>ERZ724506.673-NODE-673-length-11937-cov-3.851456_pt1 | contig 11937 bp, 11 predicted proteins | sample MGYA00376039_ERZ724506 | MGnify/ENA primary metagenome ERZ724506 (study PRJEB28724, sample SAMN07190887) | wastewater metagenome | isolation source: effluent of sewage treatment plant in Hong Hong | place: USA: Christiansburg, Virginia | collected 2016-03-01 ... | reverse complement strand
AAGGAAGGACAGCCTTCATTGGAGAGTCAGGATGTGGAAAAAGTACAATTATATCATTACTAATGAGATTTTATGACCCAATTAAAGGATAGATATTATTTGAAGGAGAAAATCAGAAAATAAATATAAAATAAGTAAAAAATGATTGCCTGAGATAAAAGATAGGATATGTAGGACAAGAACCCGTGCTGATCGGGAAAACAATTAGAGAGGTATTAATGGCAGAGAATATATCAGATTCAGAAGTGTATTCTGTGCTAAAGTTGGTGAAAGCTGATAAATTTGTCAGAGATATCGGTCTATATTCATAATTTAAATCAGTGAGTGGAGGGCAGAAGCAAAGATTAGCAATAGCTAGAGCCCTGTTGAAGAAACCAAAAGTACTGATATTGGATGAAAGCACAAGTGCATTGGACCATAAGACATAGTAATAGGTATTAAAAAATATAAGCAAATCTGGGATATAGTTCATCATAATGGTGGCTCATCGCTTTGAGACTTTAGCATATGCAGATGAGATAATAAGAGTCAAAGCGGACCAGATATAATTGATAGGAAATTATGAGGAGTTAAAAAAATAAAACACCAGCGAAATAAAGAAAATAAAGGAGTAGATGTAAAGCCAATAAAAACACTCATAAAACTTCATCTAAGAATAAATGGTAAAGAAAATAAAATAAATTGATCTGAGTGTGCCTGAGGGCTCTTAAAATGACAATGAAACTGAGGAAAAGGAAAAGTAAGTTATCCTCAGCAAGTTCGCTGGCCTATAATTTCAAATGAATTATCTGTTCAGGCTGATGAAATTGAATGGGAATCGATGGTTTTTGTTTGTTTTGGGTATTTTAGGAGCAGTATACTTCGGCAGTATTTTCCCTATTTTCTCTTATTTGATAACTCGTATCATATTTTTATTAAATAGCCTGGCCAGCTCGAATTCGGAAAATCTATAAGCCAACTCCAGATAAGCCAATGCTTTATCAGTCTCATTGTTTATAATTAGCTTTGGGTCTCTCATCTTCACAACTATGCGCTGGGTTATCTTCTAATATTTTAATGAGAAAGTCGGATATTTGGCTAAGCTGAATGCATTTAGCAGACTAATAGGTCGAAAGTACGCGGAAATTTAAGAAGAATAACCTCATTCATATTCCTACATCATTAACAAAAGCTGTGATGATTTGAAGCCTCTTGGTGGGAATTTTCTCCCCATGATCATTTAGAACTTAGTGACTCTGATCGTGGGCTTAGGAATTGCTTTTTATTTTTGTTGGAAGGTAACTGCAATTACACTTTTCATTATGCCATTGCTACTTTTATCCAGTAAGTTTATGATGGCATTTAACCATGGGATGCAAAGCAACACTGAGTAGATCCATAAAAAAAATCATTAGCTCGTCATAACTTCAATAATGCACTTGAAGACCATAAAGAGTTGCCATCTCGAGCAGAAAGTATATGAAAAATATGGCAAGTAGTTAGATGGGGCACTCAAATATTCAATTAAGTATGGTAATATTGCAGGCATGCTTTTCGGGATAGGTCAAACTTTGATTTCGTGCACATTGGCGGTTATATTTTTAATTGCGTCAGTTCTAATTAAAAATCAGTTAGTCGATGTTCAGAGTGTCATCACTTCATCATTTGCTGTCATGTTTGCTGGGGTTCAAGCAGGTGGCAATTTATATTTCCTGACTCAGCTACCTGCTGCTAAAAATGGAGCATCAGTCTACTTTAATATCATTGATAACAGTTTTGTTGAGGAACCTTTCATTTAATAAGCCAGCGAATAATACGCAACTTAGAGTGGAGCATCCATCACATTTGATAAAATTACGTTTGGCTATCAGAAGAGAAACAGTGAGCTTTTCAAGAATTTTTCTCTTGAAATAAAAAACAATGAAAAAGTAGCCATTGTTGGGTAATCAGGTTCAGGAAAATCGACTCTCATAAATCTCTTATTTAAACTCTATTCTCCACTTCGTGGATCCATTTTAATTGATGGCTAATAGATTTCCAAGATCCCAAAAAATCGACTTTCCAAAATGCTGGGAATAGTAATGCAAGAACCTGCTCTTTTTAATAGAAGTGTTTATTAAAATATTAAATATACGACTTCTTTGGCTCATTTCTAAAACATAGAAGAAGTATGCAAGGCCACAAATTCTTATGGTTTTATTATGGAGGGTAAGTTTGGATTATCGTAAAATGACTAAAATTAATTAAATCTAAGTATTGATAATCAATAAGATATACCCTAAGGGTTTCATAAGTTAGTCGGTCCAAGAGGAAGCTATCTCTCAGGAGGACAGAAGCAGAGGATAGCGATAGCACGAGCCTTAGTCCGAAAGCCGAAAGTACTCATATTAGATGAGGCAACGTCTGCTTTAGATCCATAGAATGAAAAATTAATAAAGGTAAAAATATAAAATAACTTAGGAAACAATGTAAGGAATTAAGGGAATCACCCAGATTGTGATCGCACATCGACTGTCAACGATAAAGAACTGCGATCGAATCATAGTGATGAAAAATGGAGAGATAATTGAAGAGGGGACTTATACACAACTCATGAAAAAAGACAGTTATTTTAATTCACTTGCGACAGGTAAGAATTAATTGTTATGAAATAAGACAAAAGATAGAATAAAAGTGTCATCATGACTGCTTCAAGAAAGTGTGAAACTTTTTGATGTTTGTTTATGAAAATGCGTATAAAATTTACATAAATTACAAATATTGAATATCATTTAGCTTTTATTTATCTTTATCTAATTTTTTTGATTGTTCTGATCAATGAGTTTAGCCATATTCTCTGTCAAGAACGCTTACCATCGAAATGGTAAATATTTTTTTATCCAGGTATTTGGTGGTTTACCAAAATGCTTAATCGAGTTGTAGGCGAATAACGATATGACAGTATCCGTGTTCAGCGCAGAGTCATCTCCAACAAGTTCTATTACTTCCGACAGCAACTCCTTTACCAATGTTTTATTTAAACCCCCGACATTGCCAACTTACTCGGAATTTATCCTAAAATGGACTCGAGTCACGGCTTCGGGTTTTACAGTAACACTTGATTAAGTCAGACACATATTAAATGTACAGAGATTTCCAAGAGAATACGATCAATAGTGATGGATCTTTTGGTATGTGGATTTTATACATCGCTATCGCTTATTTGATACATGAGGCTTATAACTATTTCCTGCCCTGGTACTGGAATAAGAATGGTCCTTGCAAAAACGGATAGTAACAGCGTAACCGAATGAGAGATGCTTTGGCTTCAACTTTATGGGAAGAGTCAGTTGGTCTGCAATACGCAGAATTTGGATGGACTCCTCATGATTATCATAGCATTAGAAGGAGGCTAAGCGAGGGTCTGTCCCACCCTGACGATGTGAGAGCAATGCATATGAGTACTTTGAATCGAAGTTATCGATACAGAGAGCATTATCGTAAAAATGTTGGAAACGATCAAACAAAAATGATTGGCAATTGAATAAATGAATCAAATATTATGTATTCGAATATTCTATCAAACATGACCATCACGTTCAAACAACTCAGAACATATATTTTGAATTCGCTTTATTTTCCTTTTCTTTTTAATGAGTTGAAATTTATATTAACCTATTCAGTTTATTATAGTAATTTTCAATTTATTTTACTAATATCATAAACGCACTAATTCACTATCATTTCGTCAACTTCCAAAGTCGAACTGCTAGAGGAAACTTTTATTAACTCCGCCTTGGACGGCCAGCACCACTGTGAAGTGCTGCAGAGACTCGATTTTTACCTATATTGTTGGGTTAAATTTGAACTCGATGTTAAATGGCTTGATTAAGTTTTCCCCTGCTTTTTGTAGCCCTTCAATAGATCTGAGTATCCTCACGAAACCGTTGGGTCTCTAATTGTTTATGTTTTCTATTATCAAGCCGACATTATATTAAATGTATGAGTAAGTGCAAATATTGGGATTTAATTGTTTAAGTCTCCCTTTGCTTTGAGCCAAATCCATAGCTGCCTCGATCAATATCTGCTAATTTCCTGCATAGGTCTTTCTATCAATATTGGCTTTAATGTTGCCTTGAAAAGTCAAATTCAAATCGTAGCCTTTTGTCTTCCATTCAGGGATTATGACCACAATGTACTAGGCAGGCTAGAGCCATAAACTCAGATTTAAGTATTTGGTGTTTTTGTATGCTCCAGTCACCCACCTGTAGTTTTTATCACTTTCCTTCATAATTACAATCATCCTCACCCAAGTGTAATTGTAGTCACTCAGATAATAATGCTTGAAATCCTTTTGAGCTAAGCTGAACACGCACTGGCTTGACTACTCGACCTTTATTGTCCTTAATGATATTTGATTCTAATTTTCAGGTTTGCTGCTGTTGTATTTTATAGTACAGAACCCAGAGTAAAAATATTTGTGCAGAAGTACACAGTAAACTCGAACAAACCTTTGTTTAAACTCTTCAGGTGTAAAGCTAAACGCTAAGTACTATGCCTCAGGGTTTTAACATGTAAGAATCGATCGCTTCGGAATAATTGGGTGATAGTTGTTTCTGTAGTCTTTTGCGATCAAAATGGAATCATAACTGTTGATTTAGTGACAGATCTGATCCAAATCAACGATCGCACTTAATTATTCTGGATAGCAGCCTGTTATCTATTGAAGGAAATCTATTTCTTAGCAGAGTTGAAGACTTTAAAAGTTGGAATAATATTTTGCATATGCTTTCTGCAATAAGAATGGCCAAATTTGCATTTGGTGAGGATTGCTGCACGACACATTCAGGAAAGCTGGAATGTTTTTCTTGTCCTGCTTTATCACAGGAATGTAATCGTCGATTATTATGTATTTCCAAGTATTGTTTTGTGAAATCTTCACATAGTAAATTCCATTTTGATTGAATTTCTGACTTTCGAACATTTTTTACACCATAAAGTTGTTATGCTTTATAGAGTTAAAGCACGTCGATAGCACGCTAGACTTTGCGAACTCACCTTTCGTAATTTTAATACTGTCGTTCGGTTACCAAACTGTCAAATATTTTCCCGCAAAGATTTCAGACAGTCGCATCCATTTAAGCTACTTAAACATGCCGTCTTTGTTTCTGGAGATGGAAGAAAAAACTGGAGGGAATAGCTCATCTGAATACATTTTATCTGTCTTTTTAAGCATTTAGTGCATATTCTAAAATTTTTATTTTGTGATTTTATTAAAAGATTTATTTTCTGTTGATTGGTCATCCTTTAAAATGTTTGAGCAAACTGAGTTATTTATGGACATTTTTTATGAAAATCTTTGCTTTCTCACAGGCTTACTATTTTTCAATATCGAAGAAGTACTATGCTTTCTATTTAATGTTGGCTTTTCCAATTCTTCGTTAAAACGAACGCTCTTATTGCTGCGTGAGGTTTATTTTCCCATTTATACCGACCTTTGCATTAAAGGCAGCCGATTGATATGATATTTATTTTCGATTTTTAATCTATTGTCTCTGGGTACATTCTAATCTCGAGCCATCAGCACAGATGTAGGGTCTGAAGCTAAGGGTTTTATTTTTAATTTCTTCCTGATTTATTCTCCTATGTTCGTTCTATGCTTATTTCCTAATGCCAAATGATTAATTCCCAAATTCTCATAGACATTTTCTTTGTTACTTTTTTCAAACATTTATTCTTAACGTTATTAATTATTAATAAAATTTTTCTTCATATATATATATGATCATAGTTCTGAATCCTCATCTTGTTAAATTCCGTTATCAAAAAGGATAGTTCTTTAATGGCCCCCTTTCTTAATATAGATATGTCCATGTCTTTTCCCATTCAAAAATGTTCCTTTTTAAAAATACTCGTATTCTTTCGTGCTGATAATTTCGTAGGGACCGTTTTTTATATCATCTACATAATTTGCCAAAGTTGTCTACTTATTTGTTATTGACTTACCCTTTCCGTTCTTCATTCCATTCAAAAACCATCCTTCAAATACTTCTCCAGAATTGAAATTTATCCTGCCAAAACCTTCTTTGAGATCATCCTTAAATTCTCCATCATATAAATAGTCAGGGGTCGTTAGAATACCTTTTCCGTTTTTAAAACCTTAACTAAACTATCCTTCATATTTGGTTCGATTTTCACTATTCGTCATTGTCCCTTTTCCATGATATTTCCCATCTTTTATCCCTCCTCGATAGATTAAGGTTGAATCTCTCGAATTAATCTAACAATTTGAATCATTCTTGAAATCATGTGCAAATTTACCTATGTATACGTCGCCATTGTGATATTTATAAGTTCCTCTCCCATTTTTAAGTCCTGAAAAGAATTCACCTTCATAAATATCATGATTGGAATATTTTATTTTTCCTTGTCCTTCTATTTTACCTCTTTTGAATTGCCCTTCATACATAAATAAAGGCTCTCCATCTTTTAACCCTTTGAGAACTCCAACTCCATCATATTTACCATTTTTAAACTAACCCTCATACCACTCATCTGTAGATTCAAGCTCACCTGTCCCTTAAAATAAGTCATCCTTAAAATATCCTTCATAAATAATCCTCTGATTAATAAAATGTAAAGTTCCAAAACCATTTTTTTTCATATTCACTACAGAGCCCTGATAATTCCAATCTTTATGAGCTACTTTTCCGTACATGAATTTTCCTTCTCGAAATAGTCCTTCCATTGTTGATTATGGAGTTTTTAATCTTCCTTGTCCATGAAAAAGAAGTCTCTATAATTCCCCTTGATATTAATTTCCGTTATTATATTTAATTTAAGCTTTCACACAATCGCCCTCATAGAATTTTCCTTCAAGCACATTTTTGTTCGCATACTATATTTTACCTCTACCATGTTCTTGACCTTTTTCATTGACTTAGCCAGAATATTCGGATCCATCAAAATACTTAATTTTAGTAGTTTTGGACTAAGAAGAGCCCATGAGTAGTTTAAATATACTAGAATTAAAACTTATTGAGAGAAAAATAAAAAAATTAGTGATTTGAGGAGTTACAAAAATATTAAAATGTTTGGATAAATTTGATCACTCGTTAGTCCTAATTAATCTCTTGATTGCTTTTTTGGCTTCGATGTCAGCAGCCTTATACTTAAACTCAAATTAATTTTATAAGTATTAAACAGATTTAAAAACTCTTTTTAATTATTTGTTCTTTAACTTTAACTATTTGTTCTTCTGTCTGAGTAAAGTTGCCTCATCGTTCAGCTCATTGTATTTACTGTACATGTTCTCGAGCTTCCCCATTAACTCATGGTTGTGAGTTTTGTAGAATGATTTGTCTTGAAGGTGATTCTCATCCTCATTCTATAATAGGCCCAGCCATTCAGCAGGGACTTACATGGATTTCCCTAAAGTACTACACTTGCTGATATTTTATTTGTTATTGCTTCTCCCAATGCTTTTGAGAGTGTTATTCTTGGAAGCAGATCTTTGCCAATCGTAATCAACTTTGATTAGACTTTCATTGCACATCTCTTTCAACCGAGTGATTTCCTCACTCAGATTGTTAATGACTAAACAATCACATTTGATTCTGTCATTGAGCTATTTATTTATTTCTTATATTCTTTCTACCTTCAGTTCAGACTGGTTCAGGTACTCCAAGTACCTTTCGTTTTCATACTTCAGTTTGGTAAAGGCATCGAGATATTCTGTGATGTAGTCGATTTTTAATGTAGAAAACACCTCAGATTTCTCGCTTCTCAGTTTTTACACTTCATCCTTATATCTTTTATTTTATTCTTAACATTCTTTCACAAATTATAGCAGGCGCGTGTTAGTTTTTGCCATCTATTCAAGAGCTATTTTATACTCTTAATTTTAGCACTCCAATATCTACATTTGCTACAGGATTTCTTTTATCTACATAATATTTTATAACTTCTCCTAGATTTTTTGCATATGTTCCATTAAGAATTTTTGGGCTTCTTAGGAGAGGGTGAGTATTCTATTAATTACTTAGTTTTTTTTCTTTGAGTGAATGCTTAAGTAGCAGACAAGTTTTGTAAATTCTTTTATATGTGTCTACTAACAAAAATTGCCCAGGCTTTGCTTAAATCCCCATTTCATTCTTTTCCCGAACTATCTTTCCAAGTATTTTTAAAGCAAATCCATTTTTGCGTGCAATTGAAGATTTTAAAAGGAGAAAAAGATTTCATCCACATTTTTTAAAATCTGATAGATCGAGTTCTATTAGACCACTTGCCTGAATGTAAACAAGGAGCCCTATTTTCCTTGTTCATATCTTTCGATATTGATCCACTCAAGTAAAGAAGCAGAGGTCTCACCTACCTCTAACTATACGTTAAAAATCATTAATATTAATAATATAAATAAAGAGAATACTTTAAACTATAAAAATCATTCCAGTAAAAGATTTTCTCAAGAAAAAAAATAACTATCTTACCAAGCTCTTAAAATTTAGAGATTATATAAAAGGTTCAAAATTGAGAAAAAAAGAAAATATTTGATCGATATATTTTTCTTCATTTTAATTAAAGTTAATTATAAATAGGATCATAAATTTAATGTTAGGTAACATCTTCAGATATAAGAGGTTTTTTTCAAGCCTTGTGCCTTCATTTTTACCCTCAACTGGGACTGTGAAATAGAAAATTCATGTTATTCTATAAAGTGAAGCAGATAAGCTTGTCCCTGAAAAATATCGATAAGAATTTAAGAAGGATAAAAAAGTATAGATTTTGGATACGGATGGAAAGAAAATAATTATTTCTGACAAATCAGTCAAATCTCTGAAAATAAAAAAAAGCGTATAAATAGAATTTTCAGAATAATTGCAAAAGAAATAAAACTTCATTGGTATTTCATCCAACTTACTGGCGAGTGGATATGTTTTCAGCCGAAAAGAGAAAAGCCCAGATCCATTGAAAATAGAATATCAAGAGTTTAAAAATAGGGAATATGTCTTATAATTAGTGGCAGCTAATTTAAGAGCTCGATAATGGGTAAATATGAGAGGTGATGAGGCCGACCCTCAATTTTTTTTAAATAAGGCTGAATAAATCGCTAAACAATATGGATTAAAAATTCAAGTGATCAAGGGAAATGAGTTAATAACATAGGGGTTTAGGCTGATGCATGCCGTTGGAAGAGCAAGTTAAAAATAGCCAATATTCATAAACTTAGCCTATTAGGGCAACAAATAGTCGTCGTAGTGGACGTCTTTTGTTGGCAAAGGTGTATGCTTTGACTCAGGAGGACTTAATCTGAAGCCAACATCAGGAATAAAATAAATGCACATGGATAAGCATGGTGCAGCTTCAGTTTTAAGTGCAATAGAAAGTGCTGCTAAATTAAAACTAAAAGTAAATCTGACTGTCTCGATGGGCTTCGTTGAAAATTTTGTTAGTGCTAATTCTTATCGACCATTGGATATTATTAAATCTCGAAAAGGTATCTCTGTTTAAATTGGAAACACTGATGCAGAAGGGAGATTAGTGCTAGCAGATTGTATGCATTGGACACAGGAAAAATACAAAGTAAAAAATCTGATTGAATTATCCACACTTACAGGAGCCATCGTTATTGCACTAGGAAAGAAGCACGCAGGGCTATTTAGTAATTCTGATAGCTTAGCCAAAAGTTTTATCTAGGCTGGAAGTCAGGTGAATTAGCATAGTTGGAGAATGCCAGTTGATTAATACCATCACGATTTAATAAAATCAAAGCATGCTGATATAACGAACTCTCCAGGGAAAAGTGAAGCCTCCTCCTCCCAAGCGGCAGCCTTTTTATAAAAATTTGTCGAAAAAGAAGTCAATTGGATTCATTTGGATATCGCAGGAACTTCCAATATCGATTCTGAGGCAACTGGCTTCGGATCAAGAGCTCTCATTAACTATTTAAAAAACTGCGTGTGATTTGTTTCCTATTTATATTGATTATTTTCATAATATTAACTCATCGAAGTATCAGCAATCAGTTTTAAACTCTTCAATAGTATTGGCAACGAGATGCATATGTCGTAGAAAGCCAGTAATGCACGCCCTTAACAATTTGAGCTCGCGACTCAAAAACTATATGCATTGATTTGTTACTTTTATAGTTAGTTATTTATGTGATTAATTCCAATTGATTTATTTGGTGATGATCTCAACTTTGAGTTCCTTGTCTACTTGTAAAACCTTCCCCATAATTTCTACATATTCTGCATTGAATTTTCATTCACTTTATAGTTATGGAGTAGCCTGGATAGCTATCTCAATCTGATGAGGATAGTAGACTTGGATGTTCTGCGGGTCCATACTTACTTCCGATTATATAATGCAATCCAAATTTTATTAACACGATATTTTATAAATATATGACATCTATCATCATTTTAATCATCTCTTTTTGTTTTTGGCTTTGTTCTTGATGATTTATTCGTACAATCCATAAATAATGTTGACTGTCAACAAAATACCTGTTCCTGATCCAATGGCTCCGAGGAAATCTGCGAAAATTGTCAACAGACCAATGCAAATACCTCCTAATGTGGCTGCTGTCATTATCAATTGCTTTAATTTTTTATATGTTCCTTCGTTTGTGTGTCCTTTCAAGAACATACCATCTTGCTTAAGTTTGCTAGCGACTTCCTTGGGTCCTTGTCCTGAAATTTCAATCCAAGTTCGACTGAAAACAGCGCATGTTCCAACGATGAAGAGAACATAAATTACTGTATGGATAGGATCTCTCAAAGCATCTATAAGAGTTCTAGGGGAAGTAATGTAATAGATGATACCTCCAACAGGAACTAGTTGTCCTTGAGCACCAGCTTCTTGCCAATTACCGAACAAGTTAGTCACAAATGTTCCTTTGAAGTTTCGATAGAGCATTTGAGAGAAGAAATATAAGTTGGAAACTAGAGCAGTTTGCAAAATAATTGGGATGTTTGAAGTATAGAAAAGACGAATGGAATAGGGAGTTTCGGTTGAGGATTTATTGTTTGCTAATCTAAGATTGACATGGAATCCCTGGAAGAAGATTACAATCAAGAATACTAAAGCAGTTGCTAGTAAATTACTAATATTCGAAAGTTCGCTTCTGAAAAAGGCATTTTGAATAGCCCCAAGTCTTTGACTTCTGAATACAACTCCGTATAATAATTCGATTATTGATCCTTCATATTGTTCGCTGGCTCCCTCTCCGAGTTTATAAGAGATGGGTGAGAAACAACTCCACATTACAGTTTCAGCCATGTTAATAGCAATGAACAAACTTGTTCCTGAGTTTCCTAGGCCATATCCTTTAGTCATAATATCGTCTAAGAGCATAGTAATAACTGAGGCAGCTGTGAGTTGTAAAATGATTAAGATTCCATTTCCAGCTCCGATGGTCTCAAGTGGTCCATACATTCCTGACCAGGTATAAGCGAAAGCTTGACCGAAAGCGATCAAGATACCGATTATTTTTTGAGCTCCTTCGAAAAGTTATCTGTCTTCTCTGACGTTTTGATCGACTTTAATGAGTTTGGCTCCAGAGAGTAATTGCATTATCATGGATGAGGTGACGAGGGGTGAAATACCTAATTCCATAAGAGATCCTCTGTTGGAGGCGAGGATAACTCTCATCCAATAGAAGGGATCTGAGCCAGTGTTCTTGACTATACCATAGAGAGGGATTTGACAGCAGAGAAGATATATTAATACAACAATAGCTGTCCAAATTTGTTTGCTCTAGGGAGTAATACTTCCTGGTGCTTCTTCTATTTCGGGAATGACCGAAATAGCAGGTCGCATCAAGTGCAAAAGCTTGGTTCCTTATTAAGATTTGACCATCTTTAAAGTTAGATTTTTTAATTATAAATATAATGCACGTATGTGTGTTTATTATTTACTTATTTAATAATTATTATCAAACATATTATTAACTTAACTTCCTATTTATTTTATTAG
>ERZ724506.672-NODE-672-length-11939-cov-7.960956_pt1 | contig 11939 bp, 9 predicted proteins | sample MGYA00376039_ERZ724506 | MGnify/ENA primary metagenome ERZ724506 (study PRJEB28724, sample SAMN07190887) | wastewater metagenome | isolation source: effluent of sewage treatment plant in Hong Hong | place: USA: Christiansburg, Virginia | collected 2016-03-01 ... | reverse complement strand
AAAACAAATTTATATTTAAACTAAATTATCATAATAATGTTTTTAAATATATTAATGTTCTCAATCATTTTTGAATTTATTTTTAATAGTTAGAGTCTTTGAATACCCTAATGATAATAATAAAATTCCTTTAAATAAATTGTCAAAATATTAAGTAATAAAGAGTATGATCATCTAAAGAATTTGTATACTTTTGAGGTTTTCAAAGTTGATTCAGAAGACATAAATAATTTAAATAAACTTGATGTAAAAGTAAATGAGAATTAAATATATTTAATAAGCAATTAAGACTAAACAGAATTATTGTTGAATTCTTTTGGATTATTTAAAAAAGAAAATCTTGACTTTGTATTCAAAACATTTTCTATATTGATTTAAACTGTAACCAAATTTAGCTATCAACTACAATTACTTGTTTTAAAATACATTTATGGTTTGAGTTTATTTCAAGATATTTAAATTCTCTTATTATATTTAGTGGAAATATTTTTCATAAATAAACTAGATTTATTCTTAACTATTAATATAAATATAAACAATAATGTTACAGCAAATGATTTAACTACACTAGCCTAAAATATAGTACCTATTCATTAGTAATAATTTGATAAGTTCAGAAATTTATCTTAATAGTTTTTAATTAATACTAATAGTAATAACATATATATTGATGTGTTATTTATGCACAGTTTTTATTTGTAAATATAGAACAAGCCTAATAATATTTTAAAAATCTTTTTAATAAAGTAATATATTGAAAATAGTGAACAAGATGATTATAATATAATATAGGAGAGTATATTAAGATTAAATTAGGGATGTAAGTAAAATGATTCTAAAGAATAGCATTAGTAAATAGAAGAGGTATTTAGTAGGATTTTAAATAACTTAAATGGCAAAGAGGATGATTATTCTCAGTAAGATATTAATAAAATAGCAACCTAAATCATAACTTTGAAGATCGCATTAGGTGAATAAATTTTTTATCAAAAGAATTTAAATTAAAAATAAATAGATTTGGAATTGCAATAAAAAATTTAATCCAGATAAAAATTCTCAGATTTGGCTGTTATCTAAATCCTTAACTTTTATAAATTTAAAATTTACAATAGGTTAGATAATGTCGATTTAATAAGCATTATATAATTTTTGTTTTTTTTAGATTCTGATAAATTTCTTTACAGATTAAGAAAGTACAGTATGCTAAGTAAAGACTCAATTATAAAAGACTTAAATAATATGTTTGTATAAGATAAATATTTTTATATTAAATAGAATTTTTTAACCTATTTATTTTCTTATGAAAACATATAAGAATTGGAAGACTATGTTAAAAATATTATTAAATTAAGTCTTTATTATTAATAATAAGAAGATTATGATATAATTTGAAATGCTTTAAAGTGAAAACAAAAAATTTAATAATTAAGTTAAAGAACCAAAATAAAAAAGAACAAAAGCTAATGTATAAAAAGAAAAACAGAACCTAAATATTTAGTTCAATACACATCAGTATTTTATTAAGAAAAGAAGAGTAAACTGTAGGGGAGCACTTAAGAGGAATCTTAATTATAAAGCTAATATATTACTTAAGCCCAAAATCAACTCCAATACATATTCAAAATAAATATAAAGATTTTTAATCAGAAGAATAAAAGTTACTTTTATTTAACACCAAATATAATTTTTAAATAAATAAATCAATAGAAAAACTCCAATAGTATGACTAAGGTTTTTACAGCTATGCAACTAGCATTTGTGTAATATGATTTTAAAAAATAAACCTTGAACGATTAAGTCAAATAATCACTTTAAGATATGTTTAAGAATGTCAGTAATTAGGTTTTTGCTCCATCTGGCAATACATTATTATTTTAAAATCTTCAAATGAATAGTCGATATGCTGAGCTAAATGGAGTATATTATAGTGTTCATATTATAGGTATCAATAAAAAATTAAAGGAGATCATTTATGAATTAAGTGAGACTTAAATGATAACTATATAAAAATATGATTCTGAGTTTTTAAACGCATTTTAGAGTAATATCAAGCATTATTTTTCATAAATATTAACTTAATTTCTTATCAAGATTCACAAAATTGTAGTATTAATATTATTACAATTAAAATAATAATAACTACAAGCAAATGATTGGTAGCAAACCGCTTTAAATACGATTGATGATATTAATGCCTAGGATTTGTGATCAGAATCTTCTAAACTATTAATTACAAATATTACTGATTAAGATTCTGTTTTCCTTAGAGAGTATAAAGCTTATTATGCTTTAGGAATGAAATATATTTTAGGAGATATTGTATAACACAGCAAATAAATATACAAGGAAATTATAGCAAGCACTTTATAATAATTAAAAATAAATATATTATTTTGAAATATTCTAAAACTTATTCCTTTATTTATAATATATAATTTGAAATGAAATTAAAAAGATTGTTCAGTTTTAATAACAAAAAATATGACTTATGTGTTATTGGAGCAGGACCTGGGGGTTATGTTGCTGCAATCAAAGCAGCCCAACTTGGACTGAAGACAATCTGCATCGACAAAGACCCAACGTTTGGTGGCACATGCCTCAATGTGGGATGCATACCTTCAAAGACACTGCTAAACATAAGCCATAAGTTTCATGAAATGACTCACTCCGACCAATGGGGCATTATACTTGAAAAGAAACCTTAAATTGACTGGCAATCTGTACAGCTAAAAAAAGATAAAGTTGTCAAGGGCCTAACTGAGGGAATTGAATACCTCTTTAATAAAAATAAAGTCGACTATGCTAAGGCCTAAGGTAGATTTAACAAATAGAAATCCCTTGATATGTTAAAAGATGAGAAAATAATTGACACAATAGAGTCAAAGAATTACATTATCTCAACTGGCTCCGAATCTAAGTTTCCTCAGGGATTCACAATAGATGAATAAGTTTTTGTAAGCTCAACAGGAGTTCTTGGATTAAAGAAAATTCCAAAAACAATGATAGTAATTGGAGCAGGTGTAATTGGTTTAGAGATGGCAAGTGTTTATTAAAGATTAGGGACCAAGGTCACTGTGCTAGCTCAAGGAGAGCGAATTCTTTCGTCAGCAGACAAATAGGTGTCTTAGGAGTTATTGAAGAATCTCTAGAAACTAAAAATGACTTTTCTGTTTTAGAAGAAGCCACTTAGAGGTGAAGTAAATCAAAGTAATAATGCTGTGGTGTATTACAATGATCTCAAAGAGAATAAAGAAGAGATAATAGAAGCAGAGGTTTGTCTGGTATCAACGGGAAGGGCTCCATATACAAGGAATTTAGGATTAGAAAATATTAATGTAAAACTTGATAAAAACGGAAGGCTTAAAGTTAACAACAATTTAATGACGGATGAGTAGGGAGTCTTTGCCATAGGAGATGTAATACCAGGGTAAATGTTGGCTCATAAAGCTGAGGAGGAAGGTATTGCTGTTGCAGAATTTCTAGCTGGAAAAAGTGCTTATATAGATTACAATGCTATCCCTAATGTAGTGTATACTTATCCTGAGGTTGCTAGTGTTGGAAGAACTGAAGAGCAGCTTAATAAAGAAAGCATTTAATATAAAACAGGAATATTTTAAATGAGCGCAAATTCCCGAATGAAGGCTAATTTAGATGATACAACTGGTTTGGTTAAGATTATTGTTGATAAAGATAACAACAAAATTTTAGGTGCTCATATTGTAGCGCCCAATGCTGGGGAACTAATACAGCAATTGGCTTTGGGAATCTAATATGGAGCATCAAGTGAGGATATTTCCAGAGTTAGTCACGCCCATCCGGGATTGTCGGAGGCAGTTAAAGAAGCTTGTTTGTCAGCTCATTTTAAAGCAATAAATTGTTAATAAATATTAAATTAAAGATTTTAAAATATTAAATAAAATTTAAATTATAGATTATTTTATTTGCCGAGCTACTTACAACTATATTATTTTAGATATAGTCATAGTTCTTCTAAAGACTTATATTTATACCGGACTGAGTCAATTAAAGCGTTAACAAAGAATGTAGTTTAGTCTAGAAAGTAAATAATATTGTTGTTTATGTTTCCATTCTGATAATCAGAGCGAGTAGGAGAAACAATGGATTGGGAGATCATTAGAACAATGCACTTCTATTGAATGAACTTGAAGAATTTAATGAAGCTTTAACAATTGGCTGGCAAAGTACCACTAGCATAAGCATGTAAAATTATTACTTCTATTTATTATTTTTGTATTATATCTTGAATTAGTCTATAATTTATAAAAGGATTCAGTACAATATTCATTTTTCTATAATATTAGTTCAGAATTATATTAGATTTGTTTATTTCTAAAATTGTTTCTTCCGATTTTTATTAGACTATTCTTGTCTTTATATCTCCATTATGGTATTTTGATTCTGGATTTGCTTAGGGCGATATAATGATATTATTTATGCTGTAATTGAGGTGTGAGGGATAATAAAACTTATCATGCTCGAAATAAACAGTCTAAACTTTTGTGGATTGATAAAGGTACAAAAAGCATTTTTAGAAACTCGAGAAACATCTATCTAAACTCTACAAAGCATTTGATGAGTAAGACATAAAAACTATTTTTTTTTATGTTTTTTTAAATAAAATGGATATTGTGTTGGAGTATTGGATGACAAAATCCTAGTGCACAAAAACCACAAATAATTATGAGTTTATTTGTTAAGCTTTAATCTCTTAAGCGAGATCATTTAAATTGCTCTGATCTAATACTTTGTAATCATAGTTAAATACATTCTCATCTAATTTGCTTTAAAAATAGGCTAGCTGACTCTTAATTATCTTTTACTTAAAAATTTGTTTTTATTCAATAGAACTCTAATCAATTGTCTCTTTATAATTCTTTACTATTATTACATTAATTATCTATAGTTGATTTCTTTTTTGTTCTTAGTTAATAATTTATTTTTCAAAATTAATTAGCTCTCTTCTCATTATATCTATAAAAATAAATTACCAATTAAAAAACTAACAAAATATAATCAAAATCTCTTAATAAAAAATCCACTTATTGAAAATTGAAATAAAAATATAATATCTATAATATTTATTAGTTAATTGGCAAGAAAATGGTATCTACTATTCTTAAGAAATTCTAACCACTTGCAGTTTGTAGCATTTAAACAGCTAGTAAAACATTGTTCTTAGGATTAGACATTTTCTCGAGACTCTTTTAGAAGTTCTTTAATTAGGCCTAAGATACAGTTTACCATTTCTTCTTATCATGTATTCTGGGGATGATGTTCCAATTATCAAATGTGTGGCTGCTCTCTTCTCCTGAGGCTGTTAAGTAGACATTGACATGCTCATTGTCCTTTCCTTGTTTGGCATCAGCTATAGTAAGAACAAGACTGATAACAAATTTATACTCTTGATGCTTTGGAGGCTTGTTTAATGGCAGAATTTTATTTTGCTTATTATCTACAATGTAAATAATATTTTCTGGTTTTGTATCGACAATACCAAAAACCTTTCCTGAAACAATGAAAATCTATCCTACATTCTAAGCTCCTTGCTCTAGTTTTTTATTAAGTTCTTTAACAGTGATCTAGTTCTTGAGATTGTGAGAGTTTTTAATGGTTGATATTTGGTTGGCAGGAGCAGCATGATAAACCTTTTTGTAGTCATCGTCGCTTTTCTTTCCAAGCTTTTCCTCTCCAAGACACTTTCTAAGATGTCTGGCATCATAGAACCATTCTCTTATCTTAAGACATGATGAGAGAGCGGTAAGACTTATATGGAAGATTTATCCCTATTTAGATACATTAACGCATCTTAGTTTGATTACTTGGTCCAAGAGATTCATAGGTTTCTAAGGAAGGGCTAGGAGATAATGTCTCTTGTCCTCATCTACAAAGTATAATGTCTTATTTTTGTTGTCAATTCGGTCACAGAGTAGAATCAAGTCGCATTTCTCTCCTTGAGTTTCTTGCTTGAGTCCCGTCCACCATGTAATGAACTTGAGGGAGTTTTGGAAGAAATAAAGATCATTCCACTTTCTTAGATCCAATAGTCTTCCGTGTTCTGAGGTAGAGAGAGGTCTGTGGTGGTTTTTATGAAGTGGCTTGAAACACAATGATACTACTTCCTTGGAATTTGGCTCACCGTCATAAATAAGCCAGTTAGAATACTTAGTCATTGTTCCCATGAGTTCTCCAGAGTCAGTAAGTTTAAACTTGAATCTTCTCAATCTAATAATATCTCCAACATAGTTAATTTTTGGACATGTTTCGGGAGTCTCAGAATATATATTGATAGTGGCATATTTGTGAAATTTTAAATGTGAGTTGGATTCCTATTGAGCTTTGTAATGGAAAGAAGGATCAATAATTTTAAGTTTGGTAGTGAAATTGGTTCCCTTCTCAGCTTTTGATGGCTCAGAAATATCAATGATGACTCCCCAACAAAGAGAGGAAGAGTTCTCGGTATTGGAAAGGGCTAGTGCTGACAAAGTCGTCTCGTTTTTCAAATCTCTTAAGTTGCTCATTATAAATAAAAATTTCGTGGCTTAAATATAATTAAAGAAAAAACAAGGTTATAAAAAAAGGCTAATGGAGGTAGATTTTAAGGTTTGGCTGAGAGGGCAAGTAGATTACATGATTTTCAGAGAAGTAAGAAGATTTCTTGGAAAATGTTTTTTGAGTTCGGGAACATGCCCAATATGGTTAAAACTCTTAAATTCTATTGGCTAGATTTTACAATAAAGTGTAATTAAATTGTTATAAAAACTTTTATGTCTTATTCAAAAATATTATTTAAGAATTATTTTTCTATTTTTATTATTTATATTATTTATATTATTTTTGGTTTTTATTAATGTCTCTCTATGAGAGAATTGATCTCAACAATAAAAGACTCATCGGGGTTTGGATTCAGAATAACATGTAGTACAAAGCATATGTATGTGGAGCAATCTCAATAGTGAGATATAATAAGAAGAAGCTTTATATTCTTAACAAAATGATTGCTAGAATTTTCCTTAAAGATTTTAGTTAACTTATTTTGGCTTGAATATTCCTTGAGTTAAACTGAGTTGTCTATTTTAAATAAACAAATCAGATTTGCTGATAGACTTATGAGGGCCCAGTTTAACATAAAGCTTAAATATTTATTGATAACTTTTCAGTAACTCTCTATAAAATCTTTCTCAATCTAAGCTTAAATATTTAGTCTAATAAAGTCTCTGATTCTAAAAAACTCATTAAAAATTTAATCATTTAAAAAATAACTCTCAACATAATGAACGAAGAGACTTTAGTAAGCTATCTACCATGAATATATATTAAGATCGATTTGTTACTCTTCTTAAAGATAAATGGATAAAGTCAAATCCTTTTCAAATTAAAATAAATTATGTTGAAAAAGATAATAGTCATCATTATTTTATAATTTGCTAAATGATCTGTAGTAATATTTGTAATATTCAAATTTGCTTGTGTTGTTTTGATATGAAAAAATATTATTTACACTTTAGTCAAAAAGAACAATATGCTGAAATAATAACCATTAATGATGCTAATTAATAGCCATAATAGTTCCTTTATAAATGTTTAAAAACCTATTAAGTTAAGTGTAATCATATTCGAACTGTATTGATTTTTAATCTTGAATTATTTTTTAATATATACTCTAGCCTTCATTTTTTTATATAAACAGTAAATTTTAATTATCGTAAGAAACAAAACAAGATTTTTAGATAAAGGAACTATTTAATATGTTTTTGTTTCCAACTTCTCTTAGCAACTAAAGTTATAAGATATCTGTGATTAGGATGTCAATATTATCCATCTTGCTTTTAACTAATTTAAACTCCTCATTATTGTTATCTATTAATGTGTAGTCTGTCTCATTGTTTATGTTTAATTATTTGAGTGGAAATTGTCTTAATATTTTTTCCTATTCATATTGGGAAAGAAAATAACATATATTGTCTCTTTTATCACTTAATATGTTATCTATTTAATCTTTAAGAGAATAAAATAAATAGAGTGTGTATTTTTTATCTTAAGACAATTTATTAAAGATCTCTTTTAAATATTCCTCCTTTTAATTCTCCTAATCCTGTTGAAACTAATCATATAATTTTTGAATTTGCTTTTTGACTTTATGATAATAAGAGATATATTCTATTTCATATTTGATTTAATTCTAGAATTATTTATGCAAGATAAAATCTTTTATATTTTTGTTAATCAATTAAGAGTCTATTTTTAATATAACTTTAGTTGGCTCTTCTTTGATTTAGACAAATTTTAATCAATTAATATCTTACTTACATTTGTATACATAATATATGCTGGAAAACACAACAATAAGTACAAGAGTAATAGATAGTTTATAAACCAAGGATTTACTTATATTCATTATAAATTAAGATTATTTACGAAATTCTTTCTACAAAATCCTTAAAGTCTTTAGAATTAATTTCGATTGCTGTACTATAATACTTTGATTATAAAAAAGCTTTAGTCTTTATCATTTAAAAATATTCTAAATATAATTGATAAGGAAATGGTTCTGAGAATATGATGTCTGAGAATAAAGTCATAAAAATCATAATTATTTCTTTGTTTAATAATAAAGATGTTTAATTGTTTTAGATCCTAACATTTTAGTTAATTTCAAAAATTGGTTTTTCAGGATGAAACTAAACAAAATACCATGGGTATTAATTAGATGTTCCGATTGCAAGAGCTTTTTAATCTAAATTCTAAACATCAGTAAAATAAAATCCCAATTAATTAATACAATTTTAACAAGATTCATTTATTTAATCAAGCGTGCTTTTATTAAAGCCATATTTGTGATAGTAATAATAGAATTGGTTCTAATTTAGCAATTCCTCTTCTGTTTTTTGTTTTTAATTTTAAATTTCCCGTTATAAATTTCGATTTTTATTTAATATATTATCTTGTAAACCCTATACAAATACAGTTGACAAGCTTTAATTTAAATGAACAATGGGATCTAGCTTTAATTAAGACTATCTAACTATAGAACTAATCTTGATTTATTTGTAAATTTGTTTAAGTTTATTTGAGCTTTATTTGTTTAAGATTTATTTTTCTTTTGCTTCAATATAAACCATGTTTATTATCATAGCCTCTAAGCCAAGGCAAATTCCAAAAACTGGAAATACTTTTTGTTTGGCCATTAGTTATTTTGAATGTATAAGAATTTATAACACTGTTTTCATAAAGGGAGTTTTTTTGTTATTATAATACAAGTCTTATCCTCCACCAGGAATCAGAACCCCATCTAAATATTTTAGAATCTTTAACAATTGATATTGAGTAATATCATTAGGAATTATTAAGTATTTATAGCCCATCATAGTTATGATGTTTAAATAATTTGTCAAAACAAACTACTAGTCTACATTTTTATTGTTTTAGATTAATTAATTTAAAAGCGTTTTGTTCCTACTTCATATATTTATATTATATGAAAGTATCCCTATTAACTTTTAACTGTTGATTGAAAATTTACACAATTAAATTAAAAATATGATAAAAGTTAACATTTTAAATTATTAATAATAAGATAAAAATTTCTAATGTTAAAGATAAAAAAATGAAATAAAATTCAAATAAATTATTTACCTTTATATAATAGAAAATAAAAAGTAAATAAGTGGAAAATTTAGCATTGTATCTACTATATATTTATTAATGAATATTTTCAGTATTTTAGTTTTTTATTTGATTACTAAATAAATCTGTTACTTATAAAACAAGGATTTTGCAGAATCTATAATAAAGTATTTCTTATTGATCTTATTAATCTTTTATTATAGTATTTATTAAAAATAACCAAAATTATATAAATAATGCTTGATAACAATTAATTCTTTGTTTGAATTTAGAATTTTAAAAATAAATACACTCTAAATAATAATTTTAAATGCTGCAAGTTGAAATAATATTATTTATTTAATTAAATAATTTCTTAATTTATATTTAATAATGAATTAGTAACATGGCACATGTCAAACCACTCTATTGGTGGACAAGTATATTCCTACACATTTCTACCAACTAATAGGTCAGGATTATACCAATAAAAATGTACTCAAATATGTAACCAAATGGAAAGAATGTATAATCAATAAAAAAGGGTTTGAAGACATGAAGCCTTTGATATTTAATGGTCCAGCAGGAACAGGCAAAACTACTTTAGCTAAATTAATCAGTGAGATTTTAGGATTTGATTTATTAGTTGTCAATGCCTCAGCTGAGCGATCAGGAATAGAACTTTATAAAAAAATAGACAATTTTCTAAATAGAGGATAAGGAATACAATCATTTAAGTAAAGTTAACAAAATAATAAACATACTCTATGAATGGTAGTTCTTGATGAAGTTGATGGGGTAATTAACTCTGAAAAAGACTCATCAATATCATATATAATAGATCATTACTTCAAGCAAGAAAATAGTTAACCAAAGCAAGGCAAATTATTAAAGTGGCCTTTGGTTTTTATATGTAATAATCTTTACATAAAAGGTCTAAAAAAACTGAGAGAAAAGGGAGAAATATTTTAGTTTAAATGAGATTTGATTTCCGTAAAAGAAAGACTTTTAGATATAATACAAGATGAAAAAATACAAGCAAATGAATAGATTATCAATAAAATAATAGAGAGTTTTAATGGAGATTTAAGAGCAATCTTGAATTTTATTTAGTTTCACTCCAAAGAAGGTGTAGTAGAAATAGAGAAAATGAATTAATAAGTTAATCATTTTAATGACACACAGCTAGAGTATTTCGAGTTGATGAAAAGTATTTTTGCCAAAGGCCATAATAAAATTCGGTTTTTTGAAGATTCTTAAATTTTAGACGGTGTTTTTGCTAATTATTTGCACATAAATGACAAGGAGATTAATATTCATCACCAAAAAGTACTTGAATACCTAAAATAAATATAAATTGGAAAAACAACACAAAATGAATTTATTATATATAGCTATTTAAAGCAACTTGTCAATTATATAAATGTAAATTGTAAATAGATAAAAGATTTCAAAATAATTTTCTTTTCAGAAGCAATCAAACATATGCAAAATAAAAAGATAAAAAAATAAGCATATAAAGAAATTTAGTAAAAAATTGGAATATATTCTCAGTAAATATACTTGGAACTATTAGCTATATTTGTTAGGGAAATGCTTGACATTCAGCAAAATCATTTAGAATTAACTGACTAAAGCTTTAAAACATTTTTACTTTTATTGGCAGATCTAAACACTTAAATTAAGCAGAAAAAAGCATTTGAGTATGAAAAAATAGAGAATAGATAATAAGATGATAAAAGGGAATTGCATAAAGGTTTTAAAAAAGAAGATCAAAATATTGATTTTTATTTGACTCCAAATTTAAATTATTTTAGTGGTTTAGATGAAGAAAATTAACTTCTTATTTTCAAACATTAGGCTTATAAATTAGATTTATATTTGGACAATGTAAAATAAAAACTAATTTAAAAAAAAAATATAGACTAAAATGACTTAAAAATTGAAAAAGAAAATTGGAGCAATTTATCAACAGCTTACTCTAATAACTTTAAAGGTGTTAAAAACAAAGCAAAAATAAGAGTTATTTATGAGTACAAAGATAGCAAAATTATAGGGATAAAATAAGAGTTAGCAAAAGAATTCTTTTTTAATTAATTAATTATTTATTTATATTTTTTTTTTATAACTTAGAAAATTATTTATTCTTATAATAATAAGATAAAAAAATTTTAAATTACTTTTTAAACATATTTTATTTTAATTTAACTAATATGCTGTCATTGTTTTTGAATAATAAGTTTTTGAGGCTACAACTTTATTCCATTATTTAATAACTAATAAAGATTTAGTTTAAATTGTTGAATTTATAATTA
>ERZ724506.671-NODE-671-length-11949-cov-4.032285_pt1 | contig 11949 bp, 9 predicted proteins | sample MGYA00376039_ERZ724506 | MGnify/ENA primary metagenome ERZ724506 (study PRJEB28724, sample SAMN07190887) | wastewater metagenome | isolation source: effluent of sewage treatment plant in Hong Hong | place: USA: Christiansburg, Virginia | collected 2016-03-01 ... | reverse complement strand
AAACATAATATTTACAAAGTCTTTGGGAAGTGGGTACTTTAATTGAATATTTTATGAGTTCTTCATGAATATAGAATTTAAAAAGAAACGAGTAATTAATTATACTGAACTGTCTTTTGATATTGAGCTAGAAGGCTCCTTTAACTTCTTATTTTCGGATTGTAGGTTTTCAATATTAATTTTTTTTACTTCAGCCTCTTCATTATAGTTGGCTACAAATACTTATCCGCAAAGTCGAATTTATTTGTTTCCGTTTAAGTTTCTCCTCGGTTGGTTGGGAAGTTCAATCTACATTTCGTTAATAGAACGACGTCCTCTAACTTGCTGAGATTCTATTGAACTTCTTCTTGAAAGCTGACTATTTGGGTTAGAATTATAATTTGAATTATGAGTGATAATATCCCGTCCCATTTCAAAGGCGAGTCCCTTAAATAAAGCACGATCGCCCGAAAACAATTTGTTAAGATCCAACTTGATAACACTTTCTGTTGGAACATTTGGATTTTGCTGCTCAAAGCCTCCATGAATAAAAATATTACTCTCGACTAGGAAAGCAATATGTCTAAATCTATCAAGCTTAATGATCCTATGCCATTATGATGTGTCTGTATCATATATATCCAGATTCATGATTTCTCCCATATTGCTATTTCGCCCTCCAATCACTAAAAATAATGTTCCGATAGGGAGCTTTCATCCAATCAATCCGCCCATCTTTATGCTTTCTCAATCCCCATGTGTCCGATAAAGGAGAACCATCAGAACCTCTCCCTCCAAAAATAACAAGCATACCGCTTGCTGTCCCTGTTTTGCACATACTAGCTGAATGGTATACCCGTGGGGCTGGATTCTCGCCTCCAACATCTACTTTTTTCCATTAGAAGTGGTTGATGACATCATTAACCCAAACTTCGCTCACAGACTCTGCACCTGTGTTTCCTCCATGAATGATTAAAAAAGGTTTGATATAACCCATAACATGGCCATATCTTGATGATGGACTTAATCCTCTGCAATTTTTTAATCCCCACAATGCTTTATCTGTAATCGAGTTAACATCTAGAAAGTACAGGTTATTATCAGCAAGCTAGCCTCCCCCTAGAGCCCCTCCAAAAATAAAGAAATTGTTGTCGATTGAGATAGCTGCATGTGCGGCTCTATTGGAAGGGATGTTCCCTCTAGGTTCCAATTTCTTAATCTTTCGGTGTACAAAATCACAGAGAAACGTATCGCCAGTTATTGTATATTTTGCTATATTAAATCGAAGCATCTACCTGCTGAATCGCCAATAGCCCCTCCGAAAATGATGGCCCTTTATTTTTCTATTGGTGTGATTGTGTGTCCAAATCTGGCTTGCAGGTTGTCTCCTGTGAAAGTGTAATCCCTGTCCATCTTTTAAAATATAATGCAAAGTTTATTTATTTAGAATCAAAATGGTTAATTTTAAATTTTGGTTAAATGCAAGTCTAATAAATAAATTTTATTTATATTTCATCTCATCATCATGCTCAATCAGTCGTCTTCAGTCAATGCTTGTGAAAAGAACGAGAACTTGGACAATTCCTCTTGAGTCACAACTACATCCAAATTCACTTGCTGATTTTCAACCAGCTACTACAACGAAGATATACTCGACTTGAAAGACTAATCGAATTCATAATTAAAGTAGGAATTAAAGTCATCTGAGTCATCTGCTTCATCTGCGTCATCTGCGCCATCTTTTTCTGTCAATTTTGTTAATTTTGTTAATAATTCCAACTCATCTCCTTATATTGAACTGTTCATGTTATGATTTTTGAACTTTAGCATATATTTCATATAAGAAATGTCGGGACAGTTTTAATAGGCAAGTTGCGTAAACCTTGCAGCTTTTGCCGTATTTCCATTTATATAAAAGTACCGTCCAGTGTTAAATAACAGCTCTGAGCCTTATTTTTGTTCGTTCAGTTTTTACTTAATGATAATGTCATTCACACATCTTTCTATTAAATTTTAAAATTTCAGTTTTTTATACACTTCCAGAGCTAATTAAGGAAGGCCAAAGTCTCTAAGGCTTCTCCCAATCCCTTTAAATATTTTGAACAAAGAATTTGATGAAAATTTTAACTGGTTAGAAATATTAAAGTGAATTTCGAAGAAGTACTTGATGGCCTTAATTACTTCTGCGGGTTATTAGTAAGGATTTTAAATGACAGCGATAGTCCTTAACATGGGCAACTTTTAATGAATTTATTTAAAGTTTTTCTTAATTTCATCCTTGTTTGCGAGTTTATCGATGTTGAGTTTTTTTGAAAAACTGTTTTCCAGCAATTAAGAAATCGAAATGTAATAATCTGAGCTTTTATTAGACTTTAGTTTTACTTTCACAGCATTTTCTGCGATTTTCTCTTGGATTTCTATGAGTTTTATTTCTTGATTTTTATATTTCAAATTAAGCACCAAATAAACTTCTTGCACCTGAAACCCGCAATATTTTTGGCTGATCAACTCAAGCAACTAAAACTGCTCTACTACCAAGTTGAGAATCACATGAAAATATCTGATATTTTCTTCTGAGATAGTTATTGGAGTATAAATGAGATTTTAGTACAATTTTTGGACGAAGTCTTTGAATAATTCGATAGAAGGATCAACTTTCTTTTTTTATTTCTCCTCACTTTATTGCCTTAACATTATGTAGCTCATAGTATAATTTTTCCATGCAAAATGCTCATCCATTTTCTTTATGTGAGGAATTTATATTAAATTTTTCAGATTCTTTAATTACCTTTGACCGTCAACAAATTATTTTATTTCACTCATTTAATTGACCAGCAATTAATTTAGCTAATTGTTTTCAAAATCATTGCCCAAATAAACTTGTTCAAATATTTTTGTGAGAGGTTTTATAAATGAAAAGATGTATTTCGTCAAATTTGCTCTCGTGTTTTGGACACTCTTAATGTAAGTGTTTTATTTTTGCTTTCCGCCCTTTTGTTAGACAGGTTACATTTTTAAACTAATGTATTTTCCAAATCCATTAATCGCACCATCTCTATTTAATTTTTCAATTGATGTGGGGCCTTTACTGTTTTCTCCATTATTTTTTATTATACTCAAATTTCCATCTTTGTCTTACTCAGCATCTTCAGGATTCCACACCCACTCAATGAAACTTAGAGTGGAAAATTTCAATTTCAATTGCTATATGATACTTTTATAATTATCATTGCTTGGGTTCACAAGCGCATAGATTTTCATTTGAGATCCTGAAGAAATCTTTTATATGAGAGCTAAAGTAATTAATAGATTTGGTAAGTTGCTCTCCTCTTCAAACTTTAAAAGATCTATTCCCACTACTCTATTTTTATCATTTTCATGAATGTGAATAGAATGTTTTTATGTTAAAAAGATTTCTTGGGTTTTTACTCCATTATCGTCGATGAGTTGACACTACTTTTTTTTCATCCCGATCGTCGCCCCCAACATCCACAATCCAACCTTTTCCAGTTTTTCCCCTGTGGAATTTTAGCAGCTGAAAAGCATGAGTGTGTTCTTTTTTTTCTTGAACACTTATTTTAGTTTTGCTGAGAACAAAAAATTGGCTTAACACTTTTTTAAGAAACTCTCTTACATGTTCAACTTAATATTATATTAATACTTGTTAAATGAAGATAAATAATCAAATAGTTATGCTATATGTATTTTTTGCGATAATTAAAATAGAATTGACGGAAGTAAGCAATTATTTGATGAATTTCAAGAAAAAAAATTCGTTCTACCCACGGTGTATTGTTTATGGTTTTAATATAGATTTATTATTTTTATCACTTTCTTCCAAAGATGTTCCTTGTAGGAGAAAAGTAAAGCGGATATTATCTCTTTTAGAAATGATCTTGAATTTTCTTAAAGCAATCAGACGTTGAAATGAACAATTGAATATAAATAATATAAATGACATAAACAGAGAGCGAACTTTCATTATTGACATAATTCACTGTAAAAATAGAAAACTGCTTACTGAAAGTATTTTATTGCCCTACCCAAGGCCCTTTCATCCACCCAGAGACTTCTCGATGCATAAACAATTTAGCAAATACAATCAAAAATTTAAGAAATATCTGATGCTGATTCAGTGGTATCGGCAATCTAATATTTTCTATTCACCCTCATCAACCACGTCTAAAATTTGAAACAAATTGCACACATGTAACTATCTGCATATTTTAGAGATATTGAAAAGTAAGATTATTAAAATTTGTAAGGCTCTGTCCAAAAAGCGTAAGCTTAAATCAGAAAGCATATTCGACTGGAACAGCAACTAAAAATATATATGGATGGCCTAGAAGAAAAAGTTTAACAATTGGAGAGATAACTAAAAGTCTAGTCTCAAAAATATATGCAGCTATTCTAGGTAAATCTCAAATAATTTAGAGCATGAAAGTAATGGATGCAGATAAAAGGGAACTCAAGAAAAAAATCAAAGATTTAGAAATAAAGTTAAAGCCCAGTGTCGAGAAAGATTTAAGACAGCTGAGTCATAAAACATCAAAAATTTTATCTGAGCCCTCAATAAACGAGCATGAAGTTCATGGGTATCATATTTACAAACTATATAATGATAAGTCAAGGATAACGAAATCGAAAAACTTTTTAGAAAAATCCGCAAATCAGAAACATATTCCAAGTGAATAGGAAAAAGAGAAGAAAAAAAGTGGCTTAGATTAATAAATAAACGTGAGCCTAGCCCATAGTCCTAAAAGAGTGAATCAACTAATCGAAAGAAACTAAATTAAATGTACTATTGATTTTATAATAGAAATGACGCGTACAATACAGCTGAAGCAGAGCAATTACAGAAAACAGTCGAGAAAATTGATCAAGTACTCGACAGACCAAAGGGTATTAGGTAGTAACAGTACGCACAAAAGAGGAGATGCAAGAAGTAACTCTGTCTGCCATTGAGGGTTAGTAGGATCTCATTAAGTTTATTTTTGTTGAATAATATATTTTTCACAATTATTTCAAATATGAGTACTCTTCATAAATCTTCTTTTTGAATAATGGTCGAGAAGTACTAAATCATGATGTTGGCCCCTCTTCTTTTAAAGTATTTAAACATCGGCTTGGTGATAGGATTGAACATATAAAAACAAAACCAATTATCCCCATGATTTTCGTTGTATCCTCCATAAATTTCGAAAAGGTTGCTCCATTTAATCAATCTTCTTATCTTCAGATCAACATACATCACTCCCTGGAGCTAATCATTTCTTTTTCGGCAATTTGCACAGACCTTTTCAATGATAGAATCTAATATCGACTGCTCACTCTAATGCACAGTCGCAGATTGATTATCACTATCTGTATAATAAAGGCTGAATTATCCTGTGTGGATATCTAAAAATATGTCAGGCTTCAAGACTGTTACTTAGTTTTCAATGCACTGAGAAAATGGTTAGCTTAATGGAGATGGTCCTCCATTTGTTTAAGAGTTCTATTTTTCGCCCTTCCAGCCTGTTGGGAAGTTTCTATTGATATCGACATCTTATTTAAGAAATATTTACCATTCCCGTCAGTTCTTTTGCAGAAATCTCCATCGATTACGCTGTCTCTCATTTAATTTCCCACATAAAATACTCTAAAATTGACATGATCTGCGATTTTTTTAGTTCTTTTATCCTTAGCTTTCGTGATCCTGTCAATAAACTCTAAACAAGCCTCAGTGGCGATGAGTTAACGTGCGTGCACATTACAGGTGACAATCGCTTATAGTTTTTTATTCTTGGATTGGCTGTTAATTTCTAATAAATTGTAAGTGACTCCTTGGTTGGTGCATTGCCTCTGAATATAAATGGAATTACCTTCTTGAGATTTTAATTTGATTTGATTAGACGATCAATGATTGATTAAATTTGAGATGAGTTGTGATAAAAGTAAGGGGTCCTTTATTTTTAACCGGATAAAGTGATAATTATTTTGAATTGGAAAAGCAAGATTAAGAGTAGTTTGAATTGTTTCATTTAATTTAATATTTTATAAAAAATATCCTCGGTGGAATTAGGTTGGCCACTGCATTGAAAATAAAAATAAGTCTCAGTGTTTCAAAAAAGATGTTGATATTTTTAAGTTGATTTTATATGTCGCAATGTGATCCAAATCTCAAATGGATTTTATTTAAAAAATGAACTAAAATAATATGAATTTTCATTGATTATGAGAATAATTAATAACATGAAAAATACGTGTTAAGAATAAAGAATCCTTAATATTATATTTGCTAAATAAATAAATGTCCTTCAGAGACACATTCACCAGAAATCAGAGTTCCTCATAGAATCTGCAATACGATGATACTGCTGCCTATCACTTTATAACCACAATTCTGCTGCTCATTGTAGTCCCTTTATCATACTCCATAATTAAAGCATTTTTAAATCCATTCGCATATATACCCAAGCTCAAGGAAGTCGAAAATAAGCCGCAGTTCGTCAAAAAGATAGCCAAGTTCAAAAAATAAAACAGATATAAGTTTATAACTTGCGGCTTTGTGATCAAGGTATCTCCGTCATTATTTAGATATTGTTGACTATTGGCATGATCTTTGCCTTAGCTCATTGCATTTTGATCTTAAGATAAAAGGGAGATAACATGAAAGGATTTGACCCCTATTAAATATTAGAAGTCGAGCCTGATGCTCCCATCTAAAAAATTAAGAAATCTTATCGTAAATTGGCCTTAAAATATCACCCCGATCGAAATCAAGATGACCCTGAGGCCAATGCTCGCTTTATAATGATTTCCAAGGCTTATTAGTGTCTGACTGATTAAAAGGCAAAATAAAACTGTTTAAAATTTGGCAACCCAGAAGGTAGCTCATCTTTTAATGTCGGCATAGCCTTGCCTTCGTTTCTAGTCAAGAAGTAGAACCAGGTTGTGATCATGGGATTCGTTTTCGTCATTGTCGTCATCATCTTGCCTTTATTTTTGATATATTACTTTGGTGAAGTTAACAAATATGATTAGTACGGAATGCTCCAGGAAAGTCATCCATTTGTTAATGGTATGGTTAATCAGCAGCTGTCAATCAAAGACTGCGTCAAATGTTTGGCAGTATGCGCATAGTTTAAAAACTTAAAAATATCCAAACTCCAAATAGATAAGCTGTAAGTGCTTTTGAAACAATCCTCAGAGGATTATACAAAGGTATTTTTAAAGAAAAATTTCCCGAACTTTATTAAAAAAACCATCGTACTTATTGACGCTAGAGTGAGCTAAAAAAAGGTACCAGAATAGCTCCTCGATGATTACAAGTTTATCATGAAAAAAATTCCCATTCTCTTAAAATCCATAATAATGATGAGTCTATAGAGAAGTAATTAAATGGTTGCTAAATTCCGACCAGAGTTATTTGTTGGCGCTAATGCCATCGGCAGTCTCATTATGTTCAGCCAATATTTTATCCAAGGAAAATCACTATAATCGTAACCATTCGAGCAACTTGACTTTACAGAAGATGAACTTGATAAAATTTACAAAAAAAAGAAGAAGAGAGCTCTGAATATCGCTGAGCTCAATCGAAATGAAGAGGATAAATCATTTATTTTATCGAACTTAACTCCTTAAAGAACCAAATATATTGAAGATATGTTAGCATATATCCCTAGGATTTAATCGCTCGAGGTGCTGGTTCATGCCGCAGGTGACAAGGAGATTACAACAATGGATAATATTTAAGTGATTTTAAATCTCAAGTCCAATCGAAAAAGTAACTTTTGCAATGCTGCAAAGTATCCGTTTCTGAAAATGGAAGGTTGGTGGGTCATGGTGACAGATCGAAATTATATCGTGCACCTTGAACAATTCTCTTTTGAAAATTCGGAACAATTTGAAGTAAAATTCTTCAGAGGCATGTATAGATAGGCAGGGAATTACTCCTTAACAATAAAGATATTTTCAGATTGTTATTTTGGATTGGATGTAGAAAGAATTTAAAAATTTACAGTCAAGCAGGCGAAGAAAGTCGAAAATGAAACAGTATAAAAAGATGATTTGGAATAAGACGAATCTCTATTTAGCAGATGGATGAAATCGGTTATGCCTCAGTAAGAGGAAGAGCTCTCTGACAGATAAGACTAAGGATAAAAGAAAAAGTCAAAGAAATCAAAAAATAGATAAGAATAAATCGAGACAGGAGGTTAGAGATAAGAAATAATATAGAGCGAAAGAGAGTTGGGGAGGGGTAAAATTCAGCTCTAAGAAAAAAACTAATGAATCTATAAATCAAATAAATATATATTTATGAATTCAATAACATTTTTTATACGACCTTTATTTTTGTGAATAAATAAATCTTCGCAAAATTATTATGTAAAAAGAATTAATATGTTGTTAATAATAATAAGCAAGTTTAATATAAATGAGTGTCCAAAAAAATGTTTAGCTAAAATTCTTTCAACGACTTTTATGGTTAGATTCAAATCTGAACATAAAAAAAGAGCTGGGATATTTTTCTTGGTTTTTTGGAGACTATTTGGACTTTAGCTTCAGTATTTAGTAAGCCAAAGCATTTTAATTATCAAGATTTTAGAGAATTCTAGTCATGTGCTCATCGAAATTAATCAAGGAGACATACCATACCTATTTAAACTAGAATAATTTTTACCCCAAAATGATCGTCTTCTGTGGCAGTCAAGCCAGAGTCAAATAAATAACATAAACTAGTCCTTACCGATAAGCTATTTTAAATGCATATTACTAAGAGGCAGCGATAATCGACGCAGTTACAACTCTCGATGCGAAACTGTTCAAAGATCCTGGGCTCATGAACCTTAGGATATAAATACTCGAAAACAAATAAGAATTTAAAAAATAACCTATTAATCAAAAGTAAGGTTAAAATAAAAGCAAAAAATAAATAAGAATAGAATAAAAAAAATAAGTTTAAGAAAAGAAAAAATCAGAAAAAAAAGGGGATAAAAAAAAACCAAAAGAAAAGAAATAAAAAGAATAAAAAAAAAAAAAAAAAAAAGAATAAAAAAAAGAAAAAAAAGAAGAAAAAAAAGAAGAAAAAAAGGAAGAGCATAAGAAAAAATATAAATTAAAGAAAGATGTGTTGGTATGCTTCGCAGTTAAAGATGAAAAATAAAAAGAAGAAATGAGAAAAAAAATAATAAATGGCTTGGAAAGGGAGGGGATAAGTGTTAAAGTATAAAATTTTGAAGATATGAAGTACTTTTTACAATCAATTTAATAGAAATGCATTCTAATTTCTCATGCGTCGAACTAATTATAATAATTGAAGAGTTCAGCCAACAGATTAGAATTAACAATAAGTTTGTTTGATGAAGGGAAGAAGCAAGAGGAGACAGGACAGGATGCAGATGTTTTTTTGAACAGCGCAGGAGAAATAATACAAAAATTAAAAGATATCGAGTTTATAGAATGATAAATATATTCTTACTTATTTATTATTGATTTTAATTATGCTTTGTGATTGGAAGTAAAATTTATTTTTGCTAAACAATAGTTTGTTTTGGTACTACTTAATTAAATCTAATTATCACAATCAATTATTGTTAGATAATATTAATCGACTAATTGCTACTTCCTTCAATTAATACATTATCAATGACTGATCCTATCCTCCATCCTCACGAATTCAAACCCCAGTTCTTAGTCATTACCTTTAGGAAACTTTTATCCAAAACTTCTGATCTCAACAATACCAAGATTATTCCACTCGTCAAAGTTAATACTAACTCAACTCACCATCAAATTATATCATAATATCAAAGAGGGTGCTATCAAATCTCTCAATCAAGGACAATCAAAAATGGAGTCGCTTCTTTTTATGGAGAATCCATTACAATTTCCCAAAGAGTGAGAAATTTCACTGTCCAAATTTTAGAAGACTCAACCAGTCTTTCCAAACTATCATCTGGAAAAGTGCTACTGAATGTTTAGTTTGGGGCAGAAAAAGTGGTTTAATTAGAAAAAAGAAAAGATGTTTTTTCGATTTCCTCCTAATTTGTTTAGCTTGTTTGTTAAGCCTAAATAACTTATAACAACTAAGAAAAAAGAGAGTAAAAATAATAGATGTCATTAGATGATATACCTGATACGAGCCATGGTTAATAGGAGGGCTTTTAGCAGTTAGTTTAAAGAAAAGTTTACTCTCCTGCAGTTAGAGGGTAGTTCAGAAAAAAAAGATAATCTTTTCGATTTATAGCCAAAGGTCAAAGAAAATCTTAGCTTTTTTCAGAGTCACCCCATAAAATGACGATGGATACCAATTCAACTTAGATAAGAATTAAAAAGAGGATAAAATTAGCCTCTCCCCCAAATCTCAAAAACGAGCTTTGTGGATTAAAATAACAAAGAAGAGAATCAAATGGAAATAGATAAATGAACGATAGAGATTTAAAAAAGGTTTTATTTTTAGATCATCCGATTTTAAAGAAGGAAAAAAATATTAAAAAAAGTAAATCTAAGGCAAAGAAAAACAACTTTAGATATCAATAACCCCTAACTCCGAAATTCACAACTAAAAAAAAATCGACATATAATCCAAAACAAACTGAAAGAATTTTGGATAAAATCACGCTAAAATCAATAATATATACGAGTGTGGTGGGAATTATTGGAGGAATGGCTGCAGCACATTTTTGAACAGTGATAAATTTTATGGATATTTTTGTTAAGGTCATTAATCATCAAATATTATTTTTCAATCATAATTTCGGGAAAACAGGTTTTCTTTTTTGTAAAAATGCAGTTATTGCTTATGTTGTGTCCTTTGTTAATAACATTGAACCGTTCATCCTTGCTTGATACTCCAGACTATCTTATATTTTCTTTCTAAGTTGCCTATTCATTATTTGTTTTAGAGTGTAGATTCCAACTGGACTTTTAGATGCGATCAATTAAGCTGTCTTAACTAATTATTTCTAAAGTTATTCTTTATTTGCACATACTTTCGTCACCATTCCGATTTGTTTCGCTTCTTATGACTTAATGAATCTCCCTGTGTATGCTAACTCTCTAAAAGTCGATTCATTTCCTGTAACATTGGAGAAGAATTGAAGGGTACCTAAATCAGCTGCCATTCCTATATCTATTTATTTTATTGTAAACTCTGCATCTGCTGTACAGTATCGAACATCGCACATAGAAATAAGATCAACCCCTCCTCCTATACATTTTCCATGGATGCCTACTAAAACCGGCACTCGACAGTCGAAAACTTTCAGAAATGTCTTTTGCATGTCAACAATAGCCTGATATAATTTAATGGAAAATCGAGCAATGTCTTGGCCCTAAATATCTGCTCCAAATAGACTTGCATATTATTTGAGGTCTAAGCCAGCAGTAAAAACTTTTCCCTCACTCATGAGAATGATTACTCTTAAATTTTATTTGGAGTTAAGTTCTGTAAAAATATTGGAAATTTCTTAAAAAAACTTAGGATTCATTGCATTGAGGGCTTTGGGTCTTGATATAGTCACTTTTGCAACTGTCCCATCGAAGAGATGGTCAACCTTAAATGTTTAGTATGACATCAAAATATAATAAAGTGAGAAAATTTGAAAGAAAATAAAATATTAGAACTGATGATGGTCAGGACCCCATCAAAGCGAGCCTAGCCTTAATAGTTTAGATAACAGCATTATCTATTTCTACTTTCTTTGCGATTGATTATTAATTTTTCATCTTTCGAAACTTCAAAAGCTAGGACTCTCGATTTATTTTGTTTTAAACTATTCTGGTTTAGTTCTCTAATTTAGATAAACTTTTATAATCATTTCCATTATCACTACCAAGTATACTTTTATTATACTCATTTTTCATGCGTTTTGTATCAATGTGGTCAATAGTACTCCTATTTGTTTTTACAAATTATCGAAGATAATCTTTATATCTTTCAGATGTTTTTAAACGTCATATCATTTTAGCGCTTTCTTTATTTGT
>ERZ724506.670-NODE-670-length-11961-cov-3.786746_pt1 | contig 11961 bp, 16 predicted proteins | sample MGYA00376039_ERZ724506 | MGnify/ENA primary metagenome ERZ724506 (study PRJEB28724, sample SAMN07190887) | wastewater metagenome | isolation source: effluent of sewage treatment plant in Hong Hong | place: USA: Christiansburg, Virginia | collected 2016-03-01 ... | reverse complement strand
ACATTAGCCACAATTTCAGGAGTAAGCGCAGGAACCTTTGTTGTGATGTAATTCAGTGAATCCATTACATCTTGCCGACTTAAATCAACCCACTTTCTTACCTGTACGTCTCTTAGGATTGCTTGCACTACTGGGTCTGCGCACATCAAGACTTGTAGTTTTGCGGCACCAAATCGATCAAAGAAAGGTCCAATGTCGATTAGGCTAGATGTGTCATAAACAGGCTTTTCACCTGTGTCAATTACGATTTCAGTCATTATGCTACCCTCATATAAAATGGTCTTGTGTTTTCGGGGGAATCTGCAAACATGGCTTTTGCTGTGTCTGTGTAAGTGCCACCGGATACGCTTTGTGTTGCCGTTGTTGTGCTGGCAGCTAGACCTGCAAATGACGTGCCTGTATTTACTACGCATGCCCAATCGGTATTGGCAACCATAGTTCTGGCAGTCCAAGTTGCCCCTAAATCATCAGAGCTATAAGCTGCTGTACCGCTTTGTAGCAATAAGAAAGTTCCATTGCCAAAAACTCGCGCAAAATTATTACCTATCGCAATTCCAGTATTTGAAATAGCGAACGTTTCAAAATCTGACGTTGTAAAACATTTCGCACTTACTGCATCTTGTGCATATAAAAACACACCTTCACCAAAGGCAAAAGGAGGATTTACATTATTGTACCTAGGCTCGACTGGCACAGTTTTTGTAGCAAAAGATGCCCCATTTGAAGTCTTATAAACAGAAAAACTCGCTGTCGGATTTGCAAATACGTAAAACCCATTGCCAAACGTGCCCGCCATTGCTGCAATCGGCATCGTGATAGACGTGTAAGTAATACCGTCCGTTGTGATGTAGCCTTGAGTCGTAGTGGTCGTTATGATGCAGCCTTGCGACCCATAAACACCGCTTGAAAAAATGTTCGAAGGCACGGTGCGCGAAGTCCAACTTCCAGTCGCTCCAGTTGCTGACGTGTAAAACGTTGTGGCGGCGACGCCTCCGTTACGATTTACGATTAAGAAAAAAGTCCCGCACCAAACTGGAACGCCACTAATCGACGCGGGGAATGTTGCCGCCGCCCATGTAGACCCATAATCTGTTGAGATAGCGTAGCCTGTGCCAGCCGAACCTAATGACACCGCGATTACTGTTCCGCTGCCATTTGATGCTAGTCGAGGGGAAGCTAAAGACACACCTGTTTTAGTAAGCCACGTTGCTCCATCATTGATCGTCGTTGTTGGCGCCAATGGATAAGTCGCTGATGCTGCGATAACCCCAGTTCTTAACCATACTGCGCTAGCATCCGTAAAACTTGTCCCAACATTTTTATTTGCAATCAAAGACCCAACAGGAGCCGCTCCACTTACAGTTTGCCAAGATGCCGTAGAGCCATTCGTAGTGATGTATTTCCCAGCGTTCCCCGCTTGGGATGGCAGGGCTGTACTAAATGCTTGAGCAATGACAAAAGCTGTACTTGCGGCCTTTGTTGAGTTATCACCTGGCGATTGTGTTAGGACTGTGATCGTAGCACCTGTGTAGTCGTGGGTTCCCGTCCACGTTTGACCTGTAATCGCTCCCTTTGCAGGAATAAGCGTACTAGTGATGTTTGTAAATTGCGTTTGAATCGCAGAAGTCACACCGTCAAGATAGCTTACTTCTACCGAGCTTACATTGCCGAAAGATACGGTGCTTGGGAAGTCGTGTGTGCCCGTCCAAGTCTGACCGGTAATTGCTCCCTTAGAATCAATTTGCCCTTGAATAGCAGAGGTCACGCCATCAACAAAATTTAACTCTGTGTGTGTAGGCGTAACCGCCCCAGAAACGTTTGGAAATGTGTTTTTAATCGTTGATTTAACTAGGCGCAAATGGTCATCCCCCTGAGACTTTGGGTCTGTTGCTGTAGGGTTTGTTACGACTAGCCCATCAATGTATGTAGCGGTTTCCAAGCCCATTTTAATTTCTCCGAGGTCTAATCTGTAAAGAGCTGCTAGTAGGTTGACCTTTGCGCTCCGTGTATCGTTTAATGCTGTCTATCAGAGGGACTACCAAACCTGTCATTTTTTCTTCTAATATCGGGTCTCTAGTCCATCTTGCTAATTCTAAAATCGAGGCGTACAAATAGACATCTTTAGCGTTAGCAAGCAGCCAATTAGATGTATTTGAATCGCTCAATGCTGCCAATTTAGGCGTGTAATAAAGTGTGTAGGCTTGGCCTGTTGATGAGCCAAATATCCGCAATTTATTATTTTCTAGTGCGTAATACTTTGGCGCGGTCATCGTGTAATCAATAGGCTGAGAACCATAATCAAGATCATATTCATGTCCTGAATAAGTCGTTGTAAGTCTCACTACCTCGCCAAAATCAGTGGGCAAATCCGCATATTGCCCTGTCGTTGTACCGGCGACCGAAATCCGCAAATCCTTAACGTTAATTTCTCGGAATAGCATCGCTTCCGCAGTTTCAATGAATCCAGCTACCTTAGTAGATAGATCACTACGGTGAACAAAATCCGTGATTGCTGTTTTAAGTTCTGAATAATTCATTTTAAAAACTTATCAAAGGTACAGAATAAAGGATTCTCGCGAATATAATTTAGTAAATACTTGTTTCTTTCCTCTGCGCTTCCTAGCTTCATTGCGTCTTGATAAACTGCCATTGGGACTGTCCCAACACGAGTGCCAAGCCCTTCTTTCCATCTATCGCCAGCCGTTACAGCTCGGGCTTCTGCCGCTTCTTTCAGTAATGGTGCAGCATCAAATGATCTCTTATTGACTACTTGCTCACCATCAAAAATAATTTCTGTTCGAGTGCCGAAAGCATCAACGCCTTCATCGATTTTGAATGAGCCTATACTTTCCATATTTTCCTCTGCACTAAAATGGGAGAGCCGAAGCCCTCCCGTTGCTACTGATTAACCGCCAGACAAATCGGAAATCTTACCTTGAGCCGCTGGACTACGAACTGATAACGTACAGTCAGCAGTGATCAATATTTTTTCAGAGTCGCCAGTTTTCGCCAATGGAGATTCCTTGATGCCATCCAAAAACGCAACATCAATGTAATCCGTGTTTAGAATGAATGCATCTGTCGAACCAGACATCATGTAATGCGGAACGATGTTGATTGCGCCAAAATCACCCATGTACACGTCAGCACCAACGATGATTGCACCTTGCTGAGATTTTGTTTTTAAATCCAAGCGGTTCGTAGCGATACCAGTGAAGCCGGAAAACACTACTTTATGTGCTGGAGATAAATAAATCTCTGTTGGCTGAGTACCAGAGTTCGTGAAAATGGATTGCTGAACTGTTGATACTTGCGCTGCTGTCAATGCTCGCGCTGTGCCTGCTGTTGGGGCAGTAGTAGGAGCACCAGAAGTCCAAGCTGCTGTTGAGCCGCCCACACCGTGCGAGGTATTAGTTACACATTGCACAGCTAAGCCGCCCATTTTGCCAGCCACTGAAGTAGTCGCAGCAACCGCAGGGTTTAATGATAACGCTGTTTTTTCGATATCACGTTTCAACTCAGTCATCGCTTTAGCTTTGAGATAGCCAAGTTCTAACCCGCGACCAGCTTTCTTGATCAAGTTAGCGCGGCGAGAAACACCGATTACTTTGGTCAAGATTTGGCAATGATTGCCAAGTCGCTGTGTAGCTGTTTGTGATTGTAATGTCGCGTCGTCACCGTCGATAGCTGCGTTAGTAGATACCGGAGCAGCTAAGCTGTCAACTTGCCATTCATGAAAAACAGATGTCGCTGTAACTTTCGATGCCGCGCTTGTGATTGGCGTTTCAGTTGGCGATACTTGAAAAATTTTGTCGATCAGGTCTTCACGGTTACCTTTAACCGATGCAGCCTGAAATAGATTTGATGGAACTGTCATGATATGACTCCTTATTTAATTGGATAAGTACGCTGCCAAATCTGTTAGTTTTGCGCGACCAGATTTAAATCTCTGTTCTAGCGCTTTATCTTTTGGATTTGACACATTTTGTTTGCTTGGCAATCGCGGGGCGGTGTCAGCTTTCTTAGTGACCTCTGCCTTTTTCGATTGCAATTCACGATACGCAGCAGCGTCCTTCATCAGAAGAACTACCCTATGATCGTAATTGCTCCCTAATTCTTGCTCAGAAAAGCCATAGTGTTTTGTCGCGCTCGCATAGATATTTCTAAGTGCTTCCTGATCTATATTTGCAGATTTAAGCTGATTCCAAGCATTTTGAAATGCTTGTTCCTTTGCTGCTTTCTGCTGCGCTTCTATAGCTGCTTGAGATTGCTGTTTTTCTGACTGGATTTGTTGATCCAATGTAGAAAGGTAAGCGTTTATTTGTTGCTGCCTTTGATTTTCGGCGACCCAATCCGATGGAGCATTTTGCGCCAAATACGCCATTTCTTCGGGTGTTTTGATACCAGCCATTTGCACAATTGCGGCTCGCGTTACCTCGGCCTGATGCAAATAATTAGACTGGATTTCTTGATGTTTGGCTTGAAGCATTTGGACAGCTTGATTCTCACGCTCAACCAATGCTTGGGTTTTGCGCGTGTAATCTGCTTGTCTTTGATATCCCTTGACCAATTCAGTTTCGGGGACTTCTTCAACTACTTCTGTGCCATCTTCACCTTTTACAGTGACTTTTATTTTTCGCTCAGGTGCAGGCTCTTTATCCTCGGCTTCTTCATCCGATTCTTCTTCATCTGTCTGATCGTCTGCATCTTCTTCGGTATCGAGTTCATCGGTCGAATCATCAGCGTTTACTTCTGCGTCATCTTGCCCTGCTGGTTCCTGTTCAGGAGTATCAGCCAAGAGTGCAGCCAAATCGTTTATAGTTGGTGCGGGTGCGTCAGCGTGTCCGTCCATATCTACCTCAAGTCAATAAATCCCCACGTTGGCACTATGGGGAAATAGCAGCGTCTCTCGACGTTTGCGTTAAAGCTAAGTGCCTAGCCAGTAACTTTGCGGAAGAACCGTCTTACTTGTGGCTCATTTCTCGCTTCATCCAAATCAATCTTGTGTTGAACCATCTTTCCTTGCTCAACTAATCCTACAAATATACCTTCAAACTTATCGGTAACTTTTGCAAGTTGAAGCAACAACAATTGGCCTTCTTTATCACGTATCGGGCAAGCTTTCCACTGCTCCAAAACGCTTTTTCTAAGCGTGTCCATTGCCAATTTGAAGACATCCGACTGCAATATCTGATCAGCTTCACGCGCCCTCAATAAAACTTTTGTTTGCTCAGAATCTATCATTTTTATCTCGGCTAAATTAATCTAATAATACATCAAAAACCATTTTGCAATGAATAATTTTGATTCATTTGCGCAATAAAAATTTTAGTCTCATTATCTTTGTCAACTTTATATTTATCAAATATTAATTGCTGTTCGGCTAATTGAGCATCATACTGAGCTTTTAATAATTCCCTATCAGAATCACGCGCATCATTTGCAGCCTGTAATTCTAGATTGGCTTGAATCTCTCGTTGTTTTGCCTCGGCTTTTATCTGCTCAATTTGCAATTGCATTTGAGTTTCAGCTTGGAATTTATGAATGTCCTGCTGCCCTTCAGCTTGAGACTTTTGCGCATCAGCTTGTATTCTCATCTGCTCAAGTTGCAATTCAATAGGAGGCTGCGGGGGAGGGGCAGGTGGAGCATTACGTGGGTCTTGTATAAAATTCTGCACGTCTTTAAATCCGCTATTCTCAATAATCTTAGCCATTGTATGGTAAATGTTTTGCGGAGTTGCCAAACCCATAGGCATTCCTGCCTGCTGCATTTGATAAATATTTCCCAATTGTTGCGCTTTAAGTTGAGTGTCACCAGTGCCAAGGCCTACATTAATTGTCATGTCGTAAGAATCGCGCCATTCATTGGGATCATACTCCACAAACTCATCGCGAAGACGGAAGGCTAGCTTTTGCATTTCACCATCAGTCAAAACCTTGAGAATCCCTTGGAATATTGGCTTAATCAGTGTTTCAGCAATAATGCGAGCAATGAGCTCTACTCGTTGCTGAGATGCGCTTTGATCTATCTGGCGTCCTGTAGCTGTGTTGTTAAGGCTATCAGGATTCATGCCCATTGAGGTGCGAGAGACACCAGTGCGATTCTCTCTCATGCCTTGCACATACTCAAGCATAGGCATGGAAGCAGCAGCACTGAAAGGTGTAACCTGCTCAGAGATCGCGTTAGCATCACGTTGGCGCAAAATGCCACCCGGGCGAGAATCCAGCAAATCGTCAAGGTTAGCTAATGGCGACCAATTAGAATCTGTAAGAACTTTGGTGCGAGGATTATTCGTTAAGTACAGATTATTCAGTGTTTGACGCAATAATTCTGTGTGCAACTTCTGAAGATCGTTGACCAAATCCCAAATAGATTGACCATCCCAACGATGCGTGTTTAGTATCGGCGAAGCTGTAGCGATTGGCACATGCGAAACTACTTCATTCTTTAGTATCTTGTCTTGCAGTCGATAGATGCAACGACGCTCTGCGATACCGTCTCCGTCCATATCAACAAGAACATACTCAATGCGAAGCCAGCCATCAGACATTGACTCATCGCCGCAGTCTTCATCTTCGCCATAGCCTAGCGTGGATGTATCGGTTCTTTGCACGTCATTTAAGCGAGTATATGCGCCGCTTGGTGAATCTGAGCCTTCTAAGTCGTCATCATCACTTACAACTAATCCCATTTCTTTCAAATCAGACATCGTGACGCGCATTAACCGCGAGACATATGGACAGTCCTGTAATAGTGGTGAAGTCCATTCACGCTCAACAAGCAAATCCTCTGGTGAGAATGCCTCAACTTTGCAAATTGTACGCTTATCTGTTTTCTTTAATCGGCCATCGTAAGCGATTACAGGCATACCCATCTGATCAAGCATAGGCTGTCCGTCTTGCCCCATGATAGGAACCTGATTAACTGCTTCAATCTCAGCATCTTGCTCTTGCATCAGCATTGCAAGCATTTCTTGAGTTGCACCTTTAAACGGAATACTTGAGACCGTTTCTTTTGTCTCTTTGCGCCACATGACAGCACAGTTTCTTACTGTCAGCATGTCTTTAATAGCAGTGTACAGAACTAAGAATCCGTTATTCTGCTTATAGAAAACATAGTTACATGCATCAGTCGCTTGTTCCGCACCTGCCACGTCCTGAGCTGTTGTGGGCTCAAAAGATACCGCCTTATCCGTGCTAGTGAATGTCTTTAACAGAGCTGGAAGAATCCACTCAACAGAATCAGAAACATCGGAGGATATAATCTTAGCCCACCCGTCATCCTCTTCATTTCCATACGGCATCCGATAATACTCGCGCAATGCCGTTTCACGCTCTTGCCCAAGTTGGCCGTGCACATAATGAGCCGCATCGTCCTCTTTTCGCTGCAATAACGAAAGAAGATCATCTTCAGACATTTTTTCATTCTTCATGCTATTGTCCTTGTTCTATAGCTAATCGGCTTTAATGAACCATTGCTATTAGACATTGAATCTGCAACTAATGCAACATATCTCAAAGCATCAGCGCCATGTGAGTATGCATCATGTAAAGGGCTAGATGCTTCATTTGTTTGCTTATTTATTACACGACGATAACGTTTTAAGCACTCTATCAGTCTTGCTGTCTTAGTTCTATCGAAATACATTCGACTTAATGACATTCTAGCAGCTTTTATTCCGCCTTCAATATCCATGTTCGGGGTCTTCTCAACCACACAACCTAGCGCTTTCATGATCTCTTCGGCACTTTTACCTGTTTTAAAGTCTTTCGAGAAGCCGTCATGCGGCAGGTAATGAACACCCCAATTATGAGGCATTGCTTTTAATTGCCTTACATAATCGTCCAGAGTTCTATGACTGTCTTCAATGTAATCAATAATTCTCAATTCACTTGCAGATCGCTGAACCAATACAATAGACATTGAATCATTCCAGCCTAAATCCCATACGGCGTGAACTTTTAATAATGGATCGGCTGGAACTTCTCTAATCCGCCCTTGTTCTTCAGCCAATGCCATTTCATCAAAATAAATAGCCCCAGCCACAGCAGGCAAACATTTACCTTCCCATACATGAGCATAATCAGCAGCGCTCATTGTTGTTTGCGCATGCTTTCTTTCCTCTTCTAGGACTTCCGGGAACCAAGGATTGTCAGGATAATTTACTTCAATACTGATTGTATTTGGCGACGGGTTGATAACCGCCATTTGGTGTGTTTCGTCACTTTCTAGCTCAGGGTTATATGTTGCCCAAATTTCTGAATTTTCAGCGCGGATTGTCGGAGTCAATATTCTCCAAGATTTTTTAGATATCGTCTGGGCTTCTTCGCACCATACAATAGTGCAACCTTCAAACGATTTAATAGATGTACTTGTTTGATCGCTCAAGCCAGAAAAGTAAAACGCTGAGCCATTTAACCCGCGAATCTCTGTTTCTAAAACTTGGAAGAATTGACTAAGACCGAGCTCTTCTATCTGGTCTTTTAGCAACTGATGAACAGATTGCTTAATAGAATTTTGAACTTCTCGCGTACACAAAATACGCTCAGGGCGTGAAAACGCTTTAATCAATAGCGCTCTTGCTACTGACCAACTCTTGCCGCTTCCACGCCCTCCCCTAATAAATAAATATCTCTTAGGCTTAAAAATAACATCTGCCAACTTTGGCAGCAATTCAACGTTAAACTCTTCCCGCGATGACATTGATTACCTTTGGAAAGTCTATCGTTAGTTCCGACTTAGTTGGAGCATTAAAGCCGTGCATTGCATTAAGCTCTTTTACAGCGCTTACTTTGTCGCCTAGCCTCTCTGCATCATCTATCACTGATTTAAGCGTTCTAACGCTATCCTCGCGTGTCCAAAGCTGTTTTGAGACGATTGTGTCCTGTAGCTCTTTCACCCTCGCCGTCACCTCGTCGTTTTTTAATACTTTATAAGCACTATTTTGTACTGTCTCAGGCTTCATGTTATTGGCATCATAAGCTTTTCGATAAGCGTCTGATTGATTTAACCCATCTGCTAAAGCTTGTGCAAATGCCTCTTGTTTAGATGTTAATGCCATAATTATTCAGGGTTCCTAGCGGAGTGTCCTGCCTATTATTAATTATTTTGTGCGTGTAACAGTAAAATCCCACCATGTACCTGGGGTATTTTTACGTATCTCAGAATCAACTTGAAACGCTTTTTCAGATTCTTTTGCGTAGTTCTCAATGATGATCCAATCGTCACGGACTTTTTCCCATATGCCATAGCTCCCAATTACGTCTAATCAGGTTTCCAAAGTTACGACTTGACTTGCTCAGGCAAGAATGCGCACTTTGCTTGGCTGCCATACCGTGCCATTTACTACTACAATTCTAAAACGTAGTCGGCTGTGCAATGCCGCGAATCGCCCACATAAACCCAGTTTGCAATTCAGTCTTTCCGATTGCAACACAACGCTGATCGTGCGCTTCATTTTGCTTTAGCTTCTCAATCCATTCACCAACTTTTGCAGCAAGTTCTTTACCTTCGTTCATCATGTCAATTTCGTACTGACTCAAATCACGATAGCCCGTAATCTTTTTATGCTGATTATCCATGTTTATCCTTTAAAGTTTCACCAAAGATTTATTTCTGTTACGTCTTTCTTGCTTCTCGCGCTCACGTCTTTGCGCTCGATTCTCGTATTGGTCTAAATTGCTTTCGACGGGCTGCAATTCTTGTCGCATCATTTCTTGAAACCTGTGACGCTCTTTCTGTTGCGTTTCAGTGAGATTATTTATCTTTTCTTGCGCCCAGTTAAACTGTTCCATAATTTACTCTCTAAAAAATCCCGATGAGCTAATCATAACCCATCGGGCAAATCCACTTTGCAGTGGATGGAGATAGTCTTTAGTGTACTACTTTACTATGCGATAAGCAATGATGTCGCATTGAGGAACACCGTCAATCAGTCCTGATTTATCTGCATGATGCCAGCGATATACCCCAGCTAAATCAATATCGTTTCATATCTCCAATTAAAAATTAAGCCCAAGAATCAGATTTATTTACATCAGCCATAGGAAAGTGAATTTGCTTGATTTCATTCCAATTTTTTGCGCCGCGGCAAGCCTGCACAACGTCACTTTCAAATACCGCTGTTTTTGAGCCTGACACAACTGCAAACCATTCATTTCCAACTTTTTCAAATGTTTTTACTGTTGCTTGGTAGACTTTTGATTTACCACCAAATGTTACTTTACGCTCTGGAATGTTTGCTGTGATAGTTGTCATTTTCATTCTCCCGTTTTAGGCTTTGCGTTATTGCTTGCCGATGTAGAGATAATAGACCATATTTAATTATATGCACATATAATTATTAGAGTGTTTATTCTAATTTGTGGCTTTATTGCATCAACCCGCATTCTTTTGCATATTTTTTTGCAGCATAAATTTTTTCAGTTAATTCCATAAGCTTTTTTGAATCTTTCTTTTCAGAATTAAGAATTTCGATTAATTCTTCAAACATTGCCTCTAAATTAAATCCCATTTTCAACCCCTTATTTTTGAACAAACAAACTCATTTTTGTCATTCGGCATTGGTCGCTATTGACCCGTGTTGATTGCGCTTGTATTGACTTGCGCAAATTATCTGGCATTTGGTTTAACGTATGCCAATACTCTAAGTTTTTACATTGATCGCATTTTTGATGCGTATATCCCAAGCAATAAAATGTCGTTTCTTTTTTCATCTCAATCCCCTTAAACGTTTCTTCTCTTCTGCAATATCAGCCCGTAGGCTGGTCTTATCTTCTTCGCTTAGTGTTTTAGCGTATTCGATTAGAAAATGGCGTGGTGCCTGCGCTAATCGTCTCAGTTCGCAGCATTTACGGCTTGCGTGAGTTCGGCCGCTGTTTGTTTCGCACCATTCACACCGGTCAGCCATTTTCTAAAAGTCCAACACTTGATTCTGCAATCTTGCCGGCATCAATCATTTTAATCATCGGCTTATCAGTGCCGGCAATCATGACTTGTTTTGCCTTCTCTGAAACACCAATCAAAACCGGTTCTTGCTTTGGCATGCCGGCAACAACATTCTGAGCATTGGCGATACCGATTAGCAAAGATGGGAACTCTGGAACTTCTCCACGCATCTTGTAACCTCTGTACCGGTTCTCAAACTCTTTTGCGACAAACGGCCATTCATCCTCTGTTTTCTTGCCTAGCGCGATCCAGCCGCCCATGTCAGACAAAACCCTGTGAATAATTCCATCATCAAATACGACATCGCGATAAGTGCCAATCCTGCGAACCGCGCTATCTATCTTTGACCATGCTAATGATGCTTGGTCTTGGGTTCTCCCTTGTAAGTTTCGTGTAACATCGGCAATCTTCGGCATAAATTGCCCGTTGTCGGGGTTCTGCGTGTGATCCCACAGCGCCTTTTCTACTGCTTGGTAGTCATACTGCCGCAAACCCTGCCAATAAAGCTCTATGACTGCATGCGCTAGCGTTTTGCCGTAATAGTCAGCAACACCGGTTAGCAGCGTCACAAACCTGATTTGCTCATTGTTGTCCATTGCGTTCCCTTTCCTTGCTTGCCAGCCATTCTTGCGCTGCTCTTGCAGTTGCTTGTCCATGCACACCTAAACCAGAAGGATGATTTACAGCCGGCATACCGGTTGATTTCGGCAATATCCACTCAGACTTGAAACTCTGCCAATTTCTTTCTGCACAAAGTAAGACTACATCGTTCACCGGCAAGCCGGCTTTATCTGCTTCACGAACCAATGCTTGCAATGCAACATCGGTATTGGGCGCTCTTTTTGCTTTTCGAACCTGAATCCATGCAAGCGCATTTTTTTCTTCAACTCCTAATTCAAGTAATGATTTTAGAAAGTTAAACTTAGGCGCTTGCGCCTTAGCCGCTTGCGGCTTTATTGAATCAGGTATCAGGTTAAAGGAATCAGGAATCAGTAAATCAGGGGGTAGCGCTT
>ERZ724506.669-NODE-669-length-11967-cov-14.694006_pt1 | contig 11967 bp, 11 predicted proteins | sample MGYA00376039_ERZ724506 | MGnify/ENA primary metagenome ERZ724506 (study PRJEB28724, sample SAMN07190887) | wastewater metagenome | isolation source: effluent of sewage treatment plant in Hong Hong | place: USA: Christiansburg, Virginia | collected 2016-03-01 ... | reverse complement strand
CCCAAACCCCAAACCCCAAACCCCAAACCCCAAACCCCAAAATAATTTAATTATTATAAAAATTATCTTTATTAATTTATAAAGTAATGTCCAGCAACATCCAAGATAAAATACAAAGCTTTGAGGAAAGAGCTTATGGAGAAATTCCTCTAATAAGATCAAACACCTCTTATAATCTCAAATACATTGATCTTAAGGATATCAAGTCCATAGCCAACGGCACTGAGGTGGTCATAAGAACAAGAATTCAAAATCAAAGATCCAAAGGAAATATGGCATTTTTGGTTCTCAGAGAATAATTTGAGACTTCCCAAGCTGTTGCTTTCAAGTCAGAAAATCTTCCAAAAGAAGCCATAACTTTTATCTCTAAAATTCCCAACGAATCTATAGTAGATATCTTTGGTACTATAAAGACACTTGATAAGCCACTACAAGCTGTCTCTATTTAAGACAGAGAAATAGATATTCAAAAAATTTATTTGATTTCTAAAGCAAGTCAAACTCTTCCTTTCTAAATGGCTGATGCCATGAGAAATGAGAATAACGAAAACAATGAGGAAATAACAGTGTCTTTAAAAACAAGACTAGATAACAGAGTCTTGGATCTAAGAGTGCCATCAACACTTGCAACTTTCAAAATTCAGTCAGGAATTTGTCAACTATTTAGAGAGTATTTATTAAAAGAAGACTTCATTGAGATTCATAGTCCTAAGATAATTGGAGGGGCTTCTGAGGGTGGCTCTGAGGTCTTCAATTTTGACTACTTTGGATAAAAAGCCAGTCTTGCATAATCACCTTAGCTATACAAGCAAATGGCTATAATGGGAGACTTTAAAAAGGTATTTGAAATTGGCCACGTTTTCAGAGCTGAAAAATCATTCACTCATAGACACATGTGTGAGTTTATGGGTCTTGATCTTGAGATGGAAATTAAAGAATCTTATATGGAAGTTCTTAAGCTAATAAGCAACCTTTTTAAATATATTTTTATAGGCTTAAGAGAAAGATTCTAGAACGAAATTCAAGCTGTTAAAAATGTATATGGTTTTGAAGAATTTTTGTTCTTAGAAGAGCCATTGATGATTACCTTTAAAGAAGGCTGCGAGCTCTTAAAAGAGAAAGGAATTATTCAAGATGTGAATGAGGATATCTCAACTGATATTGAGAAGAAACTTGGTCAAATTGTTAAGGAGAAATACAAAACTGACTTCTACATTCTTCACTAGTACCCAGTATCTGCCAGACCATTTTATACAATGATACTTGACAAAGATCCTGAGTTTACCTGCTCTTATGACATCTTTATGAGAGGCTAGGAAATAAGCTCAGGTGCTTAGAGAATCCATGATACTGAGTTTTTGAAAGAAAGAGCAATAGCCAAAGGAATTGATATTAAGACAATAGAAGCTTATTTATAGTCCTTTAGTTTAGGAGCATTCCCACACGGAGGCTGTGGAATCGGTCTTGAAAGAGTGCTCATGTTGTACTTAGGACTATATGACTCTAAAAAATGCAGTCTTTTCCCAAGAGACCCAACAAGATTATCTCCTTAAGTAAGCTCTAAAATTATAATATTTATATATTTATTAAGAGTATAAGTCATCATCATCTTTTGGTTGAGGTGCAGCTCTTCCTTAGAACATACTCTGACTCTGTTAAGCTGGCTACTATTAAGTTGGCATAGAGAATGACTGTCCTGCATAAGATGGGTCAAATTTCTTTCTAAACTACTCAAATCTATCTAGGTCTGTTGAGGTTATAGATCTTCTTGCAGTTTTCAAAGCCTCTTCAAAATGTCCTCTTGTAATAAAAGGTACAGGATCGGCTGGAGCCTAAAAAGCAGGGTTGGCTTCTTTCATAGCCTTTATTCTAATGTCTGCTGCAATGCTTTCCTTCACAGCCATCTTAGCTGCCTTTTGACAAATTTCAGTAATATCTGCTCCAGAAAAACCCTCAGTTATTTTTCCTAAGAAATTAAAGTCAACATCTGGCGCAATAGGAGACTTTCTCAGATTTGCTTTGAAAATATTTATTCTTGATTTTACATCTGGCAATGGAATATAAATAAGCTAGTCAAGTCTTCCTGGTCTTAGTAAAGCTTCATCCAAAATATCAGGTCTGTTTGTAGCCCCAATAAAGAAAAGATTCTTCTTAACTCCAACACCATCAATTTCTGTTAAGAGCTGATTGATGACTCTGTCACTGGCTCCACCAGCATCACCTTGGCTGTTCCCTCTTGCAACTCCAATAGAGTCCAGCTCATCGAAGAAAAGTACACAAGGGGCTGAAGATCTTGCCTTATCAAAGACTTCTCTTACATTTGCTTCAGATTCTCCAAAATACATAGTCAAAAGCTCAGGGCCTTTAATCGATATAAAATTAGCTGAGCATTCATTGGCAACTGCTTTTGCAAGTAGAGTTTTACCACATCCAGGGGGTCCATAGAATAACACTCCTTTGCTTGGCTCCATACCAAATTTATAGAACTTGTCTGGGTGCTCTATTGGGTATAGAATCATCTCTTATAAATTTCTTTTAACCTCCTCAAGACCACCAATATCTTCCCATTTAACATCTGGGACCTCAACAACAGTCTCTCTTAATGAAGATGGATTGGTGTTGGCCAAGGCATGTTTGAAATGATCTTGAGTTACAGACATAGACTCAAGTATCTTGGTATCAATAACGTCGCTGTCAATATCTATTAAATGCATCTTTTCTCTTATGCATTGTAGAGCTGCTTCTGAGCACAGCTAGGCAAGATCAGCACCAACATATCCATGAGTATCCTTAGCCAAGTCAACCAAGTTTACATCTTTATCCATTTTCATGTTCTTTGTATGAATTATTAGAACTTCGAGTCTTCCATTTTCATCAGGAACTCCAATGTCAATTTCTCTATCAAATCTTCCAAATCTTCTAAGAGCAGGATCAATAGAGTTTGGTCTGTTTGTTGCACCTATTATGATGACTTGTCCTCATGACTTGAGACCATCCATTAAGGTAAGCAACTATGATACTATTCTCTTCTCAACCTCACCCTGAGTCTTGTCTCTCTTAGGAGCTATGGAGTCTATCTCATCAATGAAGATAATTGCTGGGGCGTTGGCCTCAGCATCCTCAAATGCTTTTCTTAAATTTGACTCAGATTCGCCAGCCATTTTGGACATGATCTCTGGTCCATTTATCAAGAAGAAATAGGCACCTGTTTCATTAGCAACAGCTCGAGCAATGAGAGTTTTTCCTGAGCCTGGTGGGCCATATAGTAAAACTCCTCTTGGTGGTTTGACTCCCAAGGTCTTGAAAAGCTATGGGTGTCTTAAAGGAAGCTCAATCATCTCTCTTATTAATGCCATTTGTCTTCTGCAGCCACCAATGTCTTCATAGCCAACATCATTTTTATTATCCTCTTCTTCTCTTATAATTGGCTTGCCATCTGTATATAGCACAGTTTCTGAGGTTACGATTCCATATTCTTCAGGCTCAACAGCCATGACTTTGAATTCAACAGCTTTGAAATTTCCTCTTATAATAAACTTATTTCCAGTATGTAAAGGTCTGTTGACATCTTTGAAGTATGGCTGTAAGTAAGTCACCGTCAAATCTCCAGTGAGACCTTCAATGGTGTCCTGGTAAGGCAAGACATGGATTTTTTTAAGGTCTGGAACAGCCTCAGGAATTTACACTGTAACAAGATCAGCAAGCTTAACTTTAAGATTATTTCTAACAACTTTGTTAATGGCAATTTTTCCAACATCAAGCTTGTTGTCCTTGATGGCAATAACAAGAGTCTTATTTCTTCACTTTCCTCTTAAGAGAACTGGGTCTCCATTAAAGATCTTAAGTTCTCTCATCTTGTCTTCATGCATTAGACATATAGAATTATCATCACTTTGTGGTTCTTCAACCATAAGTCTGTTGGCAGCTCTGGCCACTGTTTGTTATTCTGGTTCCTCAATATTCATTATAAAATTATCTAGAAATTATATAAAATTCTTAAAGTATTATTATATTGTCTATTTGAGTCACTTTTCCACTGGCTGAAGCACTATAAAGGAACACTAAAGATCCTCTTAGACAACCAAGACTGAAGATGAGTTGTCAAATTCATCACAGTAATTTGGAGCTGAGAAAACAGTCACTAGACTTTTGTCTCCAAAAAACTCATAGCCATCTTCAACAACTTGATGTGCCCTTACTACAATATCAAGTCCTTAGCTTTAAAGAAACATCTTTAGAACATCTTCTCCAAATGTGTAGGAGACTCCTCGTTCATTTGGACCCCATCCTCAGATACCTTTCTCAGGATCAGACCACAAAAGATCACAAACGACTCCTGTGTCTGGAATGGTCAAAGGTCATTTGATCTGTTTTACTTGGTTCAAATTTGTTAATTCAGGGCTGAGACCTCCATGCATACAAAAAAGCTTATTCTCAACTACAGCTGCAATAGGAAAGAAATTAAAACATTCTGAGAAAGCCTTCCACAGCTTAATAGAGTGTCATCTTTTACACTCTTCATAAAAGCCATAGATTCTGTTAATTGTGTCTGATTCATGATTTCCTCTCAATATAAAGAAGTTTAAAGGATACTTGATTTTATAAGCCATTAAAAGGCAAATGGTTTCAAGATTTTGCTTGCCTCTGTCAACATAGTCTCCTAGAAAGAGATAGTTCTTTTCTGGAGGATATCCTGCACATTCAAACAGTCTCAAGAGATCATAGTATTGTCCATGAATATCCCCACAAATCTGAATTGGTGCTGAGAGCTCTAGCAAAACTGGCTACTCTTGTATGATTTGTTATGAGGTTCGTATGAGATATAATATTTCTTCCTCTGGGAGATTAACAAGCTTTCCTGGTCTTTCTTCTCTTACGGAGAGTAATTTGGAAATTATTTGATCAATTTCAAAAAAGTTTGATGGCTTGTTTGGAATCTCCATTAATAATTTATTTTTTATTAATTTAATACTTAATTAATGATTGAGTTTTGACAAGCTTTTTTATAGTGAGTTATTTTTATGTGTTTTTGAGAAGCTGGATTAATTAATAAACATAATGCTATTTTTATGTTAAATAAATTTTCTTTGTTGTCTATGTAAAAATACATGTCATCTCCTATAAGAGTTGTTTTGATATCTTTGAAATAATATTGATCATTGTGTTTGATCTGTATGTATAAATAGTCTTTGAAAATAGGATTGGTGATCTGAAATATGAGTCGATTTTCCAAATGAGTTTTTACACAGTAGTCATTTAATAAAAATAGTTTTATTTTTTATTATTATTTTTTTTTCTATTATATTTATTAATTTTATAATTATTGGAAATTTGCTTGTAATCCTTCTAGTTTTAGAAAATTTTCAACTTAATTAAATTTATTTTATATACTAGTGTTTTATTATGCGAAAAATGTGAAAATTTCTAAAAAAAGATCACTATTATTTTTATTTATTTACTTTTTAAAAATATATAATTTTATTTTATTATCTTCTTAACATAATTTTTAAATATATTAATTAAAATCTTCTAACTAATTTTCGTATTAGTTAATAATTTTTCTTTCAAATTAACCTTTATCCACATAGTTACAAAGAAACTATTTTATCACATTCTTCTTCTATACTTTATTTATTTAATGACTCTAGATTTCTTTAGGATAAAATATCATCTAGACCAAATCATTATTATTCTAAATTACAGTCTTATGTTATTGATAAACATCTACTAAGGAAAAATACTATTTATACTAATAAAAGTTCTCTTTTTGATTCTCAAGACAATTTTTGTTACTTAAAATCACATTGAAAGTTTTTAGTATTTCTTCTCATTCAAAAGGCATTATTTTTTAATCTGTAAACTTCTTATCTAATTTTTCAAGAATTTACAAAATTTCTTCTTCTTAAAAAAGAGATAATATTTTTGTTTAAGCTAGTAATTAGTAGTTTAATATTCGTATCTAATTGGAAGGATCCTATAATGATAATAATACTACCTTCTTTATGTATTAAATAATCTCTTTATCTTATATTTTCTTGCTCTCATTATTGATTAATTTACCTAAAAAAATCTAGCTTATCTTTCTTACATAGAAAAACTCATCATCCAAAAAATATTTAAGAAAATGAAATTTTTGACTAAATAAAAAACTTGAATGTTAATTGAAGAACTCAAACACAAGTTAAACTCCTTTAGATTTTATATTCTCGGTCTAGGACTCTAATACAGGTATTAATGACCCTTAAAATCTCTTAACCTATTTTTCTTCTTGAGTAACTTTATCTTGACTCTTGGAAAAAACACTTTAATAAAAAAGCATTAAAACTTGATAGTCAAACTGGTCAATGGAGTTTTGGAGTATTTAAATAGCTTAGAAAATAATACTTTATACAAACGAGCCTAGTGCTTATCTAATCAGCTCAAAATGTTATTGTGTAATTTTAAGTTCGTAGAATTATTGAAAAGAGATTAAGCTGAGATAGAATTGCATGTTATGAGATTTTATTATCTAGGGAACATGTTTTAGTCTTTCATAAAAAGCCTTTAGTTTTTCTTAAGAAAATTCACTTAAAGTTTTTATTAATAAACTTTTATACTTCTCTGATAAATTTTATATTATTATTATTAATATCTCAAAATCATGCTGAAGAACAAGCATAACTGTCATTGTTTCTTTAAATAGATTTACTATCTCATTGTCTTAGTATCTTTCAAAAGAAGTATTAATATCCTAATATATTTATTATTTCCTTATTGTCCTATATACTTATAAAAGAAAAACACATAAGGATTATTTATTTTATTATGCTTATTTAAAGAGTTATTTTTATTTGAAAAAATCAATTAAAACAAAAAACATTTACTTGTACTCCTCAATACTAATTTGCTATTGTAATAATTGTTTTATATCTTAAAAGGTATTCATTATAATTATATTTAAATTAACTTATTTATAATTAATTATATAATGCTGTCCAAACTAATTAAATTTGGCGGACTCGGAGGAACTTCTTATTACTTTTTAAACGAAAAAAAGAAGAAAAAATCATAATGCTGTGGTATCATGGGCTATATAGGCGATGACGATAATGCATGGGAGGTTCTAGCCTAAGGAATAAACCTTCTTTCTAACAGAGGATATGACTCTGTTGGTATTTCTACAATATAAAACGCTCAATTAAAATTTGATAAAATTGCCAACACTCCCGGCTAAGTGGATTGTATTTGAAGATTTTTAACGGAGACAAAATAAAATCATAAAAACACTCATATTGGAATAGGCCACACATGATGGGCCACTTGCGGTGAAATAACCAATGAGAATGCTCACCCACATCATGATTATAAGAGCCGCATAAGTCTTATCCACAATGGAATCATAGTCAACTACTTAAAGCTTAAAGAAAAACTTATATCTAAAGGTATACCATTCTACTCAGAAACAGACACAGAGATTATTGCCAATCTTATAGGCTATTACTTGGACAAAGAAATGGATCTTTTGGAGTCTATAAAAAAATCATGTTAGAAAATGGAAGGCTCTTGGGGCCTTGTCATCATGCATAAAGATCTGCCTCAATAATTAATATGTGCATGAAATGGAAGCCCGATTTTGATAGGATTTGGAGAAAAACAGATCTTTGTTTCATCAGAAATACTTGGCTTTGCCAACTACACAAATGAATACATAAAAGTCAATGAAAAGGAAATTATAGTTTTGCATTTAGGAAAAGACATGTGAGAGTCAATCGATTAATGAATTTGTTTCTTTGAGAAAATGAACCTTAAACATCACCCTAGCCCTCCTTATGAGACATTTTTTGAAGAAGAAATTCATGAATAGCCGCAGGCAATAAGAGCTGCTTCAAATTTCTCTAAATGAATTCTCAAAGAATAATTTAGTACTAAGTTATAAGGATTTGATAATAACAAAGATAAAGTACTTTAGGCATAGAATTTGTATCTTATTGGTTGTGGGAGCTCTTTTAATGCATGTCTTTATGCAGAGAACTTATTCAAAAAACTTCAACTATTTAATAATGTCAAAGCTTGCCAAGCATCTGAATTCGAGCCAGAGGATATTTAGACTTGAAATAATGCAATTATTTTTGTGAGCTAGTCAGGAGAAACTGCAGACATAATTAACCTTATAAAGATGCTAAATAACTAAGAAATTATTAAAATAGGAATATGCAACACTCCTGGTTCATTATTAACAACATTATGTGATTTTGGGGTGTATTAAAATTCTGGATGAGAAATTGGAGTGGCTTCCACAAAAACCTTTACTGGATAAATAGTGGTCTTTAGTTTAATAGCATTATGGTTCCTAGGCAATAAGAATAAAGATGAAGGCTTGAAAAGAAGAAAAGACTTAGTCAATGGCATTTTCCAGCTTGATTAAAAAGTTCAGCATTGTTTGGAAATGAACTTGGATAAAATCAAAGACTTGGCTAGTCAATTATAAAGCAAAGAGAATCTCTATATAATTGGTAGACGATAAAGTCATTCTATTGCAATGGAGATGGCTCTTAAGATAAAAGAACTGACTTACATTCATGCAGAGGCAATTTGTGCAGGAGAGCTTAAACATGGAATAATTGCTCTTATAAACTCAAATCCTTAAGCAGAGAACTAAAGAACAAATTTTATAGTACTTGCTATTGATAATGAATCTCTATCAAAAATAATGATTTGTATTGATGAGATAAAGACTTGAAAAGCAAATGTGACAATCATTACAGACAAGCCATCATTATTTGCTAACAAAAACATTGACTTGATTCTAGAAATACCTTATGCTTAGTAATTCCAAGAGTTAATGTGTCTTTATCCAATCCAGCTTCTTGTTAACGAAATTTGCAAATTAAAACAATTGAATCCTGATAAACCCAGAAACCTTGCAAAAACAGTCACTGTTGAATAAAAAATTATTGCTATTTTATTTTATTTAATTTACCTTGGAATTTTTGATGTTCTGGAGGATCTACTATAAAACTAAAGGCTAGTTGAGATATTATAAAAACTTTTTGAAGGTTAAAAACCAATCCTCTTGGCTTAGAATTTAAAATGCTTTAAAATCCTTATGTTCTTTTACAGCGCTTATAATCTTATCTTAGTTGGTGTTCTGGTTGAAGCCTGCTTGATAATATAATAAAATAAGCTTGTTTTTTACTTCCTTGATTCTTTTAATTAATTGGTCGCAGATTTCCTTACAAGTATATTCAAATGAGTTTGCATAAGGAAAGCTCTAATATTCTTTATATATATTAGAGATTTAAAGAACAGATTTTATTTCCTCAAAATCTGCTCCTGTGGTTAAAAGATACTGGTTTTAATATACAAAAGTTTTGAAGAGTTATTTTATGATTTAGTGTTGGTCTTCTAAATCTTAAACATACTCATAAAACATGTCTATTGTTTTGCAGTCTTTTTGCTCATACATGTTATAGAACCAATTCTGTTCCTTATGATTTATGAAAAATTCTTTCCAAGAAGTGTTTCTTGTTAACTTATCTGTCTTTATTTCTTCTTCAACCTTTTATCTAAAAATGCCTCAGATTTTCTATAGCTTTTTCTCTTGCTTGCTAACTAATTATTATTTCTCAATTTGTCTCATTTTTCTCATAAAATCCATGAATGCACTTTTTATCTTACTTAAGTCTATTTATCTAACTAAGCTCTTCCCAATAAGGATTTCCGTTCATCATTTAACAAATTTATTACCATGTTGTTTCTGTTGATATTCCTTTGACTTATAAAAAAAGACTTTGTAAATTCTGCATTTAAATTTCAATTTCTTTTTTTTCTTGGTTTTTTTCTTAATGAAGTAATTCTTCTAGATATTTTTGAAATTCTTTCTCTTTTTCTGAGTCATCTAAGAGTCTCCATCAGGGATCATTTTAGAAAAAAGGTACTAAATTTCTAAATCGCATTCCAGTGTTAATAAATGCATGATCAAGAAGCATGTTTCTAAATTATTGTTTGGCATAGTTTTTTCTTTATAGTATTTCATTTTGGCTATCATCATATCAATTTTTTATATATTCTTTAAATACTTTTTTAGCAAGTTTTAAAGAGGTTATTTTTTGGAATCAAATATCAGTTTGTAATTAAGTAAAGGTCTCTTCCCATTAAGAGTCTTGGTCAACTTCCAAAATGCTTAAGAGGTTATTTATTAATGATATTTGTTCCTGCTCTGATAGTGGTTTTTATTACTATTCAGCTTGTTGATTGTTGTTCAATTCCTATTAATCTTCTAATGGCTTTGTCCATGTTATATTTTTTGACTTTTTATCTTACTATTTTGTGTATCCAAAAATACCTTCCGTCTAGAGTTCTTTTTTCGATCCAATTTTGACTAGAATTCATAAGTTTATAATTATAATAAATAATATTGATAATTTAAATAAATATTTTTGGGCAATTTTGATATTCTTCAAAGGCCCAGTCTATGATAGTAGGGCCACAATATGGGCATTCTTATTATTGTAAATAATCTATTTATTTTTAGACATTTTCTTTATTTTCTTTCTCAAGTTACAACTGTTCTTTTAATAAGTGTATCTATTTTAGTCTGTTATTACTACTATATGTTTCTAGTTAGTCCTCAAGACAATTTATGTGGAACAAATGACCACAATTATAAACAATACAGTTTTCCTTTCCTATACAAATGGAACAAAAGTCACACTTCATATCTGTCTAAAGAACAGTAAACTTTTCATTTAATTAATTCTTCTTAATTATCATCAATTCATATTGATTTTTAAACATTTCAATTTTTCTTTGGAAAAGATCCTATTTTTTTGAAGAAATTATAAGCTATTTGTCAATCATCTATTTATCTTACATCCTTGAAGAGCTCAAGCTTACTATCATCTTCAAACAAATACAGAACATCCTAAATAGCAATTGGACACTTTGGATCATTAAGAAGATCATATAGTTTTTTTTCTGAAATCTTGATAAAGTTTTGAGCAATTAAAAGCCATGGATAATTAGTATGCTTGGCTTAGCTAGCCCAATATATCGCAAGATTTTCTGTTTACTGGTGTTCAAGTGCTAGCTTAACTGCCTACTCATAGCACTTACTAACACCTTCATAATTTATATGAATTTAGTAAGTGGACTCATTATAAGGTAGCTGCTAATAAATAACATAAGATATTTATTGGAAATGCTTAAATAATCCAAAATCATTATCAAAAAGCATCACTAAGCTATTTAGTTCTTCATATTCTTACATGTTAATATAGAATTAAAAAAGCGCCTCTGAAATATCAGCAATAGCTTTTCAGCAAGTGTTATTAATATTATCTTTTTAATACAGTAGATTTATCAGATTTCTTAAGTGTTTAAATATAGTATCAATATTTTATGTTTTTGTATCAAAATGAACTAAAAAATAAAGAGTCTTTTGAATAAATTCTTTACTAAGAAATTAAATATTTTGTAAAGAATAAATCTCTTATAATAAAAATATAATTATATCTGGATAGAGTTCAAAGATACATCTTCCATATTAGAAAAACTCATTTGAAATTTGATTTATGAAATTGATAAGATTTGCCTCTTTTTTATTGGCTTAGTTTAAAAGCTCTTTAATAAGCGTTATTATTTCATTTCTTTTTTTCCCTTCTTAGAGTATTTGTATTATTTAAAATGTTATTCTTTCATATAGCTAAGTAGTCTCGATATAAATAAAAGTAAGCTCATAAGTTTTGTCAAAGTCTATTAAAATCTGTTCTATTAAACTAAAGTCCTCTAATTTTAAAATATTTAAATATTTTTTAAATGCATTTTCAAAGTCTTATTATCTTTGCTAATAGAGATTATATTTTGTTATTATAATTTCGGAGAGAAATTATATATATAGTTTCTGCTTCTTATAATCTTAAGTAATATCGAATATTTTAAAAAAAAAATCATAGAGATAAATAACATAGTATTTTTTATCTTATAGTA
>ERZ724506.668-NODE-668-length-11977-cov-6.223704_pt1 | contig 11977 bp, 6 predicted proteins | sample MGYA00376039_ERZ724506 | MGnify/ENA primary metagenome ERZ724506 (study PRJEB28724, sample SAMN07190887) | wastewater metagenome | isolation source: effluent of sewage treatment plant in Hong Hong | place: USA: Christiansburg, Virginia | collected 2016-03-01 ... | reverse complement strand
TCATGACCTTTGTAATTTCGGGGAAATAAAATACTAATTCTGTCCGAAGTATTGTAACTATAGGAGGAGTTTTAAATACTTACACCGTTACGCCTATGTAATCTTATTTTTAGATAATAAAAGTTTATCTTTCTGTTTTTATTAAAATAATCTAAGTTTTGCGATATAATACATAAGCCCTACTTTTATAGCATAGATGTTTTTTAAGCCAGCCTATATATTTTTACTCTACGATAAATTAAGACAACTATTTTGCTTAGATATGGAGTATTTGTACTTTTTATACAGTTTTTCTTTTCATTTTGTTAAAAGTAATGCAAAATACCGCACCCGTTTAGTGGGTATAGTTACGTTTTATTAATGTCTAGGGCTGCTATGTCAAACAAAGAAGAGCAAATCGAGATGGATGGTACGGTCATTGATACCCTACCAAATACCATGTTTCGAGTGGAATTAGAAAATGGTCATGTAGTGACCGCACATATTTCTGGCAAAATGCGTAAGCACTATATTCGTATTTTAACAGGCGACCAAGTCAAGGTCGAAATGACACCTTACGATTTAAGCAAAGGCCGTATTACCTACCGAGTGCGTTAATTAATCCTCGATAGCGTCTGTTGTCTCATTAAAGCCATAGCTTATATGGCTTTTTTGCTTGCCTGTTATTATTTACTTACCCCGCCAACAAGCTTTCTAAACAGTGTTCTTTAATACTATAAAAACGCTTAATGGCTGCAACCTGCTCTAATACGTCACTTTTTTGTTGGGCTGATACTTGTTTTTTAATTGCTAAAATCATTTTATTTTTACTGGTATGCTCTAAAGAGACAAACTCAAACACTTGGGTTTGATAACCATTGGCTTCTAGTAATAAGGCACGTAAACCATCAGTTATCATCTCGGCTTCTTGGCCTAAATGTACACCATGTTGTAATACAGGTTTTAACACCTGAGGACTTTGCATTTGAGGCCGAATTTGTTTATGGCAACAAGGCGCACACATAATAATCTTTGCCCCTAAACGAATACCTGTATGAATCGCATAATCAGTTGCTATATCACAGGCATGTAGGGCAATCATCACATCCGTTTGTTGAGGATGATAACTACGCACATCACCCTGATAAAAATTTAGCCCCGTTAAAGCACATCGCTCAATAGCTGTATTACATAACTGCACCAAGTTATCACGCAATTCAACACCCGTTACTTGTGCTTGGTGCTGATATTGTTGGCGTAAATACTCATGAATAGCAAAAGTTAAATAACCCTTACCCGAACCAAAATCAACCACATGAATTGGCTCTTGGCTCAAATCTAATGTTGCTTCATCAATCGCTCGTGCAAAAATTTCTATAAACTTATTAATTTGTTTCCATTTACGTGACATAGCAGGAATTAAACGTTTTTCGGCATCAATCACACCTAAATCAAACCAAAAATCACTTTCTAAGGTTAAAAAACGTTGTTTTTGGCGGTCATGTTCAACCATAGAAGGTGCATCTGTTAGCACTGACACTTGTTTAACCAATAAAGAAGCTTTATTTTTTTTACTGATACTAAGTTGTAACTCTTGCTGCGTCGTAAATAAATTAGCATTTTTAAAATCATTTAATAGCTGTTCAATGACAGCGATACTTTCAAGTAGATTAAAATTTTTGGTAATGTCTTTGGTTTTATAGGTATAGACAAATGATAAAAAGGCTTCATCACGCAAAATAATTGGCCGTATCGCCACTTTTTGCAGGTCTATTTCTTGGCCTTGATATTTACTTAATATTAATTTGAGTAAGGTATTTTGTTGAATGCTTTGCTGGAGGGTTTGAAAAAATTGTTGGGAAGCAGTAGTTGACACAGATAAGCCCTCAAAAAACAAAAGGGCGATAAATATCGCCCTTAACATATAAAAAACAATATTACGCTAAAGGTGGCATAAATTCGGCAAGTTTATCGGATGTTTTTCTTAAATTAATACTCAACAAAGAAGAAATGCCTTTAAGAATTTTAATTCCAATGTCTGGATGTAATTTTAAAATCATTTCAAAACCTTTGCGTGTTAACACAATCAGTCCAGAGGTGGTACAAGCACGCACCGAAGCAGAACGCGTTAATTTATCAATCAAAGCCATCTCACCAATAGAACTGCCTTTGGCTAATGTCGTAATCACAACAGGTTTGGCATGTTGATTTAATTTAATCACATCTAAGGCGCCGTGCATCACAAAACACACATAATCACCCTTTTCACCTTCTTTGAAGACGAACTCACCAATTTCGACTTTATTGAAAAACATATATTTTTCAATTGTTTGTAATTCTGGCAAGGTGAGATTAGAAAAAATTGGTACTTGTCCCAAATAATCAGCTAAGCTCTCACTCATTTGTTGCTCTCCATTTTTTGGGTCTTATCACAAAAATTTTTATTCAAGCTAGCGCAGTAACAACCAGCTTTTATCAACTCTTCAATTAACCTAAATTATGATTTGCCGCTAATGGTAGCGACTCTTAATTTGATAATTTTAGCCTAAACCAACATCTTACGACACTCCTTGCATTACGCATAGTCGTCTATGTCTCAAAACAGGCATTTGTTGACGAACTTGCTGTAATTCTGTCGCTATGTATTGTGCTAAAACAACTCCTACACCTTGCTCTTGTTCAGCAAGGACTTTGCCCCACGCATCAATGATTTGGCTATGCCCCCATGTTTGACGAGTTGCACTATGCCAACCACTCTGACCTGCACCAATCATCATACATTGATTTTCGATGGCGCGCGCGCGTAATAACACTTGCCAATGCGCTGCGCCTGTTAATGCTGTAAATGCCGCAGGCACAACGATAATATCTGCCCCTTTGTCTCGCAATGCCTGATACAAAGCAGGAAAGCGAATATCGTAACAAATGCTTAAACCTATATTAGCAAATGGGGTATTAATTACCACTATTTCGTCGCCTGCCTCAAACGTGGCAGACTCTTGATATTGGGCTTGTTGGTCGGCTAACAAGGCATCAAAGAGGTGAATTTTATCATAACGCCCCGCTAACTCACCTTGAGGATTATAAACCAAACAACAGGCGCGTACTTTATCTTGTAGCACACTTTGACCATCAGGACGATATAAACAGGGAATACTACCTGCCACTAGCCATAATTTATTTTTTATCGACTGCTCTGCTAACCATGCTTGAATCATGGACATTTGCTGTGCGGTATGTATTTGCCTTCCTGCTGCAAAAACAGCAAAGTTTTCGGGTAATACGGCAAGTTTTGCACCCGAATTTGCAGCCTGTATTAACAACGCTTCGGCCTGTTGTAAATTATCTTGTAAATTATCTAAGCTATTCATTTGAATAGCAGCAACCGTCACACTCATGAAAGCACTCTGTTATTTATCTTTTTTAAGTTTAGGTTGTTTAACTGGTATTGGCTTACGCCATTTATGCCATAACAAATTAGGATTTTTAACACGCTGCATTTTAGGCTCACTCAATGAGCCATTTACGTCGTAATACAAGGTCGTCATTTGTGTTAACGAATGGTCAAACAAAGCCTCTGCGGCAACTAATGCTCCGCCTATCGCAGGTCCTGCTACAATCGCTGCCGCATAAGGCACTACACTGGCTAAAGGCATAGACACTTGTAAACTCTGATTAAAGGTTTTACTGGGTAAATCTACTGTGCCTTGTGCTTGTGCTTGTGCCGAAGGGCTTTTAAATAATAAAGTATTATGCATTTCACCATTGACTATATCGGCATCAAATACAATAGCATCATAGGCTAAACCTTTTTGTGTTACATCCGAAAAATCAAACTTTAAACGCCGTTTGATATTATCACTATCTAATACACCTAAAATACGTGATAAATTTAAGGCTCTATTGAGCTGTAAGATGCGCCCCTTGTCTAATTCAACATTTAACTCACCATTTAGCTTTTCCAAACTTAGTTCGCTCGGATTACCCTGCCAAGATAAGGCTAAATTTGCATGAGCTTGTTGGCTATTTAAGGTGGCTGGTTTATTAAAACTACTAAACAGACTAGCAACATCGGCAACGTTTATTTTGCCAAGATAACGGGTACTTTCTTTACCTTGCCACTGCCAATCTAAGCTTCCTTCCATGCTAAAGTCTGGATTTTTTAATACAATCCGCTGCAAAGTAATACCTTGTGAATTTGGTTTTAAGGTGGCACTTAATTGGCTTGTTTCTAAACGTGGCCACGCTTTAGAACTTAATTCTTTGATTTTAATATCAAACGTCGGAATAGCCCAATCGGTACTGGGTTTAACTTTTTTTTGTGTGGCACGAATGGGGCTACCCGCAAAAGGGAGATTGAGACTTTGAATATTTAATTTCACAGACTGCTGTGCATCAAATGGCCATAATACCTCGCCATTTAAATCATTACTGGTAATCTGAAAGCGTGAAGCCTGACTTAAACTCTCATACCCTAAACGCACATCATGTAATTGATAACCCAAATAAGCCATATCATCAAAGCTCACACTAAAGCTTTGTAATTTAGGCATCACAGAGGCCACATTTTGTGGTGTTTTATTTTTATTAACAGGTCGTAACCAAGGTAACCACTCATCAATATTCATGTGGTCTACATGGCCTTGTATCCACAAGCCTTGAGGAGGTAATTCGCCTGCCCAATTTTCACCTAATAAAACAATCATTCGACTGATTAAGCCATTTTTAACTTCAAAACCACTTTGTAATGCCGAACCTACAACCAAATAACCTGTTTGTTTATGAGGTGATTGTAATTCCATTTCATAATGTACTGGCAAAGATTTGTCAGCGACTTTTTTGAACGGCTCAGGTAAATCTATTTGCCAACCAAGCAAATTAGAGTCTAATACAATATGTACAGGATCATTTGTCATTGGAATGGTTAACAAGGTGCTGTATTGAGTTTGACCACGCATGGTTTGAGTGAGATCAGCCAACCAAGGCTTTAAGTTAATGGGGGCTAATTGACCGTTGGCTTGAATTTGCACTGCGGCAATGTCGCCTGCATTTAATACACTTTGTAATTTGACATTAACAGGTTGTGTTAATAAAAATCCTTGCAAAGGTAAACTGGTTAAACCTAAACCTGTCTTATAACTAACGCCCCCACTCAACCATAAATCAAATTCTGGTGCTTGACGCAACACGATAGGATTACCTACTAACTCGGCTAACACATCAACACTTAGTTTTTCCTGTGTAGCAGATGCTAATGGCAACTGTAATTCTAACTCCCCTGCAATTTCGCCTTTAATACCTATCATATCGGCAAAATGTGCGGTTTCTTCTTTAAGTGGTGTTTCTTTAAACAAGCGCATCAGGTCTTCGCCTGTGGTGTCGATACCTGCTTTTAAACGTAATTTTGGCTCGTTTAAATCGGATATTTCGGCACTGATTTCTCGGGCAACACTTTGATAAATTTGGCTATTTTTAGCCGTTATCGTTAAACGACGATTATAAATATCAATATCGGCATTAAGCCGCTTTAGGCTTGGCCATTGAGCTTCGTAATCTAATACTCCATCACTGACACTAAAGTGCATTTGCATAGTGCTAGGTGGACGTTGTGGGTTATCAATTAACACACCCTGATATAAAAAATCACCACGCTCAATATTGCCCGATACTAAAGCACTTTTAAGCCATGCTAAAGTTTCGTCACCTGCGGATGGCCACGGTACATAACGCCATACGCTGGCCAAATTTCCTTGATAAATACTTGCTAATAATTGCATTTGTGCGGCACTGATATCAGCTTTAGGTAGCCACAAACTCAATACTGCTTCGCCCTGTGCATCGCTATTTTTAAGTTTGAGTTGATTGGATTCAATTAGCCAAGCATCGCCTAAATCTGACCATTTTAAGAGGACGCTTAATTGCTCTACAGGTGTTGCTTGTCGATAGATGGGTTTAAGGTCAAGTTGACCCTGCTTAATATTTATTCCTGCATAACCTTTACTATTTTGATGATTAAGCCATAAATCCATCTTATTAACGCCAATCATGTGGCTTGTTGCTAAGGCAGAAAACTCTTTTATTTGAGCCGACAAGGTGATTAGTTTTTTTTGTGGTAGATTTAATTGCACCACTAATTTAGACACTTTGCCGCTAGGTTTGGCTTGCTGTAACCATGTTTTAATTTTTTGAGGCGTAACTGTTAAAGTAGAGGCCAGTTCTGCGCCTTGTTTAATATCCGCATTTTTTATAGCAACACTCAACACATCTTTTTTCTGATTGAGGCTTAGTTGCTCAATTTCTAGTGCTTGATGATTAACTTGGCCTTGTAGATGCTCAACCGAAGCATGCCATGTGTGTTTATCATCTTGTTGCCAAGAGACTAAAGCGGTTAGATGATTTGCTGATATCTCTTGTTGAGGGTGATGCACGTCTAGTTTGTCAACGTCTAATTGTGCTGTGATGTGTTGTATGCGTCCTGCTTGCACTATAAGCCATGTTTCTGTTGCGAGTACCGCTTGCTTAACCTCAATGTCGTTAATCGTTTTAGGCAACCACTGATGCCATGCTTGCCTAGGAAGTTTGGCATATACACGTCCTTGCCATGATGCTTCTTGTAATACATCACCTGTATTTTTTAAATCGGCAAATACTTTAAATGCCTGTTGATTGATTAATCCATAAAATCTAAAGGTATGCTTTTGATAAAAATTATGATTTTTAAAATGGACTTTGTCTAAATAAATACGTGGCTTTTGATACGGTGCTAAGGTAAATTGACTATTATTTACTGACCATTTTGCTTGATTTAATAACCAATTAACGGCTATTTTTTTGGTTTCTGGGCGCGACTCGCCTAAAACCAATAGCTCGGCAACTGCCCATTCACCCGTATTATCTTGGGTCAAATTAATATTTAAGCCTGTCACTGAGCCATCTAAACGCCACTTAAAATTAATAAGGCTTTGCCATAAAGCTAATTCTAAGTTGATGTGTGGAATACGCAAAATAACGCGATTAGCTTGCAAGGGATGATAAATTTTTAAATCTGTAATTTGCAGCTCTGGCTCAAAAACATTCCATACTGCTTTAAATTTTTCTATTTTAACGGGCGCATTCATTACTTCAGACAAACGATTTTCGATAACTTGCTGATTGTTTTCTAACAGCGTTAAACTACCTCGAATAACTAGCACAATGACACTTAACAACAAAATGGCGTAAATCATCCAGCGCAAACTATGATTAAACCATGTTGCTGCTTTGTTAAACCAATCTGCCCATGTAAATCTATGCAAGAGTTACCTCAAACTAAGACGATGTCATATTGTTCTTGTGTATAAAGACTCTCTACCTGAAAACGTATCGGCTTACCAATAAAAAACTCCAAGTCAGCAATTGCCGCAGATTCTTCGGACAATAAACGGTCAATAATTTTTTGATTAGCAATCACCATGTAGCCATTGGCAGCATCGTAAGCACGCGCTTCGCGTAAAATCTCTCTAAACACTTCATAACACACCGTTTCGGCGGTTTTAACCGAACCTCTACCCTGACACGTCGAACACACTTCACACAATAAATGCTCTAAGGATTCGCGAGTACGCTTACGGGTCATTTCAACCAAACCTAACTCTGAAACTTGAGTGATTTTGGTTTTGGCATGGTCACGGGTAAGCATTTTTTCAAAGGCTTTTAACACCTGTGCTCGATGGTCAGCCTCCTGCATATCAATAAAGTCGATAATAATAATACCACCTAAATTGCGTAATCTTAATTGACGTGCAATAGCGTGAGTCGCCTCTAAATTGGTTTTAAACACAGTATCTTCTAAGGTTCTAGAACCGACAAAAGAGCCTGTATTTACATCAACAGTGGTCATTGCTTCGGTTTGGTCAATAATTAAATAACCGCCCGATTTAAGTGCCACCTTACGAGACAAGGCTTTTTGCAAGTCATCTTCTACATTATATAGCTCAAATACAGGACGCTCTCCGGGGTAATGCTCTATTTTTTCTTCGGCATTTGGCACAAAATCACGTACAAACTCTAAAATCTTTCCATACGTCTCACGCGAGTCGACCAAAATTTTACTAATATTTTGAATAACCAAATCACGAATAATTCGCTGATATAGCGGTAATTCTTCATAAATTAAGGTGGGTGTTTGTACTCTAATTTTTTTATCTTGAACGTGTTGCCATAATTTAATGAGGTAGGCCATATCTTGGCTTAATTCGGCCTCGCTTACGCCTTCAGCAGCAGTGCGTACAATGACCCCGCCTGTTAAGCTGTCGCTGTGCGCTTCTTTAATTTGCTTAATAATCGTTTTTAAGCGTTCGCGTTCAGCTTCATTTTCGATACGTTGAGAAATACCAATATGCTCACCAAAAGGCATATATACCAAAAAACGTGAAGGAATAGATAAATCGGTGGTGAGTCTTGCCCCTTTGCTGCCTAACATATCTTTCATTACCTGAACGGTAATCATTTGCCCTTCATGCAGTAATTCAGAAATACTTGGCTCGGCATCACCCGCTTCTTTTTTACTGATAATATCGTTGGCATGTAAAAAGGCCGTTCTTGATAAGCCTATTTCGACAAAAGCCGCTTGCATACCCGGTAACACACGCACCACTTTACCTTTATAGATATTACTCACTAAACCACGTTTAGCAGTCCGCTCTACAAATAATTCTTGCACCACGCCATTTTCGACTAGTGCAACGCGACATTCCATGGGTGTGACATTAATTAAAATTTCTTCTGACATAATTTATTATCTAAAAAAACAAAGGGCTGACACTGTGCCAACCCTTTGTATTTGTACATTAACATTGCTTAGGACTTACGCGGTTATTGCAGCGCAACGCGTAAGTCCTGTGCCGCTTAGGATAAGCTAAAGTCCAATCTTAAAAAGATTTACTCATTAAGAGGCGAGCTGTTGAAGAAGATACACTATCACCTTCTTCAACAGAAGCATCAACACCAATACTTAGGCCATCAATGTTAATAAAGTTAACACCAGCCGTTGCACGCAATAAGGTTTTACCTGCATCGGAAGCTGTTGCATCTACTATTTGTGAACCTAACTTAGCGCGCACTTGAGCTGTATCGCCCATGACTGTTTGCTCGGCTTGTAAGCTAAATTTAGGCGCGATATCCCACATAGATTTTTTCCATGTTTGACTCCAAGTACCACCCAACATAGCTACTACTTGATTTTCATCGGCATTAGCAACAGTCAATTTTAGTAAGCTATTACCTGCTTCTGTAAAGCCATCTTGTTTTACAGCGTTGTAGCGTACGCCACTATTGATTAACCAACTACCTGTGTTAAAACTAGCAGTAAGTGCCGCGCCTTGTGTAGTGGTTTTAATGTCTTCTTGATAGTTCTTAAAGACATTGTTACCCACAACAATATTACGCTTGGTTTCAAAGTCATACGAACCCATATCAAGCGATGCACCTAGCGTCCAATCGTTTAGCTTTTTACGAACACTCACACTAATATCTTGGCCTTTTGCCATGATATTGGCATGTTGAGACTCAACATCAGCTTTGCCAATAATCGACAAGGTTGCACCCATTTGCCAATTATTTGTGTACGGCTCACTATCTAAACTTAATTGGATACCCGATACTGTACGCGTTGCGGCCACACCATTACCATCACTATCTATGTCTGCTTCTTGGTGTATTCCTTTAAGCGCAATACCACCTTTTTTGAAGCTATCGGATAAAGTTTGTGTGTTATGTAATGTTTGCTGTAACGCTAAAGCACTTTGTACGCTTTCGGCATAAATCGCAGGGCTCATGGTTAACATTGCTGCATTTAACTGCTGGCTACTGGCTGGTAACAATGCATTATACAAATTAGCTAAATCTGTAGTACCTATTAATGCTGCGAGATTAGTATCACGCACTTGCAAAACATCGTCTAAGAATTTAGCTGCACCCGTAGCATTGTTTGTATCAGCAACCGTTAAATAGCTTTGCGGAGTGACGTACAAACGTACACTATTAGGGGTATAGCCGATATCTAAACGAGTGCCTGTTGCCAAGCCTGTGGTGGGTTGCGTGTAGTTTGTAAAAGTCCCAACGACTGAGTTAGCTTTTACTACATCAAATGATTGGCCTAATGTTGGTACAAAGTTGTTATTGGCACTGCCTGTAATACCCCGTAATTTGGCATCTAAAGTCGTATTGCTAGCAGCGATATTGTAAGTACCAGAAGCATTAACTTGGTCATAATGGCCTGCACCTGTACCTGCTGTTGCACCATCAATGTCGATTTCTAAGGTAGATCCTGTATTTTGGTGAACATCACCTGTGACCGTTAAAATAGCAGGCGAGTTACCCGGTGACAAAATGCCATTTACATTTAAAGTGCCAACTAAGTTACCAGAACCACCCAACTTACCGCTTGAGCCTACTGTAATATTGCTAGTGAGCTTACCATTCACAAACAACAAGCCATTAACCTGTGTGGCATTGGTAGCAACCATGTTGCCATCAATAGTTAACTGACCAACATTTACATTAATATTTGCAAAAGTACCATTACCCATTAACGTAGAACTAGAGCCTGCCAAACTTTGAACAAAGTTATTTGTGCTAATAAAGCCATCTTTAAGTGCGACTTGGCCAGATTCAACTGTTAACGCGCCAACACCTAAACTACTACCATTTGCTAAGGTTAATTTACCCGATTTTAAGGTAGTACCACCAGAGTAAGTATTCACGCCATCTAACGCTAAATTACCAGAGCCTTGTTTTACTAATGTACCCGAGCCAGAAATAATACCTGCAACAGTTAACAAGCTATCTGTTTTAAAATTAGCAGTACCTGTTAATGCTACGTTTTGCAAAGTTAAATTATCATTAGCCTGTAAACTTGCATTACTAATAGACAAACTTCCTGTACCCAAATTAGCGGCTTGTGTAACAACCACAGTACCTGCATTAATGGCTGTACCACCTGCATAAGTGTTAGTGCCAGTTAATACTAAAGTACCCGTACCTGTTTTATTGAGGTTACCCAAACCATCAATAGACTTTGTTAAAGTCACGGTATCGTCAGTTAATACATTGAATGTGCCATTATTAGTGCCTAGACTAAAGTTACGTTCATAACTTTGCGTAGCCATTGACTCAAAAATACCACCATTTAGCTCCACGATTGCATCTAACAAACCTAAGTTGGCATTTTGTGCAACACGAATTTTTCCTTGATTAACCGTGGTTTTAGCTTGTGTATTGTTGGCATTTACTAACTCTAAAATACCTGTACCCGTTTTAACTAAAGAGCCACCAGCTAATTGTGCATTCAGTCTCAACGCATTTTCGGCTGTGTCAAATGTCGCTGCTCCCATAATATCAATATTATGATCTAATACTACCGAAGCTAAATTAGCCATTAAAGTCGCATTATTTAAAATCACTTTATTGGTAGCAGCACCTAAATTAGCATCGTTTGCTACACCTAAAGTACCACTCGATACTCGGATATCACCTGCGAAAGTGTTTACACCTTGTAGGTTTAAAGTGCCACTGCCAATTTTGTTTACATTAGCATTACCACTCACCACACCCATGAGGCTGCTGTCATGGCCTGCTGTGTTAATAGTGACATCGCCTGTCACTTGGACGGCTTGCTTGGCCATGACGGCGGCAGCCGTTTCTAAGCTAGTACCATTGGCGAGCATGACGCTGTTAGCATCTGCACCTAGGCTGTTGGCGTTGTTAATGGCAACACTGCCTGCTTGGACATCAACCATACCCGTGAAGGTATTCATGCCCTCTAAGGCTAAACGACCTGCATTAGTTTTATGCACATTACCTACACCACTGACCACACCCATGAGGCTGCTGTCATGGCCTAAGGTGTTAATGGTGACATCACCTGTCACTTGGACGGCTTGCTTGGCCATGACGGCGGCGGCTGTTTCTAAGCTAGTACCATTGGCTAACATGACGCTGTTAGTATCTGCGCCTAGGC
>ERZ724506.667-NODE-667-length-11983-cov-4.822854_pt1 | contig 11983 bp, 7 predicted proteins | sample MGYA00376039_ERZ724506 | MGnify/ENA primary metagenome ERZ724506 (study PRJEB28724, sample SAMN07190887) | wastewater metagenome | isolation source: effluent of sewage treatment plant in Hong Hong | place: USA: Christiansburg, Virginia | collected 2016-03-01 ... | reverse complement strand
CTTTTAAAATATTAAACTCATATATCAAATCTAATATTTATATTTTATAATTATATTAGAATATTTTATTGAACGTAAATTTACCACAATGGGTATTGACTTAATCAGAGGAGGAAGAATTGCTAGCAGAGGCAAAAAATAAACCAAATCATCAAACGCATACTTAAAAACTTTAATCAAGGTAATAATCACTATATTCAGCTTTATTCATTCTTATCAAGAAGAACTTAGTCTAAATTCAATACAACTATCCATAAAAGACTTAACCAATCAAGGTTGAATAGATATCCACTTTCACTTTCAAGAATTTCGAGGCATCTCTCAAAAGATAGTCTAATTTCTGAAGTTGGTTCTGATAAGCCTAATAAATTTAATTCAAGAATAGTTGTAGTTGTTGGAACTGTTACCAATGATAGTAGACTTACGCAATTTCCTCAAGGAGTTAGAATTTGTGCATTAAAATTCACAAGTGCTGCCAGAGCCAGAATCCAAAAACATAATGGACAATGCTTAACATTTGATCAATTAGCTCAACTCGCTCCAACTGGCAAAAATGTATTACTCCTCAGAGGCCCAAGAGATAGAGAAGCCAAAAGACATTTCGGTCTTTATCCAGGTCAAAAAGGTTCCCACAGTGCTCCAAGAGTTAGAACAGAAGGAAGAAAATGGGAAAGAGCTAGAGGAAGAAGATGAATTTATTTAAGCTTTTATCTTTGCCCATAATACTACTCATTATAATTAACATACTATCTGATAAATATATAAAATATATAACAATGTCTAGTTATCCAAGTATACACGATGCATACGGAGGATTCGGAGATAAAGGTCAGCCATCAAGATCATAATTAAAAATTCAAGTCAAACCTATTAACTCGAATTAAAATGATCATAAGTAAAAGGATAAAGAAGATCAAAATCCCCAGAATGCGAAGTTACCCACTGACGCTAGCTATGCATCGTACCCTGTCAAAATTAAGTGTCCAAAGTGTCATAAAATAGGAGTAACAAGGATACAAACATAATTGGGAACTGCAGCATGGGTATGGTGTGTCCTCTTATCACCCTTTGCATTAACTGGCTTAGCTTGCCTGTGTATTGATTCATGTCGAGATAAAATACATTATTGCACAAGATGTGGAAATGTAGTAGGTAAAAAATACGCAAAAGTATGTTGAAGGAAATGATTATAAATTTTTTTATCTTCCACTATTTTTAATGTTCTAATTATAAGAAAAATAAAAAAGTCAATATATTAATTAAAGAAAATAAATGATTATCAGTGTCTTTGGATTTTAATATTTTTTTTATCCCTAACTGTTTCTGGAGCTCGAGTTCCCCTTCCCAGATGAATGGTTTTAATTTTCTATATATTTATTGGAGTATATGATTCACTCGGTTGCTTGTCTAGTGACTATAATTTTTATGTCTTTATACGATCCGTTTGAGATCCATTCGTGAAGCTGCTATTTATGATCGATATTTTCTTTGAATTCATCAGACTATTACGTGGAGTCGTCAGTTTTATACCATGTTGATGTTCATTCGAGTGAGTTGGCATTGGTTTTATATTCGAATATTAATTTCCATTTCCAGATTAGGCTGAAATAGTATAGTTTCTTTTTTGGGACTTTAGTTCGTTCAATTGCAGGCTTAATCTATTGAATTTATCATTTTAGACTAAAAGGTATGTTTATTAGTTGCTATTTTTATTTTGGCTGTTTTATAAATGCTCAAAATTTGTTGGAGAATTCAATGAGTTCACCAAGTTTTTATTTCTTTTTATATTTAAATCTAGTGAAGAATTTAAAGTCTACTTTTATTTGAATCCTTTTGTCTATTCATGTTTAGGCGTCTTACCTTTAGAAAATGGCTCATACGTAAAGCTAAATATTGATGTCTTGTTATTTTTTTGGAATGACGAGTTTTTTGTCGATATTGGCACATAATGCTGAACAGTGTGTCTAGGTGTTAAGCTACCATTTTCTTATCTGCTCATGTTATTATTTTTTATTGTGCTTCGAGCCTTGCTGCTTTAAGTAGTGACCGACGATGAAGTTGGTACTCGGATCTCTACACTTTGATTTAATTCTTGTTCGCTTATTGTAATCCCAAATATACATTATAAGGGGTCAAAATTTAACTGTTCTAAGCTGTTGTTTGAATTCAACGTTGAAAGTATATCACAAATTTACTATCGATATATGTACTGCACAGATGATCGTTAACTTCTAGGGTTGATGAACCACAAAAGAGGTGGTTCTCCTCCGAACCCATCATGGGTGAGATTTTATTGAGAAACTCTTGCGTGAGACTTTAGAAGTAAAAAGAGATCCTTTTCTTTTTTTGGATTTTTTTACAAAACCTTTTTCAGATTGTTATTTAATACTAGCTAAGTATTGGGTTGATTACATTGGAATTAAAAGAAAATTTGATATTCATCAATTGACAAAATTTTTGCTTTAATTGCAAATTATTGTAAAGTAACTGAGTGAGAAGCTGAACAGTGGTAATTCTTAATTCTATTTGAAAGGTGAAATTACTTAGAAGTGAATCTTCGAGATTGGTAATAATCTTCTAAAAATCACTGCGAGTTAGACTTGCAAACATTTATTATTGATTTTTGCGACTGATAGAAATATGGCTAAGTTTATTATTGTGGTACTTGATAAGATTATTCATAGAGTTGATCAGTATATTTTTATCTTGCATTTTTTTACCCTGTAGTTAATAATTACAATCTTAAGTATAACGAAATTAGGCTATTGAAAATATTTAAATAATTATTATCTCATTGCTTTTCAAAAAATAATTCTTTTTTCATTCAATTTCGTGTCATATATGCTGTGTTGATCTTCAAGGCATGATCTTATCTTTTCTGTCCTTAACTCACTTTATATTTATTTATGCTCATTTTTATTAGAAATAAAAAATAAAATACATTTTACGCAGTACAAATACATATTAAAAATAAATACAGAATTCCTGTATTATTTATAATATACAATGTCTTCAATAGAAGTCAGAGAGCCATTCAAAAATAAATTCCATCTTTTATAAGGCGACGAAGAAGACTTATAAGAAGACTCAGATCAGTAACAACTTATTCGCACATGCAGAGATATTAAAGACTAATTAGCAGGCTTAAAGCAGGAAAGTTTGGCCAACTTTTAATATTGGGTCGAAAAGATATACAAAGCCAAAATGAAAACTAATGAACTCTAGTTAAGAGACAAAGCCAAAGATATAAGTATCGAGCCCATGGAAATCTAACACATAATTAATCGAGTATTGATTGAAGTGTGCGAAACTCACAAAAGTCTCATCGGAGATCAAATGCGAGTAATGTTAGAAGTTTAGTCAGGTGAGTACTTTTATAAAATCGACGCACCTTCTCCTGGGGTTGGCTACTATGACAACTTCAAAAGCGAGTGGAACTCAAACTAAGGAACGTAATAATAGTAATATTGAAGAAAAATAGATTAAAGTTATCAAGTACAGCGCCAAACAGTTAATCAAAACTATTATAATTATTGTGTGTGGATCATTTACCATCATTTTTGTTCCCTTTCAGAGTGCAATAAATAAATTTGCCAACTGGCTCAAATTATCAGGTAAAATTCTGAAAATCTTTTTTTTAGAATCTACAAATAAATTTAAAATCAAAAGAGTTTAAAAGAGGAAGATCTCTACTAGTTCGAAGAACTCATTCCCAAGCTGTAGCCGTTGAATAAGTCCAAAAGTAGCCTAGGGGATATTAAAAAGATCACTAATTTAATGGAATAATTCGAATTAATAAAAATAAATTAGTTAAATGTTTTAACAATTACCCATCTGATACCAACGGCAATGCCAAAACCCAATAACTATGGTATTTATGACAATTTAAAAGAAACTTAAAACCCTTCTGATCTATATTGCCACATATGCCAGTTTTAAGTAGCCATTAATAGCATTATAAAATAGAATAGCCAGAACATGAGAAAGTATACACTTTTTTTACAGTAGTTTAAAAGGGCTACTATATCATTGAGAGAGAGATTATCAAAAAGGAATACTTTATAGAATGATATGATCAACTAGATAAGAGTGTCGAGGTAGAGGAGGCTGAACAGGCAAATAGGAAACGGGTTTCTTAACAAATAATCTTAGGAATAAGAAAATGACTTTGAGAAAGAATTAAAGCACTTAAAAATACCCAAAAAGATATGTGAGAATTAAAAACTACTTAAAATAAAATAAGAATAACTAAATCGAAAAACAAAAGATTAATTAATCAAATAATTTGAGGTTAATAGGGCAGAGAGAAGAAATTTAAACTTAGATCATCACAGAATCGAAAAAAAACTCTAACTAACCAAAAGAAAATTTGATTTTTAATTTAAGAATACGAAAGTAGAATCGTATAGTCATATATCGGCCAAAATGTCAGAAAATATGAAGTTTTAAATGGTTATTAAAAAGAATTAGAAATATAAAATAATCTAAAATTTTGATGAAGACTAGTTGACATAAATACCAAGCAAATTTAAAAGCTCATAATTAAAATTGCTTCAAAAGAATGAAGATTTTCATTTATAATAGAGAAAAATCAAAGTTAATCGCGAGAGGGGCGTCGTAGAATCGTTAAAAAAAAGTATCCAAAACTTGACTAAAACTACTGAGACAATTGAAAGATAAAATTAATTCCATAACTATCTTAAACAAAGAAAATTAGAAAAATAGAATCATAAAATCAAAATGACTATGACTGAGTGTGCAGAGAAGAATTTTCATGAATATCTTTAAGAAAATAAATTCGAAAATGAGCAAGATGATAGCGATGGAGAAGATGCTGCATATTTATAAAAAATGCAAGAGGAGATGTAAATTTAAAAGAATGAAAAAAAGAAAAAGAAAAAAAAGAAGAAAAATAAAAAGAAGAAAGAAAATAAATAAGAAAAAGGGATATAGGGTGAACAGTAAGATGATAAAACTGAAATAAAAACAAATATTTCTGAGAGTTCTAATAAGAGAGTTGAAACCAAAGAATAGAAAGGATTTTTTGGAAAAAAAGAAATAAATGAAAAAGAATAACTGATTATTAAAAAGCTAAAGAGTTTAAAAATCGATCACGATAATCGTTGTGGGTGCTATGAGATTGAAGATGATACTTTATAAAGCATGAAGGAAAGACTAAAAAATATAAAGGAAGAGTAGATGAAGTTTACAAAACTATCCCGAAGCAAGACGAAATAGAAGAGCAAGAGAAATAAGATAAAATGATAGATATATGAGAAAATACGATGATTAAACTTAGTTTATATCAATTAATAATAATTTTAATGGAGCATTCTCGTAACAAGCAAAATAATAGCAAAAAGAAGCCAGATTTGCTTCAAAACCCATAACTAATGACAGCACAGATAACTTTGGGCCGGACAAATGGCATCAAGGTGTCTAATCAAAACCCAAGCATCAATCCCATGGAAGTAATGTAGCAGGCTTAACAGCTGTGGTAATAAAATGATAATCTTTAATCAATAAACTTAATGAAAGGGTTATTGTAATATGTAAAGAGTACAAAATATAATGATCAGCCATTTTTGTGTATCGTTCACACAAACTTAGCAGTCAGTTATTATAAAATTGGTTTTTTATAGGAAGCTTATGAGGAATTTGCAACCACCCTGTCTCTGTATCCAATTAATTAAATATAGGATCAAGTAGCTCGGGCTGAACCTAAAAAGCCAGATGAATAAAGGATCAACTAATTTATCGAAAATGAGTCAAAAATTGAAATATGATATGTTAGGGACCAAGATATAATTGCAGACTTGCATTCTGTACTCTGAAATGGGAAAGTAAATCTAATGATATTTAGACATGAAATTGCCCTTGACCATGCTAAAATATCATGCAAGCAAGCCTACAATATGATATTCGACTTGCAGCTCATCCAATACCAGCACCTGATAACAATTTTGAATAAGAACAAAAGTGCATATGCTCCTAATCATGAAAATTAAATAGCATGTTAAGGTTACGAAAATTTAATCAATAACATCATAGTCATTGACCAGCTCATAAACTGTTCAAAGGATTTGAAACAATAATTTATTTCTAAATAAAAATCTTAACTTTTAGAATAATAAAAACAGAGTTTGAGTAAAACTGGGAAACTTTCAGGCAGGATCAACTTATAACTTATGTTTTCACTCACTCCATAAAACGTGGATACTTTATGGGTCTATAAAAATAAAATTCTTGATGAAATCCAAATGAAATTTGTCAAAGCAGAGGTTTTATAGACTAAAAACTTCTGGCAAAATAATTAAGTTATTCAAAAGATTGTTTACTTAATTTTGAGTTTGTACTGCTATTCAACATAAACTAGATTTTTATAAAAAAATAAAGATAAAGGCTGTGATCCATCCGAAGTTCTAGATTCTTAGCATTGGCTAAGCAGAAGTCTTTAAATTGCCTATATATTTCTACCCCACTAGACTCCTATCCTGAACCAGATCATAACTGTTCATGATAGATTTCATGGAATAGATAAGCAAACTATTCCATAAGATAAGTAAATAGGAGGATTTTTTAAAGTTTTAAGGCCATTAACCAAGCCTAGAAGTAATTACAGTAATAAAAACATATTATGCTCGCCTATCATGATTCGTATTCAAGTTCCAAAGATAGAAATAGAAATGAGAGAAAACTAAAGTTAGGCAAACAACGATCATTCATCTAAGATGGCAGTGAAGAATATCGATTTTGCAAATAAAACAATTGACTTGGATAATCTAACAAAAAATAATAAAATTCGTGGACTAACTGGAGTTAAAAAATATGATTTAACCGAAATTTCTCAAAGCACCATCAAACATAAACCAAATACAAAGATTGATTTTACTCAAAATCTTAAAAATATCTATGCCTCTCGAAAAATAAAGTCAGTTGCCTAAAATAATAAGATGTAAAGAATGAAAATTAATTTAACTGGTTTGATTTCTCAATAGGAAATTTAAGGAGTAAAAAGTATGAGAAGACCACATAGCTACGATAAATAAATCGATAAGCCTTAATAGAGTCATCCTTTGCATACTGAACGTAAGAAAAAATCATCTTCCTTAAGCAAAAAAGAAGGAGATAGGAGAAAGAGATCAATAACTTCGAATAGTACTGGATTAAAACTAGATGGAATCAACATGTTACCAAATCCTTTCAAGAAAGGAGATGACTAGGATCACTTTGAGTTCAGTGGTCTAAGCGATAGATTATCGAATGTAGAGACAACAAAGATAGGTGGAAATATCTTCATTAACAACAATATTAATCTATTCATTTCGAAGTAAAGCCTAGAATAGAGCAAAAAAGGGAAATAGGATAAAACAATGTATTAAGTATCAAGAAGGCAGACATTTATTAGTAAAAGAAAAGCTCATAACAGCAATATGACAGGAATTAGAAATCCTGATTTTGCTATTTGATTTTCATTAATAATTATTTTCATGTAATTTTAAAGAATAATTTTATTATAAATACTTAAAAAAATATTTAAAATAAGGGTAAAAGCTAAAATCACCAAAGGGCTGCTCTTTAAAACCAATGAGGTTTCCCTGATTTGTCTTTGGGTAAATTTCTAATCAAGTACTTTCTGGCCTAATCCCACAACAATGCAAGAATGGCAAAGGGAATGGAAGGGATTCCGAAATGTTTGAATACACTATCTCTTGTTCCAAAAGCAGTATTAAAAGGTTGGAAATAACCAGCAATTAATATGAGCATAACTTATGTGGTGATAGAAAAGAGCATAAATGTATTTCCAATTCCTTGAGTAAATATTGACATTTTTCGAGTCTTGCATGAAAATGCATTCAGTATTTGGCAGACAATGACTCCATAAAAATAGCCACTTTGAGCATATTTAATACCTTCAGTGGTAAAGCAAGCAGGTAGGTTTGTAAAAGGTGAAATTAGCTGAACATTGCAAGTTCCCCATTTAATTGCTTGCTTAATAATAATTGATCCATTTTACTAGGAGCAACTTAGAGCTCCCATTCTCAGGTCAATTGTAGAATGCTTCGTGTAGATCCAATCAATCATTGGGAACTTTGAGATATCAGGGCATTTTTTATTGTCAAGAGCGGCTTGAGCTATAGAATTACCAAAGCTAGCTAAAGATGGATTATAGATATCATTCTTTGTCGTATCATCAGTCCATAGTGGTATATTAGCTTTAAATTGTAGCTAAGCAGGTTTAAATCCAAAATCATTTGCAACAACGTAATAGCTACACATTGCTCCCCAAAATTGAGTCCAACCCATAAATCCATACGCCTGACACATAAGAGGTAAGGTAACTAAATGCTCCTATTTATTTCTTGGTGGTCTTGTCATGATATCAAGCTCTCCTGGTTCATAGGCAAAAGCAATAGCAGGGATTAAATCAGTTCCGATTGAAATATAGAGGACAATGACTGTTGTGACTGGTAAAGGGAATTGTAATATTACAAATCCGATAAAAGGTAACATTTGAGCGATTTGACTTGTTAGTGCGTAACAAATAGCTTTTTTAAGATTATCAAATATTCTTCTTCCTTCTTCAACACCTATCACAATTGAGCTGAAATCGTCATTCAGTAAAATCATATCAGCAGCGTCCTTAGCCACATCTGTACCTGTAATACCCATTGAGATTCCAATATCAGCTTTTTTGATAGCTGGAGAATCATTAACACCATCACCAGTTACGGCTACCACTTCTCCTATTTTTTGACATCCTTTAACAATGACTAACTTTTGTGCTGGACTTGTTCTAGCAAATACAATTTGACTTTTTGATAGCCATTTCTCCAATTTCTTTCCTTGTTCGGATTATGGTAAACCGTCATCTTCTAATGCCATTTTAGTAAGTTCATCACCATGTATAACGATTGCATTTGATTCATGAAAAACTTCATCAAATGTCTTACCTTTTCTTTCTGCAATTTAGTTCACAGTTTATTCCGTGATAATGTTGCACTGTTTTGCAATTGAAGCTGCAGTTACTGGCTGATCTCCCGTAACCATAACAACTTTGATTCCTGCAGATCGGCATTTCAAAACAGCAAAAGGAACTGAATCTCTTGGTGGATCAGTTAAGGAAAGTACACCTACAAAAGTTTGATTGTTGAAGTCAAAGTTAGTATTTTCATAATTAAATTTAAAATCTTTAGGATATTTATCTTTGGGTAAATGATATTTGGCAAATCCTAACACTCTCTATCCATTCTTTCCAAAGGATTCATTAGCCTCCTCAAATCTCCTTGTAAAATCTTCTGTTTTAGGGACTGGCTTTCCTCCGACATCAATTGTGGTACAAAGTTTCCATATTCTTTCAGGAGCACCTTTTGTGAATATACAATAATGAGAATTGGGAGTTTAATATTAGTTAATGGAAAAAGCGTATTTATTGGTTGAGTTAAAAGGTAATCTACAATCTCTACCTTGCAAATCTTTGATAACTGGGAATTGATCTCTCATTTTTGCAACATCAGAAATAGGTTGGAAAAATTTAATAAGTCCAGATTCAGAGGCATCTCCAGTTGTGGGCATATCTAAGTATAACATGCTTTTGAGTTTTTACTACCATAGGACTTCTTCTTCTTTAATTTTTTGGTCTTTTTATGCTTGGGTTTTTAATGATTTATCGTTGTTGATAATTGAAACTTTATCTGCTGGTAAACTTTTATCAAAATTAGCGACTGAGCAAACAACTGCGCTCTATTGTAAAGATTTGAATCCAGGGTCATTAATATCATATTCATATTGATAATTACCGCCTAGTTTTTGTCTATTTGCTGCTTTAAACATCTTTCCACTATACCATAGATGAGCTGCAGTCATTTTGTTCATAGTTAATGTGCCAGTCTTATCAGAACAGATACAGCTTGTTGATCCTAAAGTTTCAACTGCGTCAAGATTTTTACATAGGACTTTTTTCTCAGATAATCTTTTTGCAGTTAAAGTTAATCCTACAGTGACTTCAACGATTAGACCTTCAGGGACATTTGCTGTGATGATACCAATGGCAAAAATAAAGTTAAGGACTGCAGGATATCCGACAACAAAGCCTAAACAAAAAAGAAGGACTCCAATTGCCACGGCAAATATTGTTAATGCAATAATAAATCTTTTAATTTATTTCTTCAAGGGAGCTTATTAACCTCCAGCACTAGCTGCTAAGTTGGCTATCTGACCAATAAATGTTCGATCTCCAGTTGCAAAAACAATACCCTTGCCTGTTCCCTACTTGCACAAGGTAGAGAAAAATGCAATGTTTTTAGTTTCAAGAGGATTATCATTAATTCCATCAGGGGTTCTCGGCAAAAGCTCGGTTTCACCAGTTAATGAAGAATTATCAACTTTCATTCCAACTGAATCAATAATTCTCAAATCGGCTGGGATTTTTTTACCAAGTTATACTTTAACAACATCTCCAACAACTAACTTTGTTGCATCCATTTTTCTTTATTCTCCATTTCTTATCACGATAGTCTCAGGGGGAATAAAATCTTTAAAACTATCCATTATAGCCTCACTCTTCATGTTTTGATAAAAAGTCATCAAGCCAGTTGCCAAGTTAATCACACATAACACAATCCCCAAATATAAATTACTTGGATCTTCAGGAGAAAGTGCATAAGCAACGAAACACAATATGGCTCCTGCCCAAAGAAGGAGAGCAAACGGTGAAGTGATTTCTTTTAACAATTTAAGAGGCCAGGGCGTTCCTTTTTTTTATGTCAATTTGTTAGGCCCATCTTAAAGTAATCTTCTTTAAGCTTATTAAGTCGTTAATCCATTTTTAACAGAAGTTTTATGTCGGTCACAAAATTATTGAATTGGAATCTTGTGCTCATCCATAGTTTTGAACTTCTCTGCAAGCTGAATTGATTGATTGAAATCTGGACCCTATCCAGTTTTTTCACCTTGCACTTAAACTCTTCTCTTTTTGAGAACTTCTTGAAACTCTGACATTCTTTTTTTGTCATGGTCAAGCTCCATGTTATGCTTAGTTTCTGTGAACGCAGTGATTAGCTGACTGCTAGTCTTGCTGCCACCTCCAAACATTTAAAAATAAAAAATATAAATAGCATAGAAATTGATTAGTATAATTTTTAAATTGTTGATATAAAAAATTAATTCAGATAAGAGAAATTTTTAGATGAGAATCATATCTGAGGTTGAAACATTGATGGTCAGTCTCTCATTTTCTTTATAACAATTCAAAAAATTGTCCTACCTTTTCTTCTTTAATATATTTTTTGTATAATATAATAAGTATCGTTAATTAGTAAATATGACAAGCATCAGAAAGTAAAAATAAGAGCAAGTAAAGAAAAAGATTTCTGAAATTTTGCAAAGCGTAAAAGCCGAAAAGTAGCACATTGAAAATCAGTTAGGCAAGAATGATGTAAAAATAAAGTAATATTGCGAAGAGTATGAAAAACTTCGACATTAGCATGATTTTTCTCGGTTCTCGAAAAATGAAAAAATAATATTGAACTCGATTATATCTGGATTATAGTAAACACAAATAAACCCAATAGATATTTTTGGCAATAAACTTTAATAGATTTATGAGGAGGACACCTAAAATCAATTTAATAGCCTTAAAAATTAATAAATAATCTAAGTCCAGGAAACAATTATTAGAAATCTATTGGAGGAGATAGAGAAAGTCAAACGAGCACAAAAACACGGATGATTGGAAGATAAAATTTGCATATAATAGATCAGGCTTTTATTGCTCCGAAATTCTTAATTTTTTTCAGTTAACTTGCGTGAGAACTATATTAAAATAAATAATTACTCTGAAAGTTTTTGAATTCGTGCTTGAGCTTTTGCTCTTTCCATTCCAAATTATCTCTATAGTCTTTTCTTTTATTCAAGAGTTGCTCGCATAAATCTTTCTTCTCTTTTATTTTCGGCTTCTTGTTCTTCTTCTAATATCTTAAGC
>ERZ724506.661-NODE-661-length-12062-cov-4.073124_pt1 | contig 12062 bp, 18 predicted proteins | sample MGYA00376039_ERZ724506 | MGnify/ENA primary metagenome ERZ724506 (study PRJEB28724, sample SAMN07190887) | wastewater metagenome | isolation source: effluent of sewage treatment plant in Hong Hong | place: USA: Christiansburg, Virginia | collected 2016-03-01 ... | reverse complement strand
TCGTAGCAGCAAAGTCGATCAGGAACGTCTCGGAAGACGCCATCGTCACGCTTGATCCGTAGTCGTAGAAGCCAATCAGAGGATCAGCCGGAGATGTCGGCGTGTCGTTGTACAAAACAACGTAGCGGAACGGGCCTACAGCACCTGTGGCCGTCAGAGTCAGGTCAACCAGCACCAAAGACAGCGTGCCCGATGTTTGTTCGGCTGAAGTCGTGGTGACGTTGAACGGGTTTGCGCCGCTCAAGTTGGTTGTGGCGAGTGGCGATGTCAGGTCGGCATAAACCGAGTTTGCAGCAACAGGCGCGGTATTGGTCAGCGCGACTTTCAGTTGTCCTGTTGACAGGTTGTGAACACCCTTTGCCAAGTCCTCAACGAATTGATTGAATTTCTGAAACGTAGCCATTTAATTTCCTTCAATGGGAACTAAAGTCCCGTTAATTTCAACGCCTATCAGCCGTCCGTCAGGCCCGCGCACTTTCTTGCGTGGTGCTGTTGCGTGTGCCTGAAGTGCGCCCACCGTCTGCCCGATGCTTTCCAAGCCTTGGCCCACACCGGCTATTTGCTGCATGACAGGCTCGAGCACTTGGCCGATCTGCTGTGCAACTTCCTGAGCGACAACAGCGGGTTGGCCTTGCTTGAGCATTTCCAGCCGCTCAGCGCCTTCCTGCTTCTGGTTTTGCAGTGCTTGTTCTTTTTCTGCCTCAAACTGAATGCGCCACTGCTCAAAGCTGTGATCAGGTGGAGGAGCGCCAGGGCCTTCTGGTTTCGTGATGGCAAGGCGTTTCGTCTCAGCCTCAAACATCTTGATTTGCTGCTCTTGGCGCTTGTCGTTCAGTTCCTGCGAGACTTGGCCCAACTGCTGTTTAAGCTGGTTGATGGCGTCTTCAGCCTGCATGAGTTGCGGATTCTTTCCGGCAGCGCCTGGAGGCAACATGCCTTGCAAGCGTTTAGCGAAGTCATCAGCACCCGGCCAATCGAGGTTTTTGGCTATCAAGTCGCCCACAATCGGAGCCGCAGCCGGGAACGCTTGTACGAACTGCATCATTTGTTCAGCAGCTTCTTCCCTGCGAGTGGTGAACGATGGGCCTGATTCGCAGGTAACGTCGTATTTACCCGCGCTCAAATCAAACATCTTGATCAGCCCTTGAACTTCCTCTGCTGCGTCGTCGTCAACCGGCTTGTATTGAGGTGGCTGGCCTTGCATTGGAGGCTGGCCGTCTTCGCTCACGGGCTGAATCTGTTGCACCTTCTGGTTAACAGGCACCGAGTAGTTAGAGCCGTCTTCCTTGATCACGCGGATGATGCGGGGAACGTCATACACCTTCGGAATCAGATCAACCAGCACCGCGCCGACATGCCGAATCATTCGGCTCTGGTTGTCAATGAAGTTGAACGTTGCTACATCGCCCTCGCGCTGGCGTGCCAGGATCGCGCGGCCTGAAGTCTCGTTGCTTTGAGCACCAAGGGAAGCGTCGTGCAAACCCATGATGTTCTTCATGTCGTCGGAAGCGTTCAGGGCTTCTTGCAATGCGCCAGCGGGTGGACCTGCAAAGGCTTGACGCTGTGGCGGTGTTGGGCCGTCATACTGAATGTATGGGTGGCTGTCAACGTTGGCCGTTTCCCACTTGACAGCATCCGTATTGAATGCGTCTGTCGGGCCAATGAATGGCGTCTTAGGTGCCAGCGCAACCAATTCCGTAGTAGCCGTGCGCCAGTAGTTGTAATTACGTTGTGAGTCCTTGGCGTTGAAGAACAGGCTTTGGAATGAACGCTTACCCTCAACAACGACTTCTTCCCCATAACAAGGAACAATCGGGATGTACTTGCCCGGCCAATCGTTGGTTTCTAGCACTTCAGCGCCGGTAATGATTCGCTGTTTAACAACGTAGATTGACGATGGCCGATCAGCCTCTACCGTGATGCCTTGCGCGTCTAGGATTTCCTTGAGCTTCAGATACTCAGGCTCCATCATCAGGGAACCGTCTGTCAGCTTCAGCAGGTTGACAGCTTTGCGCTCACGTATCCAGCTCTCAGCAATGCGAATGCGACCTTCTTCAAACCATTCATCGTCCCTGTCGTCGCTTGTCTCAAAGTTGACGGCATCAGCCTTCGGATAACGCTTCTTGAACTCTTTTTCTGATAGCTTGTCCGTGACGAATGCGCGGTTCCAATCGCTGCTATCAGCCGCCGTTGACATTGGATCGCCGTACACGCTGAAAGGGTTGGACACACGCTTAATGCAAATGTCTTTGTCGAAGGTGTCAGCGTCGGCGTAGTCAATGTCCACCGTAACGTAGCCAATGCCGCAGTTGACGCTGAAGTCAATCGCTGTATCGTAGGCCACTGGCGCGTTGCTGCTGTACTCAATGTTGCGAATCAACCCGTTAAGGATTTCCGCTGTCTCTTTGTCGGCACCGTCGCCCACAGGATGGCACTTGATCGCAGGCCGGTTTTGCCTTGCATCATTCGTCACTTGTTTGGCGAACGCAGGCAGGCGATTAATCGTCAGGCACGGGCGTCCCTCTGCCTTGCGCTTCTTAATGACTTCTTCCGGCCACTGTTCAGCCAGCTTGACGAAGCGAAGCGTGTCCAGCATTTCTTTACGCTGGTCGGCTTCAGCTTCCTCCGCTGCCTTGAAAGCGGCTAAGTCGTCTTTAAGGGTATCGTCCATAAGGATTACAGCGCTTCACAGCGTTAATAAAAATCATTGTTAGCCCATCCAGCTACGGTTAATGGTTCGCTTCTCTGGTTTGGGCTGCGTCTCGTTGAAGCCCATCGCCAGATAGCGGAATGAATCAGCGGCATGACTTGACCAATCGTGCAATGGTCCAAGGTTTACGCCGCGCTTTTCGTCGCGTTTCTCTCTGTACTGCCTGAGCGCATCTAATCCAATGGCGCATTTGTTGGCATCAAAGTACATCCGGCTTATCAGCAGTCGAGCCGTTGAAATGCCGTCCTGAACACTGTCAGCCGGTAGTGTCTGGAATGTGATCCCCAAACCTTTAGCTGTGTCCCAACGACTTTTGCCGGTTCCAAGCTCTCGCACTTGAATGTCGTGCGGCGCATAGTGTTTGCCGTAGACATAGCCTTTTTTGTCTAGAACCTGGGCGTAATGATCCAGCCCATGTCCAGCAGCTTCGTAGTAGTCAATGATTCGGATTTCCCGAGCTACCTGCTGATAGAACCAGATGGCGGTACTGTCCGATACACCCAAATCCCAAGCCGTGTTGACTTTCAGGCTTGCGTCATAAGGAACCCGGCCCACTCTGCCGTCGTCCTGCGCCCTCTGTATCTCTTTGGCGTAGTAAGCGCCTGTGATCGCAGCGTCAAACGAGCATTCAAACTCTTGCAGATATTCGTTTTCAGGCATCATGGTTCGCAGTCTGTCCAGTTCTTCAGGATCAATCAGCCCGGTTTCACTGGCTTTCAGTAGCTGTACAAACCAATCAGGATCGTCCTTGGCGCGCTTGTAGCTCTCACCTAGCAAGTTGCCCCAACCTTTGGGAGTTCCCGATAGATCAAGCCAGCCCTTGCGATCTGCCAAGGCGGGCATGATGACTTGAGTGAGTGCGCCGGGTGCTATGTCCTGCGCTTCGTCGGCTGCAATTCCGTCAAAGTACAAGCCCCGCAGTCGTTCGGCATTCTCAGCACCGTACAGCCGTATCTGAGCGTTGTTGTGGGCAAACTGAACTGATAGTTCGGACTCGTTCACCTTGCCGCCGATCTCAAGGATGGGCCTGCAATACTGCTTCAGGTAGTTCCAAGCGATGTCTTTAGCCTGGATGTAGTAAGGCGCAAGGTAGCCAAATCGCGGGTTGTCTATCTGCGCACTGGCAGCGCACCGAATCAGCTTATTGATGCGGGCGACTGTCTTTCCTGCACGCCGATGCGCAACCGTCAGGCTGTATCGTTTCAGGCTTTCGTGATACGGCAGGAATGCAGCGCGAGGCGTGTAGTCAATGATTACGCGCTTTGTTTCCACCCAAATTCCAGCTTGAACGGCTTTTCGGGATCGCTGCCAATTTCCAGCTTATCGCCGTATATCTTTGGCAACATCTTGGACAGCATCCACTTGCGAGAGTCAACTTGGAGCTTTCTATGCCCAAGCATGTCGCCCTCTGTAACTTCGCGCGATCCGTCATCCTTGATTTTTGTTTCAACCCCAAGCAATGGGGTATCAGCAATCTCAAGAATCTGATCGGCCAACAGCTTGTAGCCAATCTCTCTCGCGCGCGCGTATTGGTCGGAAAACTCTTTTACGTCTCTTGCCCAATCATGAATTGTGGTGCGCTTCACCCCCAATTCTTCACAAGCAGCCCGGAGGCTTTTGCCGTCCGCTAGCAGTTCACATACTGCGTCCGCTGTTTGTTGATTGAACATAGTCTTGCGAGTCCTTACGGGTGTTCGCCCAGATGTAAAAAAGCCGTCCGAGATTGCTCAGGGACGGCGAAAGATCGCGTAGCGACCAAGGAGTTGTTAGTTAAGGTTGGCCCATGCCAGCGTTGGGCTGCGAACGGCTCACATTCAACCTTAAGTCTGCTGACTGACGGCAAGCGTCCTTGCTTTGCTTCGGGGCGCGTGACCTGCCGCGCGAACGAATGTCAATCAACAGGCTTAAAGGTGGATTTCTACCGACAGAAACGCCTGCGCAAGCAGGAATTACCAACGAATTGCACGTATGGATGGGCATCATATATTAATTATTCCTTGTTTGCAAGACTTTGCTGTAATCTATTTTTAAGCATGTCTCTGGCGTTGTTTATCAGCAATTGCAGGCCATCGTCGTTCACTGCCAGCTTGCGTTTGATCGCGCCTGGGTGGATATAGCTGTAAACGTAGGCGTACCGAATCGCCGCCCGGTGCTTGTCAGGAAGCTGGCTAACCATCTTTTCCGTTTCGTGCGCTTCCAAGGTGTTTATTTCCACCTTTAGTTCGCGTGGCTCCCACTGTGGCGGTGGTTTATACAGGCGAAACATAGGCTGCATGCGCCAAGGTTGCGGCCTGACACTTACCCACCTTGCCCACTGCTCTAACCTGATATTTATTGAATCGTGCCTTGCGGGTATCCGGTGTAAGTCAATCATTGCGCTCCTAACTGCCAAACAGAGTTAACCCTTGCCCGCACTGGTGCCGCTTCCCGCTCTACCGTTACCCGGTAAATTGCCGGTTGTGTGCCTTTGTGCCAGCCTGCTGATGCTTGAGAAACAAACTCGATCCGCTTTGCCGTGGCCAGGTTGTTGACGGCCCGCTCTACCTGCTGAACCGTCAGCCCGGTATGCGCTGCCATCTTTTCCCGGCTTGTCTCGCCGCGCTGGATTAGCTCGAAGATCATGTCTTGATATGTCACGACTTAGCCCACTCCAATAATTCTTGTTGCGTCACGCCGTATTGCCGTTCAAATGCCTTAGTCCCTAGCCCGTGGATTCCGGTATCTCCTAAGTGGTGCTCAAAGCAGAGCGGTATCAGCGTTTCGTAATCGCCTTTTCCCCAGCCGCCTGAGCGCAAGTGGTGAAGCTGTACCGGGCCGGGTTGGTGAGCTGGGTATATGCGCACACATAATGCGCAGCCTTTTTGCGCTAACCGGGCTTTGTGCTTGCGTTCGGATGCTGTTGTCATGCAAGCAACTCGTTATGGAGAAACCACTAATCCCGGAGTGAAGTTGCCTGCGCGCAAATTTGTAACTGTTGCGCTTGTCGATGCGTAAGCCCTAGAAGTTCCGGCAGCGTTTGCAACATACGAGCCCACGTACTGGCTACTAATTCCGATATTCCCGGCTGCTGCAAATGCATCTTGGTTGGCGGCAAGGAAAACAAATTTCCATCCGTTCTTCTCGGCATGTGCCGTCATTTCCTTCACCCGAGCGGATGTGTACTCTCGGCTAGAGTTTTCGCCGCCGTCAGTGATGATGCAGACAACCACCAATTCAGCCCATTTTTCTCTTGCGATCCTCGCGCCTTGATCGTTCAATGTGCGGCCAATTGCGTCATAAAGCGCCGTGCCGCCTCTTGGAACAAAGGTTTCTCGGGTTAGATTCGCCGCCGCCTTGACTTGCATTCCGCAATAGACAACCTCGTATTTGTCGTCAAATTGGGTAAAGGTAATCAACGCCTCGCCGGGTGCTTCTTTTTGCTCCTTTAGGAAGGTGTTAAATCCACCTATAACGTCATCAGCGATTGACGACATTGATCCACTGCGGTCAGTGATTACGATAATTTCAGTTTTCATAGTTACTCCAGTTGTTGCCAGAAAATGCTGGCTCATTGCGTTACCCGATCCATTAATGAGGTTGCAAATCCACAAAGCACACGCCTAGCTCCGTCGCCGCGTATGCCTCAACCTGATCGCAAAACTCGCTAAATTCGGCAGTGTTCAACCCCGTCGAACTCTTACCCACCACGGAGCCGTCAGGAAGCTCGATCACGCCGATAAACTTTCGCTTGAATAGTTCGTGCCAACTAGAAGCCTCAAAGAGCTTGCCGCCGCTTGTGGCTTGTTCTGCGACCTGTGCGAGTACGCCGCGCCCCCAATAACGCCGGTTCTGTGGGTTGGTGCGCTTTTTGAGCGTTGCCGTCAGGGTTAGCGTCTTGCTGTTCTGCAACCAGCGAGCAAGGAATGGGTAAAGCTGTGCCTTGATGACCGCCCATGCTTGCTGCCTGTTGTGCAGTTCTAGGGTTAGGGTTGATTCGCTCATAAATCCCTCACCTGAGAAACCCCAACAAGCTGCAATGCGTCCTCAGGCGTCCTGACGATGTGGACAACTCCGCGCCATTCGCCTATGAACTTCACTTGATCGGGTGTTAGCTTGCCTTTCAGCCCCTTAACTTCAATCAGCCATGTGTCCGGGCCTTTAGCTGCTACCAAATCAGGGAAGCCTTTTCCCATTCCTGCTGTGCTGTGGACAGAGACGCCGGCAGCGCGTAGGGCTGAAACTACGGCTGTGTGGTTGGCGTCAACGCGGGCTGCTCTCATTGCTGCTCCATCGCTTCACGGACGCCTGCCATCAAATCCAGCCAGGGCAGCTCAGCATGGTAGTTGATAAGCGCTTCACGGGCGTAGTCTTCATCCATGGAGCGCATCCATAAAATGTGGTCAATCAGGTCTTTTTTAGTCATTGACCCACCAAATCGCCAGTTGTCCACAATGCCCAAATAATCACAGAATCAGGCACATCACCACCAGCTCGAACCAGATCAAGGATTCGGCTGGCTTCAAGTTCTTCGTCGTTCATGTTGTTTCTCATGATTGCAACCTCGTCAACAATGCCCTGGCCTCTGCAATCGCCTTGCGTGCAATCTCCGGGTTTGCCGCTGGTGCCTCCAGTCGGGCAGTGGGTGCCTCTGGCGCACGTTGGCAGATAGAACGGAACTCAAACACGTTTGGAGCCTTCAAGGGCAGGTTTTGCAGTGCGTACTTGATCGCGGACGGGTTGCGCTCATAGCCGGACATTTCATGCGCCCAATCAGCCTTCACATCCGCCATGTTCAATCCCTCCCATCGCCCGGTGAAGTCGCGCCCGTAAGCAAGGGATAGTTTTGTGAAAACAACGTCCATCAGGGTTTGAATGTCATGCATTTGTGATCTCCAAGGGTTTGCTTACGATGTCAAAAAAGGTATTCGGGTTATTCGGGCCGCGTGCTGCGACGGCTGGCGCTATTTGCTCGTACTTCTCGCGCTGTGATCGCTGATAAGCGGTTTCCGACTGGTTGCCGCGTGACGACTTGGCATTTCTGCACCAGTTCCGCCAAGTGGCTGGCCAGTCCAGCTTTACCCCCTTGCTGCCGGGTTGGGCGTGCCAATAGTCTCGAAACTTGTTAGCCTCTTCGGCAGGGTCTTGGATTCCGTTTTGAATCGCGAACTGAAAATCAAAATTCAAATCGTCAGGCAGGCGGGTACCGCGTGCTGTTCTCTCTGTATTCTCTTTCTTCTGTATATGCTTCTGCTTCTGCATGGGCTTATCCGCATCTACATTGATTACTTCTGATGACGATTGCTTATGTTTATTACGCCATCTGGCTTGCGCCTCCCGGTTCTGTTCTCGCCGGTCATCCTCGTTTTTGATGGTCCGGTATTTCACATAATTGACGATTTGCCAACCCCATGCCCGGTGACCATCCAGCAGGACAATGCGCCGTCCTTCACTCTCTGGGCTTCTGGATTCAATGTCAGGCGATTCAAGCTCTTGGATAGCCGCTTTGACCTGTTCAATTGTCAGACCAACCTCTTCAGCTATCGCCTTGGGGTGAACATCAACAATGCCGTACTGGTCGGCATGGGCCAGCAGGTTGGTAAACACCAAAAGACCATTTGAGTTACCTCGAAGTGTGCCTTGGTAGATGCTTTGAAATAATTTTACGTACACAGTAAACCCCGTAAGCATTCATTTATTACAGTAAGCATTATTTTAATTTATCTGCTTTTCAAGTGCAAGCCGATCAGCTTCGCCCTGGCTGTCAAAGTAGCACGGCTCGAACATGTCCACGGTCTTATCGTCAGCTACAACATGCGCACGCTCTATGCGCACTCTTTTTGTGGCTGGAAACATGCGCATGAAACATACAGGGCCGTAGGGGTAGCGGCCTACCATGTGTGGCTCTGATTTAAGCTCACGATGGCAGGCTGTGCATCTCATGCTGCTAGTTCTTCAAACACATCAGAGAAAAGGCCATGCTGCTCCTTTTCCGCGTCTGCAATGTTCTGACAAGCCAGATCCCAATATTGAGGCTTAAGCTCTGTCCCGATGAACTTGCGCCCCATCTTCACCGCGCAATAACCCTCCGAGCCAATGCCGGTAAACGGTGAAAAAATCACATCGCCTTTGTTTGTCCAGAGATGAATGCATCGCTCGATCACATCAAGCTGCAATGGGCACATGTGCTTCTCGTCGTTGTCATCCCGAGCAGGGAGTTTGTTCAACGTGCGCCCCTGGTTAATGTCATCCCATATCGGGCTGGCGTACTTCTGCCACATCATCACGGGCAAGTCATCGCCGTGCGTTACCCGTTCTGCACAATCACCCGGCTTGCGCATAGTCACAACGTAGTCAGGAAGCCCCATACGGCTCATGGTGCTGTTTTCGCGTATGGTCTTATGCAGAAGGCCGAGAGCCTTGGTTCGTTGCATAGCGACCACCGGGTCTTTCCAGATGCAGACTTCTGAGTGATAGATAAACCCGGCGTCCTGAAAAGCCCGGATCAAATCGCCACGAAAATCCCGCAGTCCGATAAACCCTTGACGCATCTTTGTGGTCGGAAGATTCATGCAATGAAAAGACACATTGCGCCCCGGCTTCAATACCCGGTAAAGCTCTGTTATCAGGAATTTCAACTGAGCGACAAACTCTGCATCGCCCTTGCAGTTCCCCATGTCGTGATCGCTGTTGCTGTAGACAAACAAGTCAGCAAATGGAGGGGAAAACACAGAGTAATCAATGCTGTCATCCGGCATGTTGCGCGAGTGCTTCACACAATCACCCAGATAAACCGTGAAGTTGTCCCGCTTGAAAACGTCCTCGCGGTACTCGTCCACGATATTGGCTTGGCCGGATAGCTCGTTATTCATAATGTCTTTCATGTGTTCGATCATTGATGCGCTCATTTCATGGTGTTGCACTTCCTTGCGCTTGAGGTTGTCCAGAATCTGGCCCTCGTTCTCAGCCGTAAATAAGTGAACCTGAACGCTGCGCTTTTGGCCGAACCGATAGCAGCGCCGGACAGCCTGATAGAACTTTTCAAACGAGTCATCAAGGCCAACAAACGCCATCCGTGCGCAGTGCTGCCAGTTCATACCGTAGCCGCAAATCTTGGGTTTGCTGCAAAGAATCCGCAGTTCCCCGTGCGTGAATGCCATCATGTTTTTGGTTTTTGATTCGGGGGAATCAGAGCCTTGCACGTTGATGCAGTCAGCCAGGATGGACTCGATTAGGTCGGCTTCGTCATTCAGGTGCGTCCAGATCAGCCACGGCTCATCAGGTTCAGCGTTGACGACTTCAGCCAATGCCCTGCATCGGGCCTCAATGCTGTCCCGTTGGGCCTTGCGCCGCTCAAGCATGGTGAGTGCTGGCCGTGCAAATAGTTCGTCGCCTACCTGCTCCGTCTCAACCACATGCTCAAAATACTGCAATGGTGGAAGCTCATACCGTGAGCCATCAAAGCCAATATCAGAAGGGTTGCGAAGCACCACGCACCATGTCCCCATCCACTCCCAGAACTTCGATGCGCCCCAACCTTTCAGCCGCCATGTACCCGTGTCGCCGGTATCGTTCACAAAGTAAGTAGCCAGCATTTCGGTGCGGGTCATCACGCCCAGGAACTCGCATTGATTACCCAACTCTTCAAAGTCGTTCGGGGATGGCGTAGCTGTGCAACTTAGCCGGTATGGAGCCTCTTGGCATGAATCAACCAGGGCAGTCCGGGTCTTGCCGTTGTGAGACTTGAGAATGCTTGATTCATCCAAAACTACGCCATGCAAGGATGTGAAGTCGATCACGTCCATGCGCTCGTAGTTGGTTATCCAGATCCCCGGCGCGTCTGGTGACAGTCCTGCAGGAACCCGGCGAACCTCAATGCCGAACGTCTGGCCCTGCTCAATGGTCTGCTCAGATACCGCCAATGGAGCCAAGATCAGCACAATCCCGTCTGTGTGCTTTTGCACCTCGTCAGCCCATGCAAGCTGCATCAGGGTCTTACCCAAGCCGGTATCAGCAAAGATCGCAGCACGGCCACGTCGCACCGCCCATGAGACGATTGCGTGTTGAAAGTCGAACAGGTTCTTATTCAGTTCGCCGGGTTTGTGGCCCGTGGCTACTTCTGTTCTGCGCTTGCTTTTTACAAACGCCGCGTAATCATCTAGAATTTCATCATTCATTGCTAAGTCCTTTTTAGTGGTGATAGAAAGCCCGCTCAGGTCGCACTGATGCGGGTTTTTGCTTTTGGCTCAATGCCAAAATTCTTTGAACGTGCCAGCCTTGCCGCCCGCTTCGCCGCCACTTGCCGTTCGTGCGCTGCCTGAGCTGCCTTTGATCGTGTTGGCCGTGTGCCGCGCTTTGCTTTCCGATCCGCTGCCCGCTCTTCGTCTGAGCGCAGAGCGTTCTTTGCTTTTTGTTCGGCAGTCAGGTATGCGCGTTCGTAGTGCTTTGCTGCTGCTGGCCGTGTATCGGGCCATTCAGCGACTTGGAAAGCGTTGTAGCCAGCCGGTACGCCGGTTAGAACTTCAATGTCGTCGCGGAAGCTCATGCTGCAAGCCTCATTTCTTGAGGCTCCGACTTGACTGGTGGAAGTGGCTCTAACCAATCTTGAGCGAAGTCGGCAGCGATCCCGACAGCACCGTATTCCGTCACCAACTGGCAGTCTTGAGCGGTACAGCGCCAGATGCGCCCGTACTTTGAATGATCACCCTGCAATGAAGCCACCTTGACGGTTTTCCCGATGTTGAGGCCGTCAACACCGCCGATTACCTTGCAAACGACGCCTGCTGAAATTCTCATGCCGCCCTCAAATGCCGCGTGGTTGTGATCGACTCCATGCGCTATTTCTCCATTGCCTTGTAAGTGCGCCGAATCCACGACTCAAACCACGGACGGCCTTTAGACTGCATGATCGCCCGAAACATCGGCCAAAGCTCATAAGGCAGACGGACGCCGCCGGTTCTGGAAATGGAATTAGGTTTTTTCATTTGTCGTAGTGTGCCACGTAAAACAACAAAGTGCAAATATTTTTTAATTAGGGTTTGTCCTAGTAAAAAGTTCTTGCATGTGGCACACATTGGGCGCATAATTACTCCCATGCCGAATCAACGGCAAATAGGAGTAGCAAATGAAGCAGCAGATCAAACACCGCTACACAAACGCGGTACTTTTTGAATGCGATGTGCCAGACGATGTATCAAGCGGATTGCAGATGCGCCATGCGCTGGAGAAGGCGGTTTCCGCGCGTGCCAACCTAGCGCGTGCCAACCTAGAGGGTGCCAACCTAGAGGGTGCCAACCTAGCGCGTGCCAACCTAGAGGGTGCCAACCTAGCGCGTGCCAACCTAGAGGGTGCCAACCTAGAGGGTGCCAACCTAGCG
>ERZ724506.658-NODE-658-length-12086-cov-3.575181_pt1 | contig 12086 bp, 6 predicted proteins | sample MGYA00376039_ERZ724506 | MGnify/ENA primary metagenome ERZ724506 (study PRJEB28724, sample SAMN07190887) | wastewater metagenome | isolation source: effluent of sewage treatment plant in Hong Hong | place: USA: Christiansburg, Virginia | collected 2016-03-01 ... | reverse complement strand
CTAATTCATAGACTAGTGATTAAAATTATTCTTTGAAAGCATGGATAGGCTGAATTTTAGATAACCTCGATTTCCTTTAAATAAACTTGAGATCCTGCAAATCCAGTCCACTCCAACCTCCCCTATCAAGAGAAGCATTAAGATTTCGAGTCAAAAATTGCCTACTGGATTTTTCTCTGAAACTAGAAAGAAACTGCAATTACACGAGCTTAATATGGTAAAACCTATAAAAAAACTAGATTGGAATTTTTCAAATGGGCTAAATAGGATCATAAAAGAAGAAAAACATATTGAGACTTGTAAAACTGCAGATTCATGCCGAACTGAAAAATAAATAGATGGATCCCATGGATAAAACGATGAATAGTTAATCATGAAGCTCATATAAACAACCAGAGGGATAAAGAGCATGATAAGAAAGCATAGTTTATAAGTAAAGCAAGCGTAGAGACTAAAAAATCAGTTAATATTCTAGCTACCTCCACTTAAAACGGCGAGAAATAAATATACTCCCTGATCTTTAATAATTCACTTAATTTCAGATATTTATTACTGAGAGCATCTCTTTTTTATTCTTTTTTTATTGCCCATGTAATAGTTTGAATATAAAACAAAATATTACATTTTGGTTCTCAGATGAATTTATTTAAAAGTAAAAGAAGAAATAAATTAACTAAGGATTGATTTTGTTAATTATGTATTAAATAAATAAATGAATCGGACGTCGATAGATTTTTTTTCTCGAGGACTGAATGAGAAGAAGACGAGGCTCTCAATTAATGTTTTTGGCTTGAATGCTAGGTTTTAACAAAAATAATCTCCTATCAAAAGAAAAACTAGTTTATCACATCTTAATTTTAACAAAATAGAAAGAAAGAACAAAAATGATCGTGAAATGATCGATAAAGAGATTAGCCCTGTCAAAAATAAAAATATGATAGCCACTTCTGAAGCCACTCTTCCGACAAATTAAACTATGAGCATCATCAAAAACAAAATCTTCAAATTTTAAGGAAAATCACTAGATGATGCGATTTTTTCAATAGCTCACTCGAATCTACCAGAAGTAACCCATAAAAATTTTAAATTCGAACATTTAGAAAGATTAAAAATGTATAAGCCAATAAAAAAGATAACATAATAAGTTTAAGTAAATGAGTAATCACTCAATGCCTCGAACGAAATTGAAGAGCCACTAAAAAGAATCCATATAATCGATAAAATAAAATAAATCTCAAAGGAATAATATGAAAATTCTTCAAGAAGAAACTCTGATCTGACATAGAAATCAAAAAAATATTTTATCCATAACTTGGTACTTTAAAAGCTGTAAAATCACAATTAGAATCTGTAGAGATACAATTCTGAACAAAAATTCACAATTAGAAAATTGCACCCGAATGTATTTTTAGCTTCAGGAGGAATGAAATCACATTAATTTAAAGGAAAAACTGCTTATGTTCATCAAGATGAAATGAAGGAAATATTATTGCCCAGTTCACTGATAACCAACCGAATTGGCTATAATTCTGAGTACATAAGGCCTAAAAAGAAATAGAAGAGCCAAAAAACAATACTCCGATATCGAAAACAAAAATTAAAAAATTAATAAGAGGTTAACATTGACAGGTGGTAGTTACCAGGCGAAGAAAACGTATGGGAAATATGAATTCTTCTTTTTTTATAATAATCGTTTAATTTTCACAATTACTCTTTTTAAAAATCATCTTTCTTCTATAAGATTTAAATTTCACTTCTACTCTATATTTATCTAAGTTTTCTTTCGATCTTTTCGTCTGAAATTTTCTAATTCATAATATCCATAGCCATCACATAGAGTTAGTCTTTGTTGAGTTTACCATTGCTGTCATGATCGTAGACTTCCATCATATATATTGACTATCTCGTGTAGTTATAATTATTTCGGTAATTTCCAGTCTTTTTATCATTTTAAATCATCTTTTACTCACACTCGAAGAGAGACACCTCAGAAACTTAACCACATACTTTAAACAATTTTCGTATTAAGCTTTATGCGATTTGGTCATTAGAGGGGCTAGACTTACACTGGGTAAATGAAATAAATAATGTTAGTAGCGCAAATATAGAGCTCCAGTTGATTTTCATAAATAATTTTACATGAAAAATAAATGTTAAATCACCTTTACAATTAATCCATGAGAGGCTACCAAATTTAATCAACTCTTTCATCACCGTATTTATGGCAGAGTCTCACATACAAAACTTTCATGTCTGCATCCTTGTACATTTTATTCTCTATTACATGGTTCAGAAGAGCTTTGTATGTGCAGTTTGGAAGATCGTCATGCTCATTGTGATTTTGCATCGCCTTCTTGTATCCTGCAGATTTGGGTCTCCCAGCTTGTTTAGGTCTCATGTTTGGTACATTTCCGAAGTTTTAATATGTAGGCATGTCTTATTATTCATTTTTTTTTGTGGCTTTGTACATTTTTGTTTAGATTTCCTTTCTCGATTACTGATTAGCTGGCATACCTGATAAAGGTCTATTCTTTTTCAAAACTGTCTTTTTAAATCCTTAGATCGTCACTGAGTTAACTTCAGATCCTTCCCTCATAAAATAAGTTGGGTTTACTATTGGGTCAGTGTTATCTTTTTTCCGTTGTGCTAAACTTTTACAATTTTTCAGCCTTGAAGCTTGACTTCTTAATTATCTTTAATGTTCTTGCTGAATAAAATTTTCCTTCGGATTCTTTTTTATCTTATCTTTCAAAATTTTCTTCCCTTTTTCATAGCAATCAGGAACTTTATTATCGATGGTGGATTTATACTTATTTTCAGTGATATTTTTAAACAACTTGTTGACGTGCTGAAAAGGTTTCTCATTTATTTATCTCTTATTGTTACTAAATTCACTAAATTATTTACTTAACAATTTTAATTTCTTATTTTCGACGAGTCTCAACCGTTGGCTTAATTTTCTAGCCATGCATTGTGTGCTGATGATTTGCAAAAATATTCTTCCCATCATAACTGGTGTAGATCTCAATAGCCTTCGTATTCTTTAAATGAGTTTTCATTCTGAGTATTTTGTTATGTTATTCGAAACTTTTTCTATTAAATATTATATATCAAAGTAATTTAGATTTTGTAAGTTACTTCTTTAAGTTAATAATAATTTAACATTATTATAAGAGATAGTTTTAAGCATGAAAGATAAGAAGTCTCGAAAAAAGGCTTATTCCAGATCCAGATCTAAATCGTAAAGAAGATAAAAAAAATAAAAATCCAAGCAAAAGCATAAACACAAAAGGAGAACAAGTGATCAATAATAAAGTCACAGTAATGATTCTCCTCATAGGAGACATCATCATAGGAAAAGAAGAGATAGCTCGAGTTCATAATCGTATAAAAATAGAAATAAAAAAGTAAAACGAGAGGATTAAGTAAAAAGATAAGCAATAAATGAGGGTTGGCAATCATCTCCTGAAAGATCATAGAATAATTAAAAGAGAGAAAAATAAGTGAAAGTTGAAGAAAAGCCAAAGAAATAGTAACCAAATTTTGAGCCTTCTGGGATATTACTATAGTATTACAATGCTCGAGAAGGAGTATCATTAAAATTCAATGAGCCAGCATAAGCTCACAAACCCCTAAATGAGTGGAGGATATATCCATTTAAAGATAATCAACCCTTAAACCCAATAATTTTATCCGAAAGTTGCTACTTGATCGGTAAAGATGAGAGAGTGTGCGATATTTTGTGTTAAAACTCGTCGATTTCCAGACAGCATGCTGTGATACAATTCAGATCACAATATATTATGGAAATGGAGGGTGACTATAAGATGGAAGTGAAGCCTTATATCATGGATTTGGAGTCGACCAACGGCACACATTTAAATAATTAGAGGATATAGCCATCAAGATATTATTAGCTTTTGAATAAAGATTTACTTAAGTTCGGGCTCTCAGAAAGAGAATATGTCATGTACAAAGTCCCCGAGGCAGAAGAAAACGAAAATGATGAAGACTAATAAAAATGAAAATCACAACATTTATTATATGCAAATTCCTGTAAAAATGATATTAATGAACCATAAAATAACCAAATCATATTAATGGGAAAATATTTATGTTCCTGAAAGATCGAAATTTTGTACGAATTTAATTTTAAAGTGTTAGCAATTATAATTGCTGAATAATATTAAAAATATGGCATCTCTTGGAGACTATGACTATCTTTTTAAATTAGTCGTAATTGGAGGTAATTTTAAACTCATTTAGATTCGGGGGTTGGTAAAACTAATCTTCTTTCCAGATTCTCGTCTAACTAATTTAGCCCATAATCTAAACCGACAATTGGAGTTTAATTTGCAACCAGGACTCTATAAATAGAGCAAAGTAAAATCAAAGCTCAAATCTGGGATACAGCAGGTCAGGAGAGATTCAGGGCTATCACACATGCTTACTATAAAGGGGCCACAGGTGCTCTCTTAGTCTTCGACATTACTAGAAGAGCTTCCTATGATAATTTAGCAAAATGGCTGAAGGAATTGAAATAGAACTCTGATGAAAACATTGTTTGTATCCTCGTCGGTAAATAAGACTATTATTTAGGCAATAAGTCTGATTTAAGTGATAACAGAACCATCAGACAATAGGATGTTGCTTAATTTGCACAAGAGAACAAATTGTTCTATTTGTAAACGTCAGCCCTAGAGGCGACGAATGTTTAAACGGCATTTATGACAGTAATAAAAGGTAAAAATGATTCTTAATCAAGAAATCCATGAGAAAACCAGAAAAAGATAGAGGCAGCATGGCTAAACTAAAGAGAGCAATCCAATAAAAAACGGAAACACGGCAAAACCTGAGAGAGAAAAGACAATAGTATTGGAACCATAGAATGGGAAGTAAAACAAAAAACAAGAAAAAAAGAAAAACTGTTGTCAATGAATGTTGTTAATATTATCATTTTATGAAGCTGATTAATATGAAGATATAAAAAGAATTTATTTACGAGTTGTATGTGACATCGATATATGTAATTTATCAATAATTAGATCAGGTTGTCTTATGAGTTTTATCTTGAGGCTTTTGATCACTAATATTAGAAATATCGATGTCATCGAGTTCATCAATGTTGTCATAAAGCTCAGCCTGATCCTCTATTGTCTTGGGGCTTGAGTTGGCAATATCCTGAGAAGTAAATTCATACTTTTCTACTTGTTCAATGTCCATTTTATGCTAATTATTTTGTTCGTTTTTAATCGATTAAGTTTATTTTTGATTTTATTTTGCGCCTGCTTCTTATTATTTATCCATCTTGATATTAATTGTTAATGATATAAATTGTATATTATAAATACAAAATTCGAATTCTAATCCTAAACTCTGAGCATCACATGAACGAATCATCATTGAGCAGATAAAAAATAAATTTCCAATAATAATTCTATGCCAATTCCATCTTCATCTAAAATCTACGCAAGCAGTCATCCAAAGTACGTCATTAATATAGAAAAGATATAGTAAATGCTTGTCTTCATCGAGAGATTGAAAAATGATAGTTAGATCAAAGATAAGATCATATATGAGCTCAAAAGTACGTTACATCTAAGTTAGGGAGAGAAGGCGAGATTAAATTGTAAATGGTCAAGCAAGAAGATAGGCTCAGGGAGGAATATTTAGGTAAATTGAAAATTGCACATCTCAGAATTGAAGAGTTGGAAAATGCTAAAATAGATTATTAATGCTAAATTTAAATGTTAAAGTCTCAGAAACATTCATACACCAACTTAGATGGAGTGAAGAGCCTGCATCGATAAGAAATATAGAGACTAAACTTAGACATAATTCACCATAAATCCCAACGCTAAAAGTACAAATAAAAATACCAGTCCTGCAAATAATAGTGCGTGATTCTACGAACATAAGTATAAGTTAATCCTATCTAAGCTAGAAGATGAAAAAAAGAACAACAAAGAAATGTAGCATCTCGTCAAAGAAAATCGCATCAAATATGGCCACGGTAACGAATAGCAAGAACTAAAATATAAAAGATTATTCTCTTAATATGAGAAATTAAAGAAATAGAATGCGTGGCTCTCTGAGTAAAATAGGAAACTTTCCCAATTCCTGACCAATGTTGAGGATTAATTAGCAGCTTCCATTAGCAGATACGAGGATTAAGTGCAGATTATGATGAGGCAAGTAGCTCAGGTCGAAAATAGTGAAAGCATATGGAAACAAAAGTATTATTAGTTAGAGACATTGGTCAATCATGTGGAAGGATTGAGGACAAATTGGAGAATAGCCAAGTTAAGCTCCCTTCCCTACGAAAAATAGCAAAGGTTCTTGCTCCCGACTAGCCAAACCTCAAACAACAACACAATATACGAATAATCTTCGTAGAATAGCGTGGAATATATAGACCCGAAAACAAAAACAATAAAAATCTGAAAATGATGTTGCAATAGGGTATAAAATGATTTAAGAATGAAACTGGATATGATGTGGATATTTATAATTAAAAAGATTAATGAGAGATTCACGTATTAAAGATTATAATCATCAATACTATGTAATAAACAATCAAACCATACTTCTTCCTGTACACAGATCACGATTTCTTCGTACATATAATCTGATATAGTTCAAAACAATGGGTCCCACGTTCCCTAAAAAGTAATGTCTCCGCATAAATCGACTCACATCCAAATGTGATGTACTCACCTAAGCAAAGTTCCAATAATAGACTTTGCAAATTTCAGCAAAGTTTTGTGAATAAGCTTATCTTATAATCGGAATTATCACAGTACTTCAGGAACCATATCTCTGCATAGTTAACAATTGCCAACCTGTTGGAACATTTATGGATGATAAAGTTTATCAAATCAAGAATGTCAAATTTATCCCCTTCAAGTACCGATTTCTCTATGCTTCCACTGATCAGTCAGATTGCGAGAAGATTTTGGAAGGGATTCGCAATGAGATTCTCAACAATCAATTTTACTTTTGCTATAGATAAGATCTTACTCTCAGCTACGATAAGAAAATAATGAATTCCAAGCTCCCCACTGAACGAAAATATTTCTGGAACGAGTAGTTGCTGAAAATATTCGCTCGTCATAAATTGCCCTTGTGCTGGAGAATACCTATAATGCAAGGATATATCTCGTAAATACACTGCCAAAACCAAAAATTTTCATATTATTATCTGAGCGTGAGTCGGAGAAGCAAGTATATGTCAGGTACAAGGTTCAATAGCCGAGGGATAGATCACAAATGTAATGTCGCTAATTATGTTGAAACTTAATAAATCTTCATGTGCCATAACCTTCTGTTTTCACATATCAGTTTAAGAGGAAGTGTGCCAATATTTTGGTAACAGAGTGGGTTTGGCGCGGATATCCGTTTTTCTAAGTAAAAGGAGGAATAGAATGAAATAATAATTAAAAAACATTATGATAGCCTTGAAAGCGAGTACAACTCCGAAATAGTAACAGTGAATTTACTGTCAAAAACAAAATCTCCATAGAAATAGCTAAAAAGCGTATGAAAATGCCTAATTTAGAAATTTTAATTTTACCATTTGAAAGCAGTAAGGGGGAAGTATATCTATTTTGATTTAAATTAATAAGTAAAGGGCGAAGATGGCCATAAATAAGTCTAGACATTTGTGAAAGGAAATTTGTAAGTACTCGTGGGAAAAAATAACTTTTTCTGTCTCGAACGAAACAATAATAAGATAGTTTGCAGACAAAAATTGTAACTTATTCAAATATTTAGATTACCCCGAATCAATTGTTTAGATTGTATCGATCGTACGAACGTAGTAATGGCAAGGATAAGTGAACTTTATATTTAATAACTCGCATAGTTTATCAGTAAATTGTTTATTAAATTAGATGAGCACGCAAAATCTCCAGAGAAAAAGCTAAAAATCAGCAAAGAATTCCACCAATCTTTGCTGGACACCTGGGCATAGCTGGGAAACCAAGTATCAAAAATATATTGTGGTACATAGAGCGTGGCTAGTCACTTAACAAAAAAATAAAATAGCTCATTCATGTCATACATCACATCAGGAATAAAATCGATAAACCGCTACTATAACGCAAACATGAATGATTCAAGTAAACAGGAATGCATAGATTATTTATTAGGAGAACAAGAATAAAAATCGAATTCTAATCAATATTTCGAAGATAATATAGTCAGTGGTGTGCTTGACTAGACTAAATATTGTACTTATGAAGAATTTGGGGCCTATATTGTTACATGGAATTGTAATATGGTCAATCCTGAGATGATCAATGAGAAAGAAGTAGAAAGGATGTTTAATTTTTCCAGAGATGATGTTGATGTTGTGATTGTCTGCCTCCAGGAGATGGTTGAGCTGAACTCGTATAATGTTATACTTGGAAATAATGACACAATCACTCAAACTTGGAGGAAAGTTCTCTGGAATCATATTAATTCTCACGACCCGAGAATAGCTGAAGGGAAAGCTCATCAGTCAAAGAGATATGATTATCTTACTGGCCATGATTTAGTGGGAATTTCAACATTTGTGTTTGTTAATGCGAAAGTTATTGACAGAGTAAATGATATATAATGGTTCTAAATCAAAACAGGATTTAAAGGTTCTCTCGGCAACAAAGGAGTCATAATTCTTTTTATGAATATCGACTCTTCTCCATTCACAGTCATGAACTGCCACTTGGCAGCAGGATAAACCAAGTCAAACGAAAGAATAAGTGACATAGATTACATTCATCAATAAGCTATCAAATAAAGAAGACTGAGAAGATATTTTGATCGAAGCTAATTCAGATTTTTCATTGGAGACTTCAATTTTAGATTAGAAGCTAAAAATTAAACGGTCAGGGAGCTCTTATATTCTATATAGAAGCAAGATCAACAAACGAAATTAAATAAGAATTAATTATCAGTTCTACTTAAGACTCTTTTGGCCAAAGACGAATTTAATTTAAATCGATAGTCAGCCAAAAGTCTCAGCAGTTACAATGAAGCAGAAATCTATTTCCTGCCAACATACAAATACGTGAAAAAAGAAAAAAGGTATGATATCAAAAGAACGCCTTCTTGGTGTGACCGAATTATATTTTATAGGAAGGATAAACTTAAACTAACAGTCTTAAAGTACTCAGACGTGGACATTTGTTTGTCTGATCACAAACCTGTTTGTGGAGTTTTTAGATTCTTATGTAAAAAATAAAATGTCTAACTTAAGAAAAAGCTGATGTAAGCTTATTTCGAAAATTGATTAACATAAATATATTTAACTGTCTAAACTATTTATAATTATATTGGTGTGAAAATTATACTTAAATGAAATCATTATAAAAGTTTGGTAACATTCTTCCTATACTCGACACAGAGGTTCGTGTTTTTTTGAAAGATTCGTTAGGGTATCAGAGTTATTATTTGGTATGTTCCTTCAATTCTTGTTTTTAGGTCAACGCTGGTCCTCCAATTAACTAAAAATATCACAATGACAGCTAAACATATGAAGAAACTAAATTAAATGATTTTTATTATCTTTTCATTCTCTAAATTTGCCTGAGATGTGGTTATAGATGCCGTAACTATTTCGTACATTGCACTTTTTATATATTTATCGAGCTGAAGGATTCGGATAAAACTTTCTGAAGTGAAAAGTTGATTAATATCAGTGATGTTAGTGAGATTTTTAACATTTTCTATGTAGGCGACGATAGATGCCCTTAATCCTTCATCCAGGATACCTTAATCGATGGATTGACATTATTTTGCACTAAAACTTGAAGATAAATATGACAAAGTAGGGGTGAAATCTCCAATGCACACTCCATTGTTATTCAAATTCTAGACTATTTTCATAATCTGAGCTGTGTAGTTTTTGACATTAGTAAATGTGCTCATATCCTTTTGTAGTTGATATATTTCTTAACTGTATGCAGTTAAGTAAGAGTTTAGATCCTTATAGTTTTTAAATTTTGTCCTATCAACTGCGTTTTACATCCCATAATATTTAAGCATGTCTAATACTTCAATATTTTTGTAAAGAAAGTTCTGAGTGGATATTTGTTGTCCTTGCACTAAGGATATCTCATCTCCCAAGTAGATGGCGAGAAAATGAGAGAACAAAAACACATATCCAAATATGATAGGAATAAAAGCACTGAAATTCTCAAGGCAAAATCCTTACTCTTCATCATTATTATCAAAAGAAATTTGATCCATTTCTTACTATTGCGTCAGTGGAGTTTTTTATTCCATAATAATGCCATCTTTCCCTCTAAAAACTTCATTGATTTTGATGAAATTGGTCGATACTTTTTATAAATCGATCTCATCGTTTTCTAACTGTTATTAAATTAAATTATTTTAAGATGGGACATCTTTATCAGTTTGGTCCCCTTTCTTTTCCTCATCACTTTATTTTCCTTAATAAGTCATCGTTTTCATAAATCTACTATTATTTTTATCAGATCTCTCTTATGCAAAGCCATAGCCACTAAGCATCTAATTCTTCTTCAATCGCAGAACCACCTAGTAATAGTAGTGAAAGAAATGCTATAGAAAATTTTCGCACTTCTGCACTTCCTTATCTATTTAGCTTGGTGTTAGCCAGTTAAAGAGTGTGGTAATGCCAAAAATAGAATTTAGTATTATATAGACAATCCTAATATTGACAATTAAGAACAAAAAAACAAAAAAGCATGTTAAGCCGATTATTACATTACCATATGTGATATAGTTCTTCAATTTGTTGTTATAAGCTGATGATATTTAAGTAGAGTATTGCTGTTTCAGACTGATGAGCTAAAATAGGCTCGAATATCTTATCCTGAATAGATTTCTGAAATAGGAATTTGTTTTTGCTGAGCTATTGTCAGATGTGAGATTTAATGGAAAATTGAAGCTACTCTTACTCGCTGAGTCAAACGATGATGAGCTCGTTACTAAGTCGAATATACTTAAGCTTAGTGATGACGAAGTTGAGAATATTGCTGATTTTTCATTTATTTGCCATGACAAAGCTGAGCTATTGAAGGTAAAATTTATTTTGCTGTTGTACTCTACTTCTTTATTCACCAGCCAAAACTCCGCTTTTTGAAGACTATTCGTATATTGCGAGACATTCGACTTAAACTCATCAAAACTGAGAATTTTTGATGGGTTATTGGCAGAAATATGCATCAAGCGAGCATAATATCCAACATTGATTAAGTACAATAGGGAATTTGATGTATACTGGTTATGCTCATGAAAACTTTGCATCACTGATACCTTATCCATGCCAAAATAGAACTGCACGATAGCTATTGAGGTGATAATAATTCCAAAGATGAGTAAAAGAACTTGAAATATTCTCAATTTTAACGGGGTTCTATTTTGCAATTATTTTAGCTCCTCATCTGTTAAAGTTTCTGAATTGGGTTTGGGGATCGCTTCGAGAGATTTTGGGGTGTTCTAATTTGCTGAAGAGCTTTTTTCAGAAAGTGCGAGATTTGTATGTCCAACGTTGATAGTAACTGCATTATTCATGATAATATTGCTGGGAGAACAACTGAACAGATAAATTAATCGAATCTTAACTCCGAAATAATAGAATTAACTTCGAATGTAAGCTTTAACTCTCACTTTCTTTTTCGAACCGTTCCTTGGCTTGAGTTCACATTAAAATCCTTCTTCACAATTAACTAAATCTCTATCACATATATCTTGAAAGATATTACCAAATACAAGCTCCTCGCTAATTTATGAGTATTGGTTGACTTTCATTAATCGATACCCAAAATGGGTGAAGAAATTTTATGATAAAGCTTCAATGTTGCCCGTATCACATCGGTAAAGCACGTACTTTGGGACCTCATTATGATGACGTATATGCCCTTATCTTACTTTTTCTAATAATCCTATCAATTATAATCCATTTAAAAGAGATGGTAAAGGCTTTGTCATTATTCGACCTAAGACCAAGAAATTATTTTTATCTTTGACGGGCACATATCTCTCCACAAAATTGCTTTGAGGATCAGAAAGTTCAAGATATTTACAAAGAACTTCATTATGCATGTTACCAATAAAAT
>ERZ724506.655-NODE-655-length-12128-cov-31.686408_pt1 | contig 12128 bp, 11 predicted proteins | sample MGYA00376039_ERZ724506 | MGnify/ENA primary metagenome ERZ724506 (study PRJEB28724, sample SAMN07190887) | wastewater metagenome | isolation source: effluent of sewage treatment plant in Hong Hong | place: USA: Christiansburg, Virginia | collected 2016-03-01 ... | reverse complement strand
TAACACCTGTTGTCACTGCTCCAACGCCTGTAGAGGTAACACCTGTTGTCACTGCTCCAACGCCTGTAGAGATAACACCAGTTGTCGCTTTAACTACCGAGCCTCAAGAGGCTTATACCAAGTTAGACGCAAATGGTAAGCCATTACCTAAAAGTGCAAATCATTGGGATTGTGTATTAGATAATAAAACAAAATTAATATGGGAAGAAAAAACAAACAACGGCGGTTTACGGGATAAAAATTGGACATATACATGGTACGACCCAAATCAGGAAACGAATGGCGGTTCGGTAGGTTATCAAGATCGACATGAGTATGAAAATGGCGAGCCTTTAGGTAAGTCGTGTGGAAATACTCTCAGTTCATGTAATACGTCGGCGTACGTGGATGCAGTAAATAAAGGTGGTGGTATCTGTGGACATAGCAATTGGAAGATGCCAACTGTTGTCCAGTTAAAAACATTAGTCACGAGTCAAGTGTATCAACATCCTTTTGCGAGTTTTAAGTGGCCTATACACAGCAGCTATTTTCACTCATTACCGATAGATTTGATAGGGTATTGGTCGTCGCTAGCTGCTCCTGGTCTTGATAAAAATGCGTGGATTGTTGCTCTTCACAATGGTTATGGCAACTTTGAGTATAAAAGCAATAATGCTCATATTCGCTTGGTCTATGTACCAGCATCCGGAGAGTTGTAGTGATCCTACATATTCTGCATATTGATCTGCCCGATAAATACGGACACTTGGCTATGGGGGTTGTCAGCCCGAAACCGCGGAATCTTTATCTATATGAAATATAACGAATTAAAATGATTTATGGTGTTTTTAAGAGTTTTTTTCGGGAGTATTCATAAATCTGTGTCATTCCGTTAAATTTCAGAGATGAAGAGGAACTGACACATGACATCATTTAATTTTGAAGACGCGCTAAAACAACTGCAATCAGGTAAAAAGCTAATAGGCACAGATGGCATTTTAACGCCCTTGATTAAACAACTGACCGAAGCGGCACTTCAAGCGGAGTTGTCCGACTATTTAGAACAGTCAAATGAACAGCTGAACCGTAAAAACGGCTATACCCGCAAAACGATGAAAACGGGTTCAGGCAGCTTTGAACTGGATACTCCGCGCGATCGCGCTGGCACGTTTGAACCACAACTGGTGAAGAAGAACCAAACCCAACTTTCCGATGAAATAGACAGTAAGATTCTCTCACTGTTTTGTAAGCGTCCAACCGCCTCACCTTTCCTAAGCCATTCAATCATGCCTGTTGAGCGAAGAATGACCATAGCGGCAACAACTCATCAATACGACTGTTCGGCCAAGTCGGTAATTTCTCAAGCGTAGTGGTTAACCACGCCAACGGTTCTAAGCCATTGAGCTTAGCCGTTGCCAATAAACTTTGGATGGCCGCAGCACGACAACCTGCTCGTTCAGAGCCTGCAAACAGCCAGTTTTTCTTATCCAGTGCAATCGGGCGAATACAGTTTTCCACAGGATTATTATCGATGGGTATATCGCCCGATTGCGCATAGACCACCAAACTGGGCCAACGCTTTAGCGCATGAGCTAACGCCTTCGCCATTCCACTGTTGGGCGCAATCGTTCGCACCTGCTCGAGTAACCACTCGTGCAGCAACAACAACACAGGCACACGTTCTGCTTGTCGTAATGCCTGTCGCTCCGTCACACACAAGTCTTTGCCACGCTGCTCAATCTCATACAGCAAACCGATCTGTCGCAACGCCTCCGCTGCCATGGGGCTTTGATTGGCCACCTGCAACTCAAAGAACTTACGCCGCACATGCGCCCAACAGCCGACCTCGGTGACCTTATACCCCGCATAATCATCCACCACCAAATGCCCTTGCCAATATTGTAAAAACTCACGGGCATGATGACCTGCACGACTGGTTTGATAATCAAACACGACAATAGGACTTTTGCCATCCAACGAATTACTGCGATACGCCCATAAATAGGCTTTTTTCGTTCCACCCAATTTCGCTTTCGGGTCTAATTGCTGCACAGGCGTTTCATCGGCATGTAATACCGCGCGTTGACGTAGTATCTCTACCAAGCGATCCACCAACGACTGCAAGCTGGGGATGTAAGCCCAAACCGCCGAAAATTCCGATTCGTTTAAAAATGACCGTACTGGATGCTATCCGACCGAAGTTTTGACCGCCTGAAGCAGTAGTCCACGCTTGTTGATATAGGTATTTAATGCAATGTGACTTGTATATCCAAGCACCTTAGCAATTTTTCGCACTGATAAGCCATAACCCAGTAATTCTGTGATTCGTGACACATCTACATGGAGAGTGAACCAAAACGGGGGCTGGCGTTATTTTGAAACCGACACCTCACCTGTCACACGCATAATCGTTGCTCGTGATACACCGTAAACACGAGACAACGAACTAATGGATGCGCCGTTTTTTCGCAGATTGATAATCTCGGCCTGCTGACTCGGTGTCGTTTTTACAGGGCGACCCAACACCTTGCCTTCTCTTTTGGCTCTTGCTAATCCTGACTGTGTACGCTCCACTAATAAATCACGCTCCATCTCAGCAACAGCGGCCAACATTTGAAGCATCAATTTTCCTGATGGTGAAGCTACGTCTAACTTACCCAACTGTAAAATAATGACTTCAATTTTACGTTTTGCCAGTGCTTTTATAGTGGCATTCACATCTTGCGCATCACGACCGAGACGATCCAGTTTAGCTACGACCAGTATTTCCCCATCACGAATCTGGCTTAATAAAGCTTTGAATTGTGGGCGTAAGGACGCATGAGTCTTTCCACTCACCCCTTCATCCGCAAACCAATAATCGACTTTAAAGCCCGCTCTTTCAATTTCTAGTCGTTGATTGTCTGATGTTTGGTCTTTGGTACTGACACGACCGTATGCAAAGATTGCCATGAGTGTTTTTCTACTGGATTTAAGGGTTTGGTCAGCTATGCTATGTTCAATAGCGTATCAAATAGATATGAACAGGCATATTAGTCTAAAAGCTAATTTATGAACATGGCTTCTTTGATGTTTGAGCCCCTGTTCACAAAGGGCCGATTATGCCCACTTTGACATGACAAATATTTGGCTCATAAAGCATTACGCGACACTCTGTTTGTCATTCTTTGATAGGCACTTGATGCTTGGCTAATTAACGTGATCAAATATCCCCGATTTTTGCCCACCACACAGAAAGTGGCACTGCCCACAAGGCTGAGCCAAAAGACACAATCTCACGACCCGCATATAACACAATGCCACGCTGAAAATGGCTCGCTTCGGTTTCTTGTAAGTGTTTTAGCCCCTTAAAATCTTTAGCATCCACCGTAGCACTTGCCTTAACCTCAATCCCCGTTAATTTTCCCAATCTATCTTCAAGAATAAAATCCACTTCAATATGGTTTTGAGTTCGATAATGCCACAGGCTAAGATGTTGGTCTGAAAAATCCGCATGTTTTATCAGCTCACTAAAAACAAAAGTTTCGACTAATGCTCCCATTAAACTTGGATCAATTAACAGGCGATCGGTGGTTAGCGCACAGAGATGCGCCAATAAACCCACATCAGGCAAAAATACTTTGGGTGCTTTAACTAAACGCTTACTCGGATTTCGTTCCCACGAAGGTAAGCGGTACACCAAAAACAAGGTTTCTAATAAAGAGAAATACCGTTTAAGCGTAGTCTGAGCCAAATTACTAGCACGTGAAATTTCGGCAAAATTAAGTAGGGTGGCACTACGCGTTGCTAATAATTTCAATAGATGAGGCAGTTCGGTGAGTTGTTCTACTTGCGCTAGGTCACGCACGTCACGTTGCAAAATAGCTTGTAAATAACTATCAAACCACGCTGTTTTTCGTCGATCACTCACACGACTAACGGCTTCAGGAAAACCACCACACAACAACCGTTGTATTAACTCTTGGCGTTCGTAAGGTGGGAGTTTAAGTGAGCGTAAATCGCCATTAAATAACACATCCGCCCGATTTATCGTGGCATCGTAGGCAATTTCAGCCGCAGACAAAGGCCATAATGAGCAGATTTCCATGCGTCCTGCGAGCGAGTCGGCCATGTTGGGTAATAACAAGACATTTGCCGAGCCTGTCAATAAAAAGCGACCTGCGACACGCTGTCTATCCACAGAGGCTTTGATAGCCAAAAAGACTTCGGGTGCGCGTTGCACCTCATCTAAAATAATAGTGCCTTCTAAACCATCAATAAAACCAGCGGCATCATGCTTAACGGCAGCTAAAACAACAGGATCATCAAATGTTAGATAACGATGAGACTGCCCCGCTAAACATTGCTGAGCGAGGGTGCTTTTGCCCGTTTGACGCGCGCCATTGAGTAAAACAACAGGCGTATCTTGTAGGGCTTCTAAAAGGATAGGTAAAACGTGTCGTGGGTACATTGGTAGAGTATAACGGATGAATATCAACCATTCAATGGTTGATATTCATCCGTTATACCCTTTAGATTTTATACGAGGGACAGTGGTAAAAATGAGACTATTAAAACAAGATCTGATTTTTGGTCTGATATATAAAATCTAAAAAGTTTAATATTTCGATGTCTTAGTCTTAAACCTATCTCTATCGGCTTGCATTTGAAACTGCGCTGAACAGCATTCAACGTAATTTGATGCCAGCATTAAGGGCTTCTATCGGGGGTGTCAGGACAGGATTAAATGCCACTGAGCCTGCATTACATTTTCAGGACTGCATTTCATCGCGTCAGGACGGGATTAACTGCAAATGAAAATTTTCAGTAGTCGATTAGCTACAACAGCAGCATTATATTAATAACTAACTGATTTTAATTAATATTTTCTAAAATTCTCTACATGAATTAAAAAAATGAGTAAAAAACCCTTCTATGCCCCTAAAAATTAGTGAGCTTATAGCCAACACCAAGCTGAATTCGCAGGATGTATTGCATCATACCAATACACAAATTATCTTTTGTCGAAACATACGTGCCATGTCCAAATTTCCCGTCAAACTTGAGTCTAGTTGGACGTTGAAAACAGGAATGAGAAGTTGAACGGTTATTTGAGGGTATTTTTACCATAATTGACTATTTTCAAAACGACCATCAAACCATCATTTGATGGACACACTGACAGGCTGTTTGGCTGGTTTTTTCATTTGCAGTTAATTCTGTCCTGATACAATGAAATGCAGTCCTGAAAATGTAATGCAGGCTCAGTGGCACTTAATCCTGTCCTGAACCACCCGATAGAGGCACTTAATGCTGGCCTCAAATCGCGTCAAATGCAGGCCTGAGCGGTTTCAAATGCAAGCCGCTACAGCTACCGCCGACTAAAACAACGGGCAGTTGCCGACTTCTAAGGTGTGTGGCGACATAGGCCGCCAACTCCTGTAAGCTCATTTCAGCCACTAATTTTATCATAAAGGCTTACCTTGGCGACGAGGCCGACGACGCACCATGAGCAGAGCTTCTTGCTCCTCGGGTGGGTAATAACCCAATGTCTTTTCTAGCAATGCCTTCAGCTCTTTCAGAAAAGGGTAACGAGGATTAAACGCATACACCAGCGTTCGTCCTTGCGGCTCGCAATACACGATATTAGCGACTTCGAGTGATTCTAATTGCTTTTGAATCGGGGTGAGACCTGTATTAAATGTTCGCGCTATTTCACGCGCATATCCCTTTTCACGTGCATAGAGGTACATCAATACACGCTCTTTACTGATACTACCTAAAATGGGTTCTAACATAAAAATGACTCATCTTTTGAGTTACTAACTAAATCAATAGTACTATAAAGTAAATCATAAGCATTATAAATAGGGTCAATTAGTGACAATGACTACATCGCCGCTAAAAATGCCTTAGTTAGGCTTTTCAGCCCTGATTTTCGGTGTAGAATAGCGATGTTGTACCCCTTTATTAACCAAAAGTACCGAATGAGGTACAAGGTGAATGCTCATGATGATGCCCTCATTGGATGTAAAATCCACCCTTTCGATCGTCCTTGAAAAATCTTTAGTCCTGACTCAGTGTTGTGTACAACAGCTTTGTGCCTTATGCGTTTATGGTGTGGGCTTTTTATGCCTGATGATTTTAGCGATAACCGCTCATACCCTGCTACATGGTCAACATTTACACCTGACTGCCAGCATTGATGGTCAAGAGCAGATGGTCTTAGACTTACGCCCCAACACCAAATACAGACAACGCCCCTCACGTGAAGGGCATGACTAAAACTATTGGCTGATTAAGACTAAAGCATCGGTGACGTCTTGTTGCCGTTAAAGCGACTTTTTTCTAATTTTTAATAAGAGTCCTTTATCTCGCTTTATTTAGGTTTATTTCAACGTAGCGTATTTTCTATGATTAAATGCCCCTCGCCTGCGTTTGATGCAGGTCATCACTTGGTAAAAGAAATATTTAAGGCGTACACCAACGCCCAAAGTCAACGTGTTGTGCTTGATGCTCGTGATGATTTATCACAGGCCGTGGATTTAGTGATGAATCTATCGACACACGCTATTTATATAGCATGGCGGTTTGATCATTGTATTGTCTTGGAAATCGTCAGTAAAAAAGAAAACGAAGCCAAATACCAGCAACATGTTGATGTCATTATTTCTTGTGAAAACGCGTATATGAGCGATGTTGACTGTAAAGCGTGGTTGGCGATGGTCTCCACAAAGGCGGTCACTTCGACGCAAAATAAACTGACATTTGAGGCTCATTCAACGATGGTCATACACACAGAGGTTCATAGCGTTTACCCTAATTCGGTGTTGTCTTTTTCTGAGTCGAAGCTCAATCAAGAACAGTTAGCCGCTAACCGAGAGCTTATTTTTACATGGGTTGCGCAATACTTCCCGATGTGCTTGTTGGCACAATCAAGACAAGTACATTAGGGGTTTAACAGCTTGGCTCGATCAGTAGAAGGCGTTACCCCGACACACCCTCCGCTAAACATACCCTCTGGCTAACATTTAGGATAAACTTTTAGCTTAGTTAACGAGTTATCCTTTATTCATTACCCCAAGGTCAGGCCATGTCTGCAAACCGTAAATCTGTTTTTTTATCAGACCACGCCCTCGACATCCTTGGGCCATTTTCCAGTGGCCGCTTAAATGGCATCATTGAAAAATATGGTCATCTGATTCAAACCCAAGAACTAGCGGCTACGTTTAGCCCCAGCGATTTGGCGATGATTTACCAAGTCACCAAAGAAAAAGCCACTCAAGAACGTGAGTCATGGAAAGAGTTCACCGCAACAGGCTTAGAGAAGTTACTTAACACGGCAAAAACCGCCGCTAATAGCCACAACATTGAGGCGTTGATTACCCGAATTTATCGTCTTAATCCCTTGCAAGAAATTGCCTTAATTGAGGCCATTGAAAGGCACTGGGCTGAGGAACGGGTGCGACTATTTAAAGCCTATCAAGAACGAAAAAAACAGCCCTAGTGATTAGCTTTCTATTTTTAACAAACACTAAGTCACGGCGGTTTTATTAAACGGTGACACCATCATCGTTTAGTTGGTTTACTCCTTTACTCCTACGCATTTGCCGCCAGCAACACGCTCTGCTTGATTAACCCTGACAAGATGACGCACAACACCGCCCTACTCTTCTGTTTCACTTCACTTAGCCTCGTTTGCATTTTCGTCATCACCTTCATCATAATCATCGTGATTATCATAAAAGCGACGCATATCATCGTCTGTCGCTAAAGTCTCTCGTTTCGCTAACTGTACTTTAATCGCGGCTAACCGTACCCCCTTGTCGGGCAATCGTCGAACATAGCCTTTAAATTTGGGAATCTCTGGCATATTTTCTTTAGAACCACGCGTGCGCTGCCACTCCGCTTCAATCAGCGTCGCGGCTTTTTTGACTTGTTCACGGATGCCGCTAAAGCTCGGACTACGATACAGGCTATAAATTAGTTGTCTTAAGCGTTCATCGTGTTTACTGCGTATGGTATTCACGATGTCATAACATAAGCCATCGAACGACGCTCTAGTATAACGCCATGACCATCGAGGCAGACCAAAGGTCGTCGGGATGTTGACTAACACATAATTTGTGATCGTAACGCGCTCTTTGTTATTGCTTGGGTCACGCCATTTTTCATCTGCCCCTACCCCATCTTTTAACTCTCCGTCGGTGATAAATAAAATCCAGTGCAAATCAACGTCACCTTTTTGTGGATACCAAAAGTACAGCTTCGCGGTGGCATACCCTGCTTTACGTTTTCGTGACGCTTGCGCAGGCGTTAAATCGCAGTCGTAACGCTGTGTCATTTTTGATGCAAATGCACCAGCTTTTAAAACTGGCACTGTACCCTGTATATAACGCACAGCCCCATGAACCATAGCATCTGATAAACGCTGCATAAAAACCGTTTTCTTTGTGAATACAAATGGGTTTGATGGCCGATCCATAGTGTAACTTCTCGTTTAAAACAGTACAAAAAACGAACACTTGCCGAATGGCAAGTGACAAAAAGAAAAATACAGTGCTGTCAGATAATGTATAGAGCGAATTATCGCTTTTTTTTCATGTAATGTAATGAGATTCCTGCTATTTGCAAAAATACTGTTTTTTTTAATGTATAATTCACGTGCTATTTCTAGGGCTTCCAACCCACGCTATTTGAGTGTGGGTCGCCAGACCTGCACTCTCGTTCCACGCTGAGTGCAGGGCCGCCAAGCCCTAGCACTCAGCAAGCGTCAGTCGCGGATGCGACGTTAGGAATAAACCTCCAATTTGTTCTTAGTACGGTGAAGCCGCATGCTTGTAATTAAGCTGGTGCGGCTACGACAAGCGCTGGGAGCTGAAACGCTTCCTTCGACTTAATCTGGTTAATTTAAAATCCATGAAAATGGGATTGGGCGACATTGAAACGGCTCACAGTAGGAAATGACTGTGTGACCTGTTATCGGTGAAAGTGGGTAATCAGTCCCACCTACGGCATCACTCGAAACGAAGAGTATGACGTATGCTAGACACGAAGGCTTCTGAGAACGTCGAAAGGCGTTAGGGCATTGAGGAGAAATCTGGAAATGCTGGCACCTTCAAAAAGCCGATGGATCGGTGATATGAGGGGTCGATGTATAGCTCAACCGTGTAACGGCATCCCACGAGGATGCTGTCTAGAGTGACTTTAAGCCATTGTTATTACTGTAAAAAGTAATGGTAATCGGTAGCTTGTTAGACTGTTTGATGCGGGTAACGGACTCGCTTTGGAATCTCGGAGCCGTGAAACTTAATACTTGCGAGTATTAGGGTAAGCGTATGCGATGTATCAAACATGAGAGCGGTGGCGTACTGTCACGCATGTAGCTGATAGCTAATTTGGGAATCGCTAAGGATCATTTGAGACGGCTGGAAACCGTTGATAACGACGTTAAAAATCGTTGTGATCTATGCGAGGGAGATGTGGTGAGTAGGGTTTGAAATGACAAGCTGAACCGATGTGGGTTTGTCTGAGTACCGAAAGCTGCAACCGTATGAAACACGCTTTTAGGGTGGAACCTAAATGTAGTGTGAAATAGCAGTCTAGATAAACAAGTCGTGCGTCATTGGCGTGACGTGCGTTGTTGGTGTTTATCTAGACAAAGGGCAAGGTGGAATCTTGCGAAGTGAACAGGGGCGTGGAAACCCCTTTTCGCTTAACTTATTGAGAAATTCTTCACAAAGCCTAATTACATTTAGCAGTGATAGGATGCTCACGCCTCGGCTCTTGGCAGAGCAAAGATTAATGTAGTACGACAGATCATGTTAATGCTGTATGGCTTAACGTGTGTGCGTTGCTGCGTGTGTGTTAACGCATGAGATGATTTTTTTTAATCATTACATGTGTGTTGTAAAAAGTGTTCTTGTGTTTTCTTCGATTTCCCTTGAAGTCAAGGATATAATCCACAAGGCATTGTTGTAAAATGTTCTTGCGTATCTCATGTTCTTAGTCATTTGGCGAGCCACGGTTGTAAGGTGTTCTTGCGTTTTCTTTGGCTTCTTTTGAAGTCAGAGATGTAATTCAGGCGATACATTGTTATAAAAAGTGTTACTTGCATTATCTGATGTTCTGAGTCATGTGGCGAGGCATTGCTGTAAAAAGTGTTCTTGCGTTTTCTAAGGCTTCCCTTGAGGTCAGAGATATAATCCACGAGGCATTGTTGTACCCGATTAGCTTAGCACTGATCACTATAAAGCCCTTCATTTGAAGGGCTTTTTCTTTTCCTTTTTTTAAAGCTTAATTAAAGATTAAAAGTAGCAACCTAGGATGTTAGCAGCCGATCCCTAGCAGCCACGGCTTCATTGAGTGAAGTAAACACCGTAACAGGCTTTTTTAAGGGCTGCTCGCCCATCAGACTTTGTGCAAAAGCCGTATAGTATTTTCTAGACTTGGCTGCGTTATGCGAGCTAAACAAAGCAATCTGCCCTGCCCTACTGCCCGTCACGATATTGACTAAAATTGGGTCGCTGCTGTTTTTTAAAAAACAATCTGTGATTAAGGATAATTTTCCCTCTGATGCCATGCTAATTTCATCGGCAATCTTCGCCCTCTTCTTGACTTGCTGACAGCCCTTGCAGGCGTATTCACTGTAAGTTTGTTTTGAAGACGCGTCAAAAATCTTCGAGAACTCGTAAATATTGAATATTGATTCATGACCATGCCGACAAATCACTTGCACATGATCAGGCGAAACGTCGAGTGCAGGCCCTTGATATTGATAAAATCCCCCAGACATCGTGTTAATTTTATCAGGCCAGCCATTAAAAATGAGTCGAATATCTTGCATGCCTGATAAGGTCTTTGGGTCAAAGGGAATGACTGGCCGACCTAATTCAAGTAACAGGCGATCGCGTTCAGCGACTAACTTATCAATTAGCACCTTGCCAGCGAGTTCTTTTTGTTTAATCACATCAAAGGTACTAATACGGCGTAATTTATCGCCCAGTAACGCTGTTTTTAGCGCATCCCGCCGTTGCTGTTCGCTAAAACGTTGTGCTTGATTTTTTTGTGCTTTGCCGTACATAGGGCGAAAATGCGGCCCACCATCCATCTCAAAATACAAGTCGGCCTCTTCAACATATAAATCGAGAAAGATTTTTTGTTGAGGATGCGCTTCATCTACCAATTTGACTTCGTTTTTTACCGTTAATCCTGCATGCGTTAACAAGATATAAAATAAAAAATGTGCCGCTGAATGTCGTCCGCCTGAAATCGGTAGTAGGTGTTTACCCTTTAATAAATCGTTCCAAGAGATTGATAAGGTATCCGCGACAAGGCCATAAGTTGGTGACATGGCTCTGACCTTCAAATGTAGCTCTTTTGAAGGACGACGCTGATGCGCGACTAAAGAGGCAATCTCTGCGTCTATGTCCTCTGCACTCGATAACAAGGCTAAACGCACGCCAATGCGCGTAAAAGGCTCATCGTCGTTAAAAAAACGTATCACGGTTTCTGCGGTTAATTCATTTTGTTTAGGCTGACAACGAAAGCACGGGCTGCGTGCTTGTGATGGCCGTGAGCCAAAGACTAATTTCTGTAATTCGAAGGGAGTGTATGACCTTGGCAATTGACCATGCTTAGTACAACAAACCACTAACGGCTCATCACCGCGTACTAAACGGGTATCATCACCCTCGAGTTTAGGATAATCCGCTAAGAAAACCTTAAACGGGGCTAATAACTGCTGCATTCGACCTAGGGTATAAGTTTGTTTGAGTTGATACGCGGCCACGGCACAACACTGTTGATGATGCAATATAGCGCGAATTGAATGCGTAAAGGTACCGTGTTCACAACGGCAGGGAATTTTTCCGAGAGGAACAGGCAGCTTGCCTGTGTCATACGGCGCAACGCTAGTATCTAAGGTCATTTGACCTTGGGTTACTAACTGCACGTACTGGCCTAACTCAGACAAATTATTAACCCAACTCGTCGGCTTTAACTTATCACACACAGGACACAGACGTTGTTTGCCATTAGACAATCGTTTGGGTGTTAAGCGGCTTAACAGTAAACCACAACGGTGACGCATTAAACAAGGCTCACTTAAGCCTGCATCAGGGCAATCGCGCTACGATTTTATGTTTAAGGGGTTGTAAAATAGGTTAAAA
>ERZ724506.654-NODE-654-length-12134-cov-5.020780_pt1 | contig 12134 bp, 5 predicted proteins | sample MGYA00376039_ERZ724506 | MGnify/ENA primary metagenome ERZ724506 (study PRJEB28724, sample SAMN07190887) | wastewater metagenome | isolation source: effluent of sewage treatment plant in Hong Hong | place: USA: Christiansburg, Virginia | collected 2016-03-01 ... | reverse complement strand
ACAAATGAAAAGATTATCACAAAAATGTAGCAGCTAGCTCTATTAGATATCTTGAAAAGCCATTCTACTTCTTGGGTGCTAAAATTGAAATTTATAAAGATTCCTGAGGCATACAATTCCGCTTTATCGAATATTATTACAATTCATTAAATTTAATAGAGAATAGTCAATAATCAATATCAGGCAAGCTAGTAAATGTGCGCTGACTTAACTAAATTATTCGAAAATCTAAAGTTATTTTTAGCCGAAAGTTCAAATTATTACCAAGCTTGCAGTAGCCTCCAACAATACATGTAGCCATTCATCGAATAAATATGCACAGGGACATTCAATGCAAAAAAATACTACCAACAAAAATAGAACAAACAAAATTGATTTATGGAATATCAGTAAAATTTATCCATATATATGAAAAAGTTAATATAATATCATGAAAAAGCTGAAGACAAAGTAAAAAAAATGAATGATGAAGATATAACAAGATCACCACCTGATAAATTTATTATGTAAAAAGCTAAAAAAATATAATAGCACATCTAAAAAATCAAATGATCGCTGACGAACAGCGGATTTTGTAGCTACTACAACCTGTAATAAAAATAATAAAAGATCGTGAGGATTTGTATTTTGATGCTCTCAGTTTTACCAGCAAGAATATTGATTCATCATCTAATGATATTGATCAAATTGCTATTTTTAACAAATTTTTAAATAATGTTGCCATATTAGATGCATAGATTGTACGAACGGAAACTTAACTGCTGAATCGTATAGGTCCTAATTAAGGGCCTTCATCCGAGGCGACCAAAGCTTTTAACAATTCTAAGTAAACACCAGCTTATTTTTAGATAAATATTGAGATTATCAGCAAGAGTTCTAGAAATGTTAGAAACATCAGTTTAAAAATCAAGAAATACAATCTTTGGATAAAATGGTCGAATAGGAATAGATTTTGCTAGGTTTAAAAAATCCCTGCATAAGACGATCCGGTAATAAAAAATTGATTTAATAGATTTCATCGGACTTATAGTCGGTTTTGTTAAAAATAAGTATCGAAGACAGATTAACCGGATTCGAAATTATTTGAATAGATTGCAAGCTGGATAAAATATCAGCTTAAAAGATCTATTTGTTAAGGATGGCAGTGATCATTCAGTATAGGCTGAATAAAAGCAACAAAAACTCTATAAATCCACAGTAAAAAATCCTAGAAAATTGTTTAAATAAGCGAGTCCGGAACAATAATCAACAAACAAAAGATTTTCAACAAAAAAGATGACTCAGATAACATCCAAAATAAAAAGAACCTTAAACATCAAAACAGCGAGAAGATAAGAATTATAGACAGATTAAACCCATGAGCATAAGGAGATGAAAATGGAGAAATCTGCAACTGCAGCTTTACTTTTAAAATTTTATTCAATGATGGAACTCAACAAAAAATAATTTCTAGAAGATTATGTTTTTGAGAAGCATGAATAAGATAAACAAAGAAAAAGATTAATAAGTTCTTTGATGGAGAGAAATAATAAAAATGCCTAGCAAATAAAAACTTATTTTTCGAAGTGTTAGAATTTTCATCCTTCTTAACACAATTTAAATGTTCATATTAGTAGTGATTAGAATCAGTCTTCCGTACAAAGAAATGATTCTTCAGTCAATAGCAAAATGTCCATGAGAGCTAGTTTTGTTATTTCTAGACGAAAGGGTAGTTTTGTATATGAGTCTGGCTCTGACCGTAGTGATATCTAACATAATTCTGTTAATGATAAACTACCATTTTCAAGAACAATAAGAAATTTTTCACCAACTAAGAAAAAATAATAAAAGAAGCAGCTCTCAAAGCCGAAGGTGACGAGCCCAAGCAAGAAGATATTCGTTATAAAATCTCCCATGACATTTGATGAATAAATAATTCCAAAAGTATAAATAACAAGTATTGGATGGGTACAGCCTCCGCTTACAGGAAAAGACAGAAGTCGTAAAAGTTAGCATATAAGATTAAAGAAACGAAATAATCCAGTTCCCCTTGATGAAAAATACTTACCATAATCATTCAGGATACATCAAAATCCAATCTGATAACAAATTTTCCTATACTTTTATATCCAATTTCGATTTATTTTAATATCAATAAATATAAACTAAATAAATGATCATAATTAACTCAGATTTTAGGGAAGAAATCAAAGTTAATTCCTGTTGTTTTAGCTTGTTCAATAGGAGAAGTAATAGCAGTCCTGTAGATATTTTTCAAAAAGTTTTTAAGATGGACTTCAAGTTAATTTAACTTCTCTGCACTGTACAGGATATTTATTCTAACCTCCTTCTTACTAACTTGAGTAATTTCTAACAATTTCATTTGTTAAAATTTCTTCAAACAATTTTTAATGATCTCCAATGAACATGATTAATAATTATCCAATATTTTTTGTTCATAGAATGATTAGATAAACCATTGCAATTGATCAATAAACTAATTAGTAGAAGCTAATTCGATATTGTTCTGTTATTTATTGACGACGGTCAAAAAGAAAACAATTATTGACCAATAGCACTCAATTGCTGGTCTTAATAAAGAGCAGTAGAAAAGGAATACTTTATCTTGTTGTTTTGAAATTAAGTATTTTTATTCGCTCTGTCTTAATATAATAGATGTCTTTATCAGCTCTTTGAGGATTTAATCAAATTGTTCAGGTTTTGTTACGAAATTGTAAGGATGGATGTATTACAGTTACAGAATTTACATTAAGAATATTGTTTATTCTTTTAAACGTTTTTCACTTACTCCTTATTTTTGATATAGTTGTTCACCAAATGACATAAATGCACAGCCTAAAAATGCTTCAGGTAGGAATGCGTGAGCTATCGTATTTCTATAATAAGATAACATTAATATTTTTTGGAATTAATCACCTGCTCTAATTTGTAATTCAAAAATACTCTTCTTTGTCCTTACAGTGATGTTTTATAAGTGGTGGATGGCATTTCTTACTGCGAAAGCTGATGAGTTCTAGTTTATGCCTCCGATTTTATGACCTTTTCTTACAATATATTTAGCTAACCAGTTAACAGTTTTAATGAGCTGATCTTCCGATATACCATTTTTATACATCAGTAACACCGCTGAGACAACTCCTGTAGACATAATCACAATCTTTTCATTTAATCTGTAGATTATTTATGTGCCCAGCTACTTTGCTATCTTTGAATATTTATTCTTCACTTCTAGCTATCTTGATTAGAGTTTGTTTTTAATGTATTGATTCAAGAACATGGGCTAACTTATCTCCACATACACTCTACCAAAGTTTACTTTTAATAAAGGAATTGCCTTAATCACTCTTAATAAAGATTATTAAACTTTCTATTCTCCTAATAATTAGGATGGGAATGTATCTCCTTCAAGTACTTTTTCATAATTAATAGTTAAAGGGACTAAGCATATATCTGAAACCATTCCTTGCTAAACAGTCTCGATTAAAATTTATAGAATTTAAGATCGAGGGGGTTGTACTTTTCCTGTTCTTGATCTTGAACCTTCAATAAAAAATTATAAATTGTTCCCATTTACTAACAATCTTTGCATGTACTCGTTAAAGATAGATTGATAAAGAGAAGATTTAGAGAATTTTGTAGGCCTAAAGAAAAATGCTCCTGAACTTTTAATCAAAAATGGAATCAGATAAGCATTCATTAAGGCCTCATCTGATATAATGTATGGCAACTTTAGTTTATATAAGAAGAAGATATAGCTAACAATTAAAAAATCGATATAACTTCTATGAGTTGGCAGGAGGACTATTGGTATTTTTCTTTCAGTTTATATACTCCTTAAATAAGTAAACATCTCTGAATTTACATTGACTTTCTCGTAAATTCTAGAGAATATTTTATGTAGAGTCCAAGCCATAAATCGAACAACTGGCATTCTGAACTCTCCAATAATCTCTTTTACAATCTGTTGAGCCTATTTAGTAACTATTTTCTTCTCATCTTAGAAATTCTTTGAGCTATTTTCGACTCGACTTAATGTTTATTTTTAAATAGCATTGAGAACTCTTGAAGATATCATAATCTTGATTTTAATTTCATTGTCAAGTTTTTTATCTGAGATGTTGGGTGATCCTCCATAGAGAGCCCATTTTATATCAGAGAAATATGTATTTTGCTCATTCATTCTGAGTAAATTATAATTTTATGAGACTGGAAGTTCTGTATTTTATTTGAGGATATATTTTTGAATACCGTAGTTATTCAGGACGATGAAATATTTCATGTCTATTTAGGCCACATCTACAAGATACTATTGTTTCTCAGCTTATGTTAACCAATTCGTCAAATCTTTAACTCCTCTACTCTAATAAACCCAATCTCCTTGTAAAAAGAAAGAAAATATTTTCTTTATTTAAACTGCTCGTTATTAAGCTTTCACAAGTTTTTGGACATTTTTGACATGTTGTGTCCCTAAGAAAGGAGCGAGCCTTGAGTAGATTGAAATAGGAATAGTTCTTGAGAGCTGGCTTGCTTTAGTCTTTAATCTATTCGAACTAAAAACAACATTTGACTTTGCAACTCTACTTGGGGAAACATTAGCATTCCAAAAGTCTGTGAGGATAGTTTTCACTTCATACCAGTTTATAGGATTTCGATCACTAGACCCAACATGATAAATGCTAAGTTTATGTGACATCGAGTTGAAAGCTGTTGCTACTAGAATATTAGCAACCACAATATCAACAGGAATTGTGTCCCCAACTTTCCTTGGGTCTTACTCAACTTATCTGATGATTCCAAGGCCAACAAACATAAAGTAGGCAGCTGCAGCAGCTATACTGTCAAGCCACCCAGGAAAAGGTTACTTATAAGATGTATTAATAATAGCAGGCCTGACAATAGAAATCGTGAGATCTTCTCTTCTGAGTCTAATCAATCTTTAGCATAAAGCTTTGGTATAAGTATACGTATTGGGATAATTTCCCAAAATTTGTTTTGTATTGGCAACAAGATCTTTCGTAGGCATACTGGTCAATCTAGCAAACAATTCCTCTGGATCTTATTCTAGAATAAAATAAAGATATACGTCCATCGTAGATTTCTTATCGAATAAGACCATTTAGATTGCAGTTTACATAGCAAGTGGATACATGTGTAAAAATTTAAATATTCTTCATTTATTTGGCTAATTTCATCATGCGTAGAGATCCTTTAATATTGCTCTATATAGCTTGATCGATTCTCGCATTAAAATCTATGCTGGCAGCACAGTTAAGGATGATATGGCATTTGTTTACCAATTATTTGTAATCCCTTTAGATTAATCCTAGCCCATCTTTATGTAGATCCCCTTGTCTAAATAAAAAGTATATTACATAGGTCGTACTTTTTATTAAATAAATTGTTAGAACTGATTCCCGTACTTAGCTCTAATCCTATCAAAACAGGGTGAGCTTACAATTTATTTTTTGAATCTTTCCAGTAAATCAGATCCTTTTTTACCCCTGATGAGGACATATATGAGTTCAACCTATGGAAGACTATAAAGAATCTTTTATAGTAAAACTTTCCCTAGGAAGCCAGTAGTACCAGTCACAAGTAATCTTTTACCTTGATAGTATTGGTTCATCTTCTTCTCCTTCAACATTCTATGTGCAATTTATTAATAAAACGAAATTATAATTCATGAGATATTGATCTTAAAATTGTTAAATAAAATATTGAGTTTAATATTACATTTAATTATATACAAGGCTATTATAAATTTTTTTACAAGTAATCATTCTCGGGCGCTGTGATGTTGCACCTTGCTTCAAGAAGAATGGCGACATTAGCTACAATGTTCAAGTTTTCTGTTGAGAAAAAGTTTAATTATAAGTTTGTCTATGGATCTCATATGATACCACATCCTGATAAAGCTTATAAAGGTGGATAAGATGCAATGTATGCTTCTGATAATGTGCTGGTAGTTGCTGATGGGGTTGGTGGATGGGCTGATCAGGGAGTCGATCCTGGATTGTATTCTAAGAAACTATGTCAAATAATTGGGAAGAAGTTAGAAAAATCTTTGACTTCATATATTGATAACCCTCAAAAATTAGTCGTAGAGGCAGTTAAATAAAATAAATAAATAGGTAGCACAACAGTTTGTGTTCTTTCTTTAAACCCTCAGAGTGGGACATTACTCGCTTATTATTTGGGTGATTCTGTCTATGGATTTTTTAACAAAAATAACATATAAGTTGCATAAGATCAACAAAAATCTTTTAATTTTCCCTATCAAGTGGGATCAGTTGGAGATGATCCTCATGAAGGAGTACTTCATGAACATTTGCTCAGCTTTACTGAAGGAAAATCTATCGTAGTTGCTTCAGATGGACTATGGGATAATTATGATGTCACTAATATTCAAAAAGATATTTTGGATAATGGTGATGATTATGGAAAAATGGCTAAAAAGATCGCTGAAAGTTCTTACAAATGCTCGCTTCAATAAAATTATGCATCTCCATTTTATAAAAAAGCCAAAGCCCATAAACTTCGTACTTATATGTCTGGAAAACCTGATGATATCACAGTTATAGTAGCAAAGATCCAGAAATAATAAATTAAATGATATTGATAACTTTGATATTAAATACATATTGGCAAATATATTCTAGCTATGTTAAGTTTTAAGGATTGAACTAAACAAATAAAAATCACTTAAACTTAAAAATAACCCTAGATTCTCGAACATACTTACTCAACATTCCATTAAGCTACTACCTGGTTATATCAGTTTGAATTTCTTTAATTATTTAATTGTAATCCTGCTCACGAAGATTCTTCTTCAAGAAAAGAAAAGTTTATCTTAATTTTTAACTTGGGTTCTATTTTGAGTATTATTAGATTTTTGTTGTGATTTTGCTATTAATATCTTTTGTTTTTTACGTGAAGATTTTTAGGAGTTCGGTGCTTTTGCGGAGTAAGTATAGGATTTTTTGGATGTTTTTTTATAGGGTTTATTACTTATCTGTTATTTAGTTGTACAAGCTGATGATCTTGGCATTCATCGCCACACCAAATACACGAGCATGATACCCATAAACAGTACTCAAATCTAATTGATCTAATCGCCCAAGATCATATATTTCCGATATTGATGATCCAATTATCCATAGATTATAAATTGAGGCAATCAGTTATTTATTTTATTTCTCCTCTTTTTTATTTTCTAATATTTCTAATGTTCTTTCGTAGATTTCTTCGTGATTGTACTTGACTTTTGGGAATTTATTCAATATGTATTGGATGAGGACTATTGCTACTATTGATCTTTTTTGCTGTTTTTTTATTACTATCATTAGATTTTATATTATATGGTTTATTATGTTATGGCCTTCAGGATCTGATTATAAAAATTGGTGTCCTTTGATCATTAATGCCTCGTACGTATAGAAAAGTCGACCTACTTCCTTTTATTTTTGATGGTACATCGCAAAGTTTGTCAAAAATTGAAAGAAATATGGTCCTTCAATAATCTTCAGATAGCTGAGCACAGCATCAAAAATCTTGATCAAATCTTCCCCATAATTGGCTATGTCTATGAAATCAAACAAATCAAATACTTTCCATATCATACCCATAATATCCTTCGCATCAGATTAATTCTTGATATTTTTACAGTACAAAGCGATTATTTTAATCGATTGCAAACATTTAAGCATGCAAATATTACTATATACTGCGTTATGTTTGACTGACCTTATATATTATTAATTATCAATAAATAATCTTTTTATGCATCTGTCCAGGATATTTTTTATTCTCTCTATATCTAATGTTGATATTAATTCATATAGTATTTTGGTCATACAGGCTAATATCTCCACTTATTTTGTAACCTAAATCAATTAGATTATTCTATCCAAAATAATCATCGCCTAAGGTTGCAAAGTACAGTAAGTTTCATAGAATACTATCGCACATTTTGTGAGATTTTAGTTCTGTTACAGGCATGATGCAATATATTGGTAATATTAAACAGTAACGGATGAGTATATGATAGGAGTTTATTTTGGTCTTGATTATCGGAATATCTCATCGAAATTGTAACATAAATATAAAATAGTTCTGGCTTTGTCTAAAGATTTTAATTTTAGGATTTTTTATCTGCATTCGATGAATATAAATCTTAATTTTTATAGTAATTATTATCTTCTTTTTATTTTTGCTGATAATACTTGTAATACAGTTATACATCCTTCATAACTCTCTTTAATTTTATACACTTTTTTGAGGTCTCGACTGATTTAATTTTAAACCCCATTAACACAAAAATCTAATAACCCTATAACCTAATTTGCAATATTAGTAACAGCTCCATCAACATTATCCATCAAACTCTACAATAAAAATGCTGCATATGTCTTACAAGATTATACTTTATCTACTTATTCAAATTATTTCTCGACTAAAGTTTCAGCTTGGGCTATAAATCCCTATGGATCATCTTGATATTGTCTTTTTTATTAATCAGAAACTATGAGTAGAGGATATATAATATTCCAAAATATTTTCTTATAATTTCCCCACATGTAATTATTCATGAATAGAAATTCAGATGATTTTCTGATACAGCATAGCATTGCTATTGTAAGTTTTTAGTTTTAACCCAAACTTAATTTATTTGTTTTTGTATTTATAATCTAATTTATAATGCAAGGAACTAGATTCTCCATCATACCCAGAAATTTCGATTCATCAAACTATGCCATTGTTGATTTAGTACTATATCTATTCAAAACCGCACAGAATACTATAATAAACTAAATATTGTACTTTGAAGTCCGATTGATTTTATGTTATTATAACATTACTGAAGATGGAAAGACCCTGATTGACTGAAAATTAATGGATATTTTGATGGTCCTTATTAGTTTTATTTTGGGTAGATCTTGACACTGTCTCTGAAGGAATCTAAAAATATGCATTCGTAGATCAATTTAAACAGATTTTAGTTCCTGCATACCTTATTTACTAAATATTATTCTTCATTGTTATTTTTACTAAATAGATGTAAATAGTTCAAGCATTATTTCAAATTGATAAGATATTCACTCAATCTATTTTCCATTTCTTATAAAATTTCATCTGAATTGAGTGCAGCTAATCTGAAAAATAACTAGATTCCCATTTGGATGTACTATTAAAATGTTTATTTTAAAAATATTAATCTAGATTATCCTTCAATATCTGAATGAATAACTATGTTTTGGAGTAATATTTTCGTGGAGAAGTTTAGTTTGTAATATATTTATTGGAAAATGGGAGTAAATTATTCTTCAAAACTTTCCACAAATTTTTTCAATGATTTTTATGTAATTTTATGAATTTTCCATAATGCGATTTATTATTTATGTTATTTATCTTTTTTTACCGCTATATTTTACACAAAAACTCTCCAAAGTTCAGGATTTTTATCATTCCTTATAAAACTTCTCTCAATCAAATAATTAAAACTAGTAGCTAGTTTCTGTCTCTACTCTATAATTTAATTATTAAGTACATTTAGGTCTAGATTCGAATTACATTAAACTAATGATTGAGCATGTTTATATTGGTTACTCATCATAAATTCTCTCTAAAAATATTTGGAATTAATTTGGAGGTAGTTTTAGATTTTATTAGATTTTTTTGGACAGAGGGTGAGATTAGGATTGGTAAGACATTTTTTTCAAATTCGTTAATCTATATAATGAAAATTATTTATAATTAAAAATTAATTTGTATTTCAAAGTAATTACTTAAAGATCAGATTTGAAGTCGAGTGGGTTATTTAGCTACATTTATATATAGAGTATCTCCTATTTTTTGTATTCCTTTACCTTCATGAATATGACCAAAAATATGATATTTTGGTTTTCGATGAGCTGATATCGCCTGCAATGCTTTCGATCCACCATTTTTATTACTATTAGCTTTATCCAAAATACCAAAAGGAGGGCAATGAGTAATAAGTATATCAACTTGCTTGGGTACTTTACTCCATAATATATCATCTAGCTCAGGTTTATACTGAAATGCAGTATTACAATATAATAGAGTATAGGGTGAACCAAATATTTTTACGCCTTCAATTTATATAGCTTAGTGTTATAGATATATGCATCTTTTTTTTAATTAGGTGATGATCTATGCTCTGGTCAAATTACAAGGATACTTTAGTAAATGTTTATTTCTTTTATTTTGATCCATTGTTCCATTGTCTAACATTATTTAATGATTGCCAGCTATCACAATCTTGTACCGAAAGTTAATTTTATCAAGGAGTTCAAAAAATGCTCGGAAACTTTCTTCAGTTCCTCTCCTCGTAAAATCACCAGCATGTATGAATATATCACCACTTTTACCCTTAACTGCTTACTCTATACATTTATTTGATCCATGAGTATCAGATACAGCAAGTATCTCAAGTTTACGTCTCGGCTGTGTACTGATTTATTTATCTATTGACTATGGTTGCATTGTTTATTAAAAATGAATATATAGTTATAAGAGAAAGACTAAATTTTGATGAAAATAGTATTTTCCCTCTTTTTTTATTATTTTTGTCTTGTATTTATTTTAATAGTCTCTTTATTTAGATCAAGTTTTAAAAATAGTTATACTTGAAGTTTTTAATTTTGTTATTTTTTGAATATTTGTAACTTATAATAAATATCACATGGCCTAATAATAAGGTGGAGCTCCCTTCCAATTCACCAAATAAGGAGAAAAACTTCCAGGCAAATCATCAAGAGATTACACAGGCCGAGGATACGCCCAATATCCAAACGGAGACCAATACAATGGAGATTACGTAGATGGAATCAGATAGGGTAAAGGAAAGTATATCTTTGCAAATGGGGACAAGTATGAGGGTGATTTCAAAAATAATAAAAAGCATGGGATAGGGAAATTAACATATAAAGATAAAGGATAATACTATGGTACCATATATTTTTATTCTAGGGCAATGGTAGAATGGTTTGAAACATGGTGAAGGCACTTATAATTATCAAACCAAGGATGTATATTCTGGATGGTGGCAATTCGGCAAAAAGAAAGGTCAGGGTACCTACACATACTCTTCAACTGGCATGAAACTAGTGGGTACATGGTAATAAAACAAAATAACCCATGGAAAATGGATATTCCCAAATGGTAACACCTATACTGGTTAGTTCAGTAATAACAAACCAAATGGAAAAGGAGTATGGTCAATAAACAGCCGTAATAATTTATCAGGAACTTATAAACAGACAGTTATTCCTAATTAAGATCCTGATGACCCTAAAATAAATTTGAAATTGGATTGGCAATCAGAAACTGGGATATCAAAATCTGCATGGATGGTTAATAGTCATGAGAATTTTTGATCTTCTATATATTCTATGATTAAATTTTATTACTATTATCAATTTTAAGTATTGTTATAGGTTTGATTCTATATATTGTTATATAAGGTTAGGACATGATACCAAAAAATATTAGAGGAAATTTACTGCAATACACAGAATATAAAGAATAGAGATTATTGGAAGAACTCCTCAAATTACAAGTTCCTGAGTCCAAAAGCTAGCTATTCTGTTAATCTTTATAATCTATTCTGCAATGCTCCCTATGCGATATTTTGGAAGAGAGTAACTTTAATGATCTATACTCTTTGCTCAAACTTATGCTGGCTGCTTAGAAAAATCCTGTGTTTAAGACTAGGATTATATTATTTTTGGTGGATAATGCTGTTGAGTGTCTATAGGGTTAGAGATTAAAAATATTCATTCAAATATTTTTGACTAATTATTCAAAATTCTCTAGCATAGACCAATCTTAAATGTACAGAATCCATCGCATCCTAAACACAGGCCTCAAAAAGCTACCAATAAACCCTTAAACAATCACAACCCGAGGATAAATCCATCTAAAAATAACATAAATATTAGGTTTTGGACATCTATCAGGCCTTCAATATCACAAATAGAACACTGAACAACTTGAAAAATGTATGACAGTAATCCAATTTGAATAATAATATGGAAATAGCGATATTACTTATAAATTTTATCATTCATATTATTGCCTGTATAAGTGCTTGAATACAGAGGAGGAGATTA
>ERZ724506.653-NODE-653-length-12138-cov-3.711247_pt1 | contig 12138 bp, 10 predicted proteins | sample MGYA00376039_ERZ724506 | MGnify/ENA primary metagenome ERZ724506 (study PRJEB28724, sample SAMN07190887) | wastewater metagenome | isolation source: effluent of sewage treatment plant in Hong Hong | place: USA: Christiansburg, Virginia | collected 2016-03-01 ... | reverse complement strand
CTGCATGCCTGGGTTACTTTCTGAATGATTATTAATATTTAAATAAGCGTATATTTAAAAATTGTATAAAAAGTCAGCACTATAATTTAAGTATTTATGGAAATGTTTAAATGTCACAGAATGATATAAATTAATTAGTGTGTTGTGCAGTAATTTTAATATAAAACATATGATAATGATATGGGAAAATACGTTAAATTTTATAATATTGAATATTCAAATTGTTAACGATGCTTCAAACATAAAAACTACACCTCAATCAACTGAATCTGATCAATAATGGACACCCGCAAGCACCGACCGAACTGCGCAAAAAAATATAGCATTACTCATTCAGTATGACGTAAAAAATTGGCAAGGGTTTCAGCTCAGTTGTCTACAAAGGACGCAATGATATAACAAACTAAACTGTAGCTATAAAGGTAATCGAGTTAAAATCGTTACGCGACGATATCACGAGAAATTTATTGGATACCGAATTGTAATGTATGAAGAAAATTAATCATGTTAACCTATTGAAATGCTTTGATTCATATCGTACTGTCAACAATTGTTACATTGTCACTTAGTTCTGTGAAGGAGGAGATATGTAAAAATATTTAAGACAGAGGGGTCGCTTTACTGAGAGTTAGTTTGTGAAATTCTTTGCACAGTTTTATTCCGGGTATAAAAGCTTTTTGAACGCAGGCTACATCCACCGAGATCTAAAACCAGCCAATATATTCATAAAAGGAGATCAAATAAAAATAGCAGACTTCGGGATGGTAAAAAAATTAACATAAAACCCGCGAGATAATTATAATGTCGGCACTCCAGTTTACATGCCCCCATAATCACTGCTATCAAATATCTATACATAGAAGAGCGATGTGTGGGCAATTGGAGTGATGTGCTATCAGCTGACCCATGGAACTCTGCCCTGGAAAGGATACTCTGAACAGGAATTAAAAATTAATATCCAAAATACGAAAGTTTGTTTCGATTACAATTTGATAAGTGGGGACTTGATAAAATTTATCAGTCAATGTTTGGATAAAAATCCTAATTCTAGGATGAGCATCGCTGAAATGTTCGGACAAAATTGGATGCTGAAAAACATTGCTCCTCTATTAGATAAAGCCCCTATTAACACACATGAAAATCATAAAATGAATATAAACCTAAACAGCATTAACATCAATAGTCTAAATCAAAGTATAACAAATGGATATCATCAGACCAATATCAAGAACACCCACGGATCTAGCCAAGTACTAAACTAAAGAAGTGCAAATATTTTAAATAATCCAAACAGGAACTCAACTCAAAAATCAAGCTCTCTAAACCACAATCATAATTTTAATAATACTTCTCATCAAAATATTAATTATAATCTTATCGCTTTGCAGGCTGTACCCTCCATACAAATTTTAGATCTCAAGTAGAACAATGAGAACGTGCGACCATTGAAGAGTTAGAGATTGACCATGGATAGCGACTCTTTACCGGAAAACATCAAAAGAAAAATAAGTTTTATGGAAGAAAATAACAAAGCAGTCCAAAAACAAACTAAAAAATCAGCTCTTGATTACCTAATAGCAATCCTAAACTATCTAAGATACATTTATAAAGTATACAAAATAGTCTCATAATCAAAAAGTATATATCTAAGCGATGAAGTAAGAAATACGATAAAGAAAAGCTTAGCAAAAGAGTTGATCAGATGTTTGATTAACCAATAGAAAATGATTAAAAATAAATAGAATGTATATGGGTTGGCTAATTGGTCGTAGTTTATTACAAGCAAGAAATGGGATACATATACGCATGTTGTCGAACAGTACTCCAAAAAATATCGTAAGTAATATGAGTAATATTCTTCTGATAAGTAGAATAATGATTAATATAACACTGATACAATAAAACGTATATCTCTGCCCCTCAAAACTTCAATCGAAAACTTACATAAAAGTATCAATTCATGTAACAAATCCAAATAGAATGAATAAAATACATAGATTTTCCATGTACTATAGATTTTGGATTATTTGGTTACAATCTATAATCTTGAAGAAGTTATTTTTTGTTTTGGCTGGCTTAAGTTTGTTGAGAAATCTCCCATAGATGATATTGTCTAATTCAAGTGTTTGGTAAATAAACAAAATTATGAACTAACTCGTAAAAAGATTGAGAAAGAAATCAATAGAATTAGTAAAAATAGTTGAAAACTTAAGTTTTCTATATGATATTTTCATTTAATATTTTATTTTTGTGCAAATATTGATCTATCATAGACAAAATTTCTATTTCGTACTTTTTTCTTTTAAAAAAAAAGTTTTTCGTAGCTCTGCCTGATCTACTCTGGTTTTTCTTTGCATTCTATCTTCTACGCTGTACTCTCTTATGTTATCTTATCTCACTCTGCTGTTGTAAAATGTTCGAATCCCTGCTGTTTCTCTATCAGACACTGGAAATTGTGGGAGATGATGACCTTTCTACCGACGAGGATGAGGGCTTGTAAAGGACATTTCAAATACTTTTTTATTACTAGGCCTTGGATGCCAGTGCTGAATTGGAGGGATAATCTTGACTATACTTCTGAACTGCTGCTCAGGACTACGTTGTTCATCATGATGTTTTTTCCCTCTCACTGCAACCTGATGAGGAAAATCTAATCCTACGAATAAAATATTGATGATACCTTGATTAATAATATCTCTTTTGGGTAGAAATACTTTAGTCCTGCCAAACTTGGAGCTACGAAGGCCCTACCATTAAAGTTATGAGATAGTAGAATTGTTATGATGATAATGATCTAACATAGACATGGTTTGTCTGTCAAAGATGAAGAGGATTAATAATTTTAATAATATGTAATTAAACACAAAGTAAAATAAAGAATAATAATGATAAAATAAATATAAGTTATAATAATTCAAATCATTTTAAATTATTAGCATATAGAATGGCAGACATCATAAAAGTTAAAGCCAAGAAAACCTATGAATGGGATCAAGATAACAAGTATATCTTTGTGAAAATTAATATGCCTGGGCATACTTCGATTAAGAATGTGTAGATATTTTTAGCTGATCTCATATTAAGGATCACTAGTAAGCAAAAGAAATCTTCATAGGTTCTTGATTTGTACAAGGAAGTTGATTATCTATCGCAGTAGAATAAGTTTGTCCTCATGGACGGAGTTCTTAATGCTACTCTCAAGAAAAAGAATGGAGAAAAATGGTAAGCCCTTTTGATTGAAGATATCTCATTAGCCGAGTTAAAATCAAGAAGGAAATAATCATAGGGGAGATATGAAAAAAATATCAAAGAAGTATAATAATTAAAGCAGCATTTGAAAACAGAATATGATAGAATGGCCACGAAGGAGCTGATGAGATTCGAATAATAATAACGTAAGAAGCTAGATAAAAAGAAAAATGATTAGAAATAAGAAGCTTTGAATGAAGTTTTCAGGAATATCAATTAAAAAACTGGGAAAATCGAATACGAATAACAGAAATGGAAGAAAAAAGGATAGACTGACTTGTAAAGATTAGAAAAATAGTAATAATAAGAGAGACAAAGAGCTAAGTAGGAAAGAAGAAGAATTCAATAAGAAAAATATCTTAAATAAAAATCCATCAACAAGACTTAAAATGTTAGTAAGGGTGAGAAGAAAAATTAAATATTCAATGAGGAAGATATTAAATAGCAAGATACAATTAGAGCAAATATTGAGGAGGAAATCGAATAAGTTCCCGTAAGAAAATAAGCAAAAGTGAGTATGAAGTTTACGTAAAAAATATATCCCAATGTTGCTACACGAGATTATCATTATACTTAGCCTCCAATGCCCAAGCATTCAGCCCCATTACCTCCTCCTCGAGAAGGAGATCTATAAAATCGAAACCCTTTATGGCTGAAAGATCGAGGGGATGCATTTATGAGAAATAAGAACTACAGTGCAGCCTTAGATGCTTATGATTAGGCTATAAAAATAGACTCTAGCCAAAGAAAGATATTAATGAATCGATCATTAGCTCATATGAAGCTGTTTAATTTAGATTCATGCATTACCGACTGTGATGTGATACTTCTCCAAATGCAAAAATAACTGGTGAATAATCAAGACAACAAAGATTAATCACTGACAGATCTGATAAAGATAAAAACAAGAAAAGCCCTCTGCCAGGCTTGGAAAGGTAAACTAAAATAATCAAAATAGCTGCTAGAATAGCAACTAACATTCCCAATAGCTCCATAAATAAAGTAACAAATTTAGCACAGCCTATCGATAATCCGCAACAGAGAATAATCAATCCAAACAAAACTAAAAGGAGATGAACTGGTTAAAAGGCAATCCTATAATTAAGCGATCTCCTACTACAACAAATCTATCGAGATTGATAATAACTAATATTCGATTTCCAACAAATGCTTGTGCTTGAATAAAGTGGACAAATTTGAAGAGGCTTTGGAGTTGAGTAATTAAGGGATCAGGATCATAGAGGAGTTCATTATCAACGCCAGTGCTGCCAATAAGAATAATAATTAGTATACGGGCATTTTAATGAAACTGTTATACAGAAAATCCAATGCTCAATAAGCATTAAAAAAAAATAAAGAAGCTGAGCAGACACTAAAGAAAGCCCTGAGCATAAACCCATAATAAAGATAGATAAAATCAGCATTAGTAGGCCTACAATAGAGATAGTCAAAATAATAATTCCAAAAATTAAAGGAAGAGGCATCAGCAAAGCTAACAAAATAAAATAGCCCTGAGGAAGCATTAAAAATTTATGCAAAATGTTTAAAGCTAGTGGAAGGTCCTGACAAGGTTTCTGATTATCTAGCTATTTTACAAAATCAATGTGTGTGTTACTTAAAACTTTAGCAATTTGACAATATCATAGCCACTTCCATCAGGATCCTCAACATCGTGAATAATCTAAAGAACAAGATCGTTTAATTTGGAGAAAAGAAAAATACATCCCTCACAAAGCCAATTCTGAACAAAATTGCTGTTCGAACTCTGATGAGAAGAGCTAATGCATATTTGATGACAGGCCAAGTCTATAACTCGAAGGCTGACCTCTAAAAAGCAGTAGAGATCGACCCCACCGACTAAAACGTGGCAAAATAATTACTAAAATTGAAGCAATCCATAGGAGTAGTTTGATATTATGATAATTGTTAAAAGTATTTAAAATACAAAATATAAAATTCAAATTAAGATATAATCATAAATGTAACTTTCTAACCTGAAGGAAGCAGATCAAGCTCGACTAAACGGATTAATAACAAATTTTGGAAAAACATAACCAAATATCTTAAAATTTTCTTAGCTTACTATGCTCTTAATTGACCGAAATGCATTCTCACATCGCTTTACTTTCAAAGATTACAGAGAGATTTTCAGAAGAGCTCTTGGGCTCAAAAATAAGAAAGATCTGGGCAAGGATTCATTGCAAGGAGAAAGAATAGTTGGAAGAGAACAACTAATTTATATTTTTAACGAAATTGGGAAGATGATTTATCGAGGTGATTCTCATTCTCAAGACAAATTTTATCATTAATTTCTTTCTGAGAAGGTTGAGGTGAATGAGGGAGAGTTTCATTTTGCAAGAGTGCCTGTCTTTGATGAGCTTAATCGCAGATTATTCTTAGAGTAGTCCATTGATATCCTGGCTGATTATCAAGACTAACTAAAGAATATTTATTTAGCATATATTATGTAAAACTATAATTCTTTAAAGAAATCAAAACGATTACTCTTATCTGAACGATAAATCCGATTACAAAATAAAAGATGGCCATATACATCCATAATCTTATTCCTAAAGTAATCATAGACATCGCCTCATTTGATCACGATTGACCACTTATAATAATCTATGAGACAGATAGTCCCACATATTAACCAAAAACAACAATAATTTTATAGCAGGCATGTGATGTTAGACACGTATCAGAAATAGAACGAAACGTAAATATGATGATAATGTAGAAATGAGAGTACTGTTCACGCAGGGGATCCTGGAATGTATTTCCATTAATTTTTGCTATATATTGGCAGGATTGCTTGGGATTCCTATCCAAAGTAGATTTAGAAGAAATTCATTAAATAGATTATTGGAAGATATTTTAACTATTTATTTTTGAGAGACAATGACAATATCAATAAAACTCAGTTACCAAATCTTAACAGAAAAATGGTAATTAAAATGAAATAATACTACAAGTTCTTAGAAACAAGTCAGGAGGTCAATGAAACTAACAAAAATGGCAACAATAATGAAGAATCGGCCATCAATGTCCTCAGCAAAAGAATTCGAAATGAAGTAATGAATGCAGCTGATTTAAATGTTGATTTTGGGTAAACTATTAAAAATCTTGATAAATAGTTACCTAAATTACCACCAGTGCCTGTTGTAGTACCCTAAAGTCCTGGACCATATGATAAGGCTAACGCAATAACTATTGGACAGCAGCCTCCACCCTAACCAGTCGATAAATAAAAAGGAGGTGGAAAACCAGAAAAGAAAAGTGGAAACAACAAAGATGAGGTACCTGCCAGAGTTTTTCAATGGTAAGCTATGCCCACGACAAAATTTGTTGCAGAAGATCATTTAAAATCGATTCAAAATAAAATTCAATTTTAAGTTCAGCCTTTAACTGATATTGAAAGAGGTGCAATAAGAAAATAAAGCTATCCTGTAATAATTGGGTAGACTCTCTTTCCTGGTGAGTTGCCCAAAAGTGTTGTCCCTTTTTTGAAATAAGCATCATTGGCTCTAAATTAAAGAAATTTTGTCTTGGCATTAGAATGCTATTAAAATGGACTGAAAGCTTGGAAGAAAACTCAGGTTTAAGTCGATGCAACATCTTAGCTTTTCTTTGAATATTCAAAAGGGAATATCTATCTGAGTATTGGAAAACTATAATATGCTCTTCAATCATTTTATACTTGTCGAAAGTTTGCGGATACTTCTCGCCTTCCTTTTAATAACCCTGATCGCTCACTTCCTTACTTTGGTTTAGGATAAGTATTCTTTGAAATGCAATAATATGCTTTGGCAGCAAGGTCATTTTTGAAAGCTCGAGAAATAAGATAAAATGTTTTGGGCTTAGAGCACGTGCAAACTGCAACTGCGTTTAACAATTTAGCCTGTTGCTTTTTCATGCTTGGCCGTAGTCATGAGGCCTTAGGATATATTTAGATTGCTGAAGTTGTGCTTGATACCGAGCTTGGATAACATCATGAAAGAACAATGGTGAGTAGAAGCAATTTAAAAAAGATCACGGGTGGAACTTTTATTAATCAACCTGAATATAGAAAGTTCTGGGAAGTATTTGAAGAGGATAAATTCGAAAAGAAGAAAAAGAAAAAAGAAAAATAAGGTAAAAAGAAATGAATTGATGATTTAAGTAATAAATCAAGATAATATTTAGATATTTATCATTTTTTAAAGATTTGTTTTGTAAATCCACCCTTGTTAAAATTGCCAGCACCTTGTGGTCGATTTCCTGCTTGGAAAGGTGGTCTATTTCCTGATTGGAATGGTGGTCTACCGCCTTGAAATGGTGGTCTTCCTCCAGGTGCACCTCTGCCACCTTGTGGTTTAGGTCTGGGACCTGAGGGTTTTTTTGTAAATCTATCCATTGATAAAAGGTCTTCTGGATTCATGAAAAATAATTGACCTGGCTTAAAGCTATCTACATTAACACCTTCTGCAGGCTTAACACTAAAATAAAATCCTGTTGTAGGGCCAAGGATCTCATCAACTGTCCCAACCTTTGCCTTTGATTCTAAGAAAACACCTCTATTAAATTTAGGAACTCTGGTGCAATCTGTACATTTTACTAAAAAGTAATTTTAAGATCGATGTAGAAAAGTTCCATAAGGTACAACAAAAGATGGGGGACCTTGATCAAAAGCTGGTCTACCACCTCTTCCTCTAGGTCCACCTCTACCTCCTCCTCCTCGACTACTTCCGCCTCTTCCTCCTCTGTTGTTGTTTTGAACAAACTATTTACCCATTAATTTATATATATTATTTTTAATATAGTAATATTTAAAGAAAGAAAAATTATTTTCTGTTGCTCGGGGCCGGCACCCTTCCCTTTTTCATCAATTTGATCCATCATGTGACGATTTTAAATAGTGAATTAATTTCATTTAGTTGCTCAAAGTATTTTATGAGATCTTAATGTTTAAGAATATATTATTGAGTAAAAAAAGTTGACAATTAGATGCTAACTGATTGTTTAATATTAAAATTAAAGCACCCAATGATCCAATGATCCAATGACCCTGAGTCTCTTGAAGGATAAGAAAAATGTAAATAACAAGACATCCATAAAAAATCAAAAAAATTTCAGTCAGAATAATCTTTTTAGTACTATTAGTTTTGCATTGAGCCTTCAGGAATGTTATTAGAAATATACTATGAAATTTTTTGAAGCTTCTAATTGATGTCATCAGTTTATTTTTCCAGAAAAGCTGTTTCTTGCTAAAGTTTGTATAGGATAAACATTCTCCTATAATTTTCCTTAATTTCTTATGCAAGCTCATAATAATTTTATAGTTTTTGATTCAGTAGCCCGTCCAATTGCTTCAATCTCTAGGTGTTTAAATTAAGATTGCATAGATTTTTTATTACTTCATTCATCGTTGAGTACATTGTGTAACCTGTAAATTTTAAGTTGAATACTTTCACTCTGATGTTTTGATCTTTGCTGATATCATACTTCATTGGGTAAGGGCCAGGTGTTATTGTTGTCGGTTATTGCTTATTTAATAAGGCTTGCTCGGACTGAGGAGGAAAATATTCCTTCCCACTGTTGAGAAAATATTTCCGGCGGAACATTTCATAAGTGGAGGTATTGTTTTGGATAAAAGGTTAGAAATTTTATCGATAAGCTGTAGTATTGAGATCTGTGATAATAGGCGGGGGAACAAATTAATAAGGCAATTGTAAAAAGCTCTATAAAAGCTTTTGCTATTCAAGGTTCAGTCCTTGTTGATTGTTTGCTTCGTCTTTAATAATTTATTTATTTTATTAATTCTTTTAAGATTTCCTTTCAATATGGTCGATATTTTCAGGCGGAGTTTGATGAACCGATTGACTTTAAATTTGCCTAGAGTGATTTTATTAAAATTAATTCGAGTTTCGAGTGCTACTTCGCTACATAAATATTGAGCTCAATACTCAAATTTTAATATTTGAATGATTTATTATAAAGAGAATGGAGGGAGTGTTTCGAATATATAAAAGCTATATAAATTTAATTAAAAATAATAAAAAAAAAGTAAAACGGAAATAGAAAAATCATTTTGTTTTCCTATGCACATTTAATATTTTCCTTTCACATAATCGGTCTTGAATTCCTTATATCCTCATGTTGAACATGTCAGGGAGCTGCAGTCTTTAATACCTCTCGAATAACTATTTCTCATATTTAGCTAAATGTTCCATTTGCTCAGTGTTTTTCTTTTTGAACAATTTTTATTTCTAATTTATTTTTGAATGCTACCCTTCCTTACTTTTGATTCCTTTGATGAATTTTCCGTAGATTGTTGATGAAGAATTATCAGGTTTACTATGAGGATCCTTGTGAATTCTCCAATCATTATTTGCGTGCAAAGTTTGTGAAAATACCTTATTTGGAGAAAAGTTTACTGCCTCCTTTATTGTTGGTCTATACGGACTGTTTGACTGCCTTCTCACCCTAAAATCCTTAGCGTTATCTTTCGGAGCTTTCTCACCAATTTTCTCTACACTTGAAAGGATATTTTTGTTGGAACGGGCTAAATCTTAAATAAATGGTCTCTAAACAAATTTATTTCTGGGTTATATTTTCCTAGGCCTTTCCTCTAGGGACTAATCATAATTATCCTCATCACTTTCTCTAATTTAATAGGTGATTATCTTCTTAGAAAGCCTGTGGTGGGCTTGATGACTGGTTTCATAGAGATCTTCAGTTTTATCATCTTAATTTTCTTGCTATTTGGGGATTGTTTTCATGCTACTCAAATACTAATCCAATGTCATGCCTTCTCTGAATTTGGATTGGTGGTGATTGGGCTATAGATATTCTTCATTCATTTTAGGCTTTTATCTATTAATTATGAAAATTATTTGGTATTGACATGCGAAATATAAATAAATAAGATTAAATATATTTCAAAAATGCAATAATGAACAAATCTCATCAAATTTGACATCAAAATGTTTTGAATACTTCAATGCAGAATATATAAATCAGAACTATCTCACATCGGCAGTTACAAAAATAATTTAATGATAAAATTTGGGGAATACGTCATGGATGACGTCGGGTTTACTTATCGGGATGATTTATTATTTTGTAGCCAAGCACGAATGGCTTAAGGGTAAATATTTTTGATCGAACAGTTCAGCTTAAGGAGTAAAAATAATTCAGAAATAATCTTTCTGCGGGTTTAATCTAACAAAAATTGTCTAACTAAATTCATTTCAGTAAAATACCTTTGTTATGCAAAGTTAGGTATAATCAGTAGAAAAAAATTGATCAACGGCATTTTAATGATTTATTTTTGCGAAATAAATTAAATAAGACAATTTTTCTTATATTTAACCGCAGAAAAACTCTTTCAGAATTATTTTTACTCCTTAAGCTGAACTGTTGGATAAATTATTGAAAAATGTTTAAAATCAATATTCTATAAATATTAAATAATTATTCTGAACATTTATTAAATACGACATCGCATTTTGATATACTTGTTGGTTTATTTGTGTATTGAACAAATGTATGAGATATCCCTTCAGATGCTTAGATAAATAGCAATATATTTTAAAATATTGACTCAACTATGTTTTTATAAGAAGAGCTTCGCTTCTTTGCAGCTTATTTATACAAAAAATTAATATGAGGAGTCAATGGGTACTGGGTAAAGGGCAAAAGATGGACAAAAATGCTTGGTGAAAATTGATAATCCATATAGACATGAATAAAGACTATTTTCATAACAGCATCCTCAACAGTGATTTGGTCTGCAAGGTGAAAAAATCTTCATCTTTAATAGCGTTGTGGGTGAATTATAATTATGAGGAATCACCAAATAAGTCCTTACCTATTTCTACAGATAGTATGAATTAATGAGTGGTTTTGTAGTTATTACCATTGTTAGGCTATATATCCAGCGTATCTTTTATTGAAGTTAATATTATTTTGATATGTATTAGCGATTTCATATCTTATCCTTTCCTTCTAGTTCGATTATTGTACTAAATCTCTAACCATATATCATATAACTAATTATATCACTATAATTTGATCTTTATATAAATATAATTTATTTATACAACATGACAAAATTATGTAATAGTGGCATTTTGTTGCAATCCGTGTGCTGACAAAAATTAATGTTATTTCTGTTACACTAAGCATCAAGATATTATTAAAAAACTGTATTTTGTGAATAATAGAACAAAACAACAGATATGCTTGAGATGGGAAAAGTGGGACCTTGTTATAGTACCAATTTTATAGAGATGAAGGATTATCTAAGAAAGATGATCAAAATTTATAATAATTTTTAATTGATTATTTATATCATAACAGTTTTCTGTGTCATTATTTAAATATAAACAATTCTTGCCATCTTTGATCTGATGAATCCTCATAAACGACAGGCCATTGAAAGACAAATCGTATAATAAAGTGGTTCTGATACTCTCGATCTTAATGATATTGTATTGGGTTACGAAGGAGCCAAAATCGTTGGAGCATTACTTCCTCAATATCATAAAAATCTTAGGCATTTGCGGCTGAACGGGAATAATATTGATTCCGAAGGCTTTTAGTTTATATTTACAGGGCTGTTGAGTTGTCCTCATCTAAAAAGCATATAAGCATAATGGAATAGTATCGGTAATTCCGAGGCTGGACTCTCAGCCTTGTGCGCTTTAGTGACCAGTCTACAATACTTAGAGTATATTGATTTAAAAAATAACCGAATATCTTTCCACTTAGCTAATTTCATAGCCGAAATAATTCAGTTAAACAAAAAAAATCTCAAAGTTATCGATTTGAGATGGAATTAGATAGGGTAGCTTGGAGCCAAGCAATTACTTAGTGTCCTTCCTTTTAATAAAAATATAAAGTTTA
>ERZ724506.652-NODE-652-length-12147-cov-9.386619_pt1 | contig 12147 bp, 8 predicted proteins | sample MGYA00376039_ERZ724506 | MGnify/ENA primary metagenome ERZ724506 (study PRJEB28724, sample SAMN07190887) | wastewater metagenome | isolation source: effluent of sewage treatment plant in Hong Hong | place: USA: Christiansburg, Virginia | collected 2016-03-01 ... | reverse complement strand
GGATGGAGTGATTTCGGAGGAGCAAGCGCTTCGCACCATCGCCCGTTGTGCGCAGGCTGAGAGTGTGCAGCATCCGCTGGTGCGGCTGGCGGCGGTGTCAATGCGGCGGCAGTCGGATAACAAATTGCTGGATATTGAGCTGATGACGCAATGGCTCGCCCAGCGCACTGGCATGGAATACCTGCGGATTGACCCGCTCAAGGTCGATGTCAGCAAGGTCGCCGATACCATGAGCGCAGCCTACGCCGAACGCCATCGCATTTTGCCCGTGCAGGTTTCGCCGCACGATGTAACGGTGGCAACGTCGCAACCCTTTGTCGTGGACTGGGTGGCGGAAGTGGAGCGCCAATCGCGCCGCAGTGTGCGCCGTGTGCTGGCGAATCCGCAGGAGATTCAGCGTTATACGGCGGAATTTTTTGCCCTTGCCAAATCGGTCAGAGCCGCCAACAAATCGGGCAACAATGCAGGCGGCAGCTTTGAACAACTGGTCGAACTGGGGCGCACCACCAAGCAGCTCGATGCCAACGATCAAAGCGTGGTGCAGGTGGTGGATTGGCTCTGGCAATACGCTTTTGACCAACGCGCCAGCGATATTCACCTGGAGCCAAGGCGCGAACAGGGCGTGATTCGGTTTCGCATTGATGGCGTGCTTCATCAGGTTTACCAAATGCCGATGGGCGTTCACAACGCCATGACCGCGCGGATTAAACTGCTGGGGCGCATGGACGTGATTGAGAAACGCCGTCCGCAAGATGGGCGCATCAAAACCCGCAATTTAAGCGGCGATGAAATTGAAATGCGCCTTTCCACGTTGCCGACCGCGTTTGGTGAAAAAATGGTGATGCGGATTTTCGACCCCGAGAACACCGTGAAAGAATTGGATGCCCTCGGCTTTTCCTTGCACGATGCCCAGCGTTGGGAGGCATTGCTGAAACGTCCGCACGGCATCATTCTGGTGACGGGGCCTACGGGTTCGGGTAAAACAACCACGTTGTATTCCACTTTGAAGCGCGTGGCGACGGAGGAGGTGAACGTCAGCACGGTGGAAGACCCCATCGAAATGATTGAACCCTCGTTCAACCAAACGCAGGTGCAGCCGATGCTGGATTTTGGCTTTCCGCAGGGTTTGCGGGCGCTGATGCGGCAAGACCCCGACATCATCATGGTGGGCGAGATTCGGGATTTGGAAACCGCTGAAATGGCGGTGCAAGCCGCGCTCACGGGGCATTTGGTGTTTTCTACGCTGCATACCAACGATGCACCCTCGGCAGTAACGCGCTTGTTGGAATTGGGCATTCCGCATTATTTGCTCAACGCCACGTTATTGGGCATTTTGGCGCAACGCTTGGTGCGCACGCTCTGCGCCCAATGCAAGCAACCCGACGAAACGCAGCCCATTGAATCGCAGCGCGAGATGTTGAGTGAACTCATCAAACCGTGGAACCTCAGCGGAACGTATAAACCGTATCGCGCTGTGGGCTGTGTCGATTGCCGCATGACCGGATTCAGGGGGCGGATGGGGCTTTACGAATTGCTGGTGGTCAGCGAGGCATTCAAATCCAAAATCACCCATAAAACCCAACTCGACGACCTCCGCCGCCAAGCGATTGCCGATGGAATGCGCCCGCTGCGCCTAGCCGGTGCGCTGCGTGTAGCCGAAGGCAGCACCGTGATCGAAGAAGTGATTACAACTACGCCGCCGTTGAATTAAATTAAAGGAAAAAATTGATGTTCACCCAGCACCCCCAGCGTATTGCCCTGCATAACGAAATTCATGCCCGACCACCGGAGGCGATTCAGGTTCCGGTGGCGCTTTCGCGGGTGGTGATGTTGTGTGATTCCGAGCAGCGTGCCGCGAGTTTTGCGCATATCACCCAGTTGGCGCGAGATCACCATCTGCCTACGCCCGATGTCGGCTCCACCCATGTGCGGTTGGATTTGGGCATTTACCGCGTGCGCTGGGAAGTGCACACCGAGTTTTGCACATGGACATTCGTGCGCCGTTTGAATGCCGACCATTTCGGCGAGCAGCCACCCGATACCGCGATTGCAGTCGTCCCCCAAAGCTGGTTGGCAAAGCTGCCCGGGCAAGCGTTGGCAAACCTGCATATCTGGGTGCTGGCGCAGGGGATGTTGAATGCGGAAATGCTCACGCGCAATGTGTTGTTTGAGGAAACGCTGGTAGCCTCCGCCGTCACCGATAACTGCTCCGAGGTGTATACCGATTTCATGATCCACAGCGATGGCTTCACCCGCATGGTCGTGCTGGCGGGCGAGAATGTTCCGCCGCGCCGATTGGGTCGGCTGGTGCGGCGCTTGTTGGAGATTGAAACGTATCGCATGGCAGCATTGCTGGGTTTTCCGGCAGCCCGTTCGGTATCGCCCTCTCTTGCCCGTACCGAGAGCGAATTGGCCGAACTCGCCCACGCCATCCGCTCCGCCACCAACCACGAAGAACCGCAGCTTTTAGATAGGCTCACGCGCTTGGCGGGCGAAATCGAAAGCCAACACGCCGCCACCTATTCACGCTTTTCTGCCAGTGCCGCGTATTTTGAGCTGCTGGATAAACGCATCGAAGAGATTAACGAAACCCGTTTGGGCGGATTGCAAACCATCGGCGAGTTTATGAACCGTCGCCTTGCACCGGCTCGCAGCACCTGCGAATGGGCGGCGCGGCGGCAGGATTTGCTCTCGCAGCGGGTGTCGCGCGTCAGCAATTTGCTGCGCACCCGTGTGGAAATCGAACAGCAACAAAGCAGCCAAGCCCTACTCGCCACCATGAACCAGCGGCAGGATATTCAAATCAAACTGCAATCCACCGTTGAAGGGCTTTCAGTGGCGGCGATTAGCTACTACATCGTGGGGCTGATTAGCTATTTTGCAAAAGGCGCTTCGTATTGGGGATGGCCGCTGAGTGCTGAAATGACTGCGGCTATAGCTATTCCTTTTGTAGCAGGTGGTGTGTGGTGGTCGTTGCAGCGGATTCACCACAAAGTGTTTCATGGCGACGGTCATGGGGCGAAATGATGAACCCGCACCCCCCACATAGTTTTTCCCAATGACGACCATTGGATCAATCAAACTCCGTTGAAGGGGAAAAGTGTTTTCAGGGGTTACCATTCAAACCGTTCTTAACCCGTAACCCAAAAGGAAACACCATGTCCCTCATCAACACCCAAGTTCAGCCTTTCAAAGCCCAAGCATTTCACAACGGTCAATTCGTGACTGTTTCCGATGAGAGCATGAAAGGCAAATGGTCGGTCGTGATTTTCATGCCCGCTGCGTTTACGTTCAACTGCCCCACCGAAGTGGAAGATGCAGCCGATAACTACGCCGAATTCCAAAAAGCCGGCGCAGAAGTTTACGTCGTGACCACCGATACCCACTTCGCGCACAAAGTCTGGCACGAAACTTCTCCCGCTGTGGGCAAAGCCAAATTCCCCTTGGTCGGCGATCCTACCCACGCTTTGACACGCGCTTTCCAAGTGCATATCGACGAAGCAGGTTTGGCACTGCGCGGCACGTTCATCATCAACCCCGAAGGCACGATCAAAACTTTGGAAGTTCACGATAACGCCATTTCCCGCGATGTAGCAGAAACTTTGCGCAAACTGAAAGCCGCCCAATACGTTGCCAACAACCCCGGTCAAGTATGCCCCGCTAAATGGAAAGAAGGCGCAGCCACCATTACGCCTTCCCTCGACCTCGTTGGCAAAATTTAATTAACCACCTGCAAATAAAAAAAGGAGTCTTCCATGCTTGACCAAACCCTCCAAACCCAACTCGCCGCCTACCTTGAGCGCGTGGTGCAGCCGCTGGAGATCGTGGCTTCGCTGGACGACTCCGCAACCAGCGCAGAAATGCGCGAATTGCTCGAAACCATCCAGCGCCTGCGTGCCGACAAAATCACGCTTCGCTTCGATGGTGATGATGCCCGCAAATCCTCGTTCCAATTAGGGCGCGTGCGCTTTGCCGGGCTGCCGCTGGGACACGAATTTACCTCCTTGGTATTGGCGTTGTTGTGGTCGGGTGGACATCCGCCCAAAGTCAGCGCGGAAACCATCGAACAAATTAAAAACATCAAACCAATTGAACACCCCGAAGGCGCTTTGAACTTCGAGGTGTACATGAGCCTCACCTGCCACAATTGCCCCGATGTGGTGCAGGCGCTGACGCTCATGGCGGTATTGAATCCGCAGATTAAAACCACCGTGATTGAAGGCGGCGCGTTCCAAGACGAAGTAACGCAGCGCGAAATCATGGCAGTGCCGATGGTGTTTTTGAACGGCAAAGTCTTCGGCTCAGGTCGCATGGTGGTGGAAGAAATCATCGCCAAGCTGGATACGAACGCGGGCGCAAAAGAAGCCGAAAAACTCAACGCCAAAGCACCCTACGATGTGCTGATTGTGGGCGGAGGCCCTGCCGGAGCCGCCGCCGCCGTCTATGCCGCACGCAAAGGCATCCGCGTGGGCGTAGTCGCAGAACGCTTTGGCGGACAGGTAAACGATACGCTGGCGATTGAGAATTACATCTCCGTCCTCGAAACCGAAGGCCCCAAATTCGCCGCCGCGCTCGAAGCCCACACCCGCGCTTATGGCGTGGACATCATGACGCTGCAAAGCGTGAAACAACTCGTTCCAGCGACCCAATCCGGTGAATCGGGTCATTTAACGAAAATCGAACTCGCCAGCGGTGCAACCCTGCAAGCCAAAGCGGTGATTCTTTCGACGGGCGCACGTTGGCGCAACGTGAACGTTCCCGGTGAGGCGGAATACAAAAACAAAGGCGTGGCGTATTGCCCGCACTGCGATGGCCCGTTGTTCAAGGGCAAAGACGTGGCGGTGATTGGCGGCGGTAATTCGGGCATCGAAGCGGCGATTGATCTGGCGGGTGTCGTGCGCCACGTCACGGTGATCGAATTCATGCCCGAATTGAAAGCCGATGCGGTGCTGGTGAAAAAGTTGAAAAGCCTGCCCAACGTCACCGTGCATACCCACGCGCAAACGATGGAAATCGTCGGCAATGCAGGCGTAGTCAGCGCATTGCGCTATAAAAATCGCAGCACCGAGCAAACGCATGAAGTTCCGCTGCAAGGCGTTTTCGTGCAAATTGGACTCGTGCCGAACACCGAATGGCTCAAAGGCACGCTGGAATTAAGCCGCTTCGGTGAAATCGTGGTCGATGCCAAAGGGCATACCAATGTGGCAGGCGTATTCGCAGCGGGCGATTGCACCACCGTGCCATATAAACAAATCATCATCGCCGCCGGAGAGGGCGCAAAAGCCGCCCTGAGCGCGTTTGATTATTTGATTCGGAATTAAAAAAACCCCTCCATGACAATCTACCTCGCCCCAATGGAGGGGCTTTTGGATTTTGTGTTGCGCGACATTCTCACCCGCGCCGGCGGCATTGACCGTTGCGTGAGTGAATTTATCCGCATCAGCAATTCCCTGTTAAGCGAAAAAGCCATTTTGCGCACCATGCCCGAATTGGCGCACGGCTCGCGCACACGGTCGGGGGTCGTGGTGTGGCCGCAGCTTTTGGGATCAGACCCGATTTGCTTGGCGGATAACGCCGCGCGGCTCGCAGAAATGGGCGCGTTGGGCATTGATTTGAATTTTGGCTGCCCCGCCAAGGTCGTCAATCGGCACGGCGGTGGCGCTGCGTTGCTACAAAATCCAGAGCAGCTTATGCAGATTCTACGGGCGGTTCGGGCGGTTGTACCGAAAAATATCCCCGTTTCCGCCAAGATGCGGCTGGGTTATGAAGACGATTCGTTGGCGGTGGAATGTGCGCAGGCCTTGGTCGATGGCGGTGCGTCTGAATTGGTGGTTCACGCCCGCACCAAAGCGCAAGGTTATCGCCCGCCCGCGTATTGGGAACGGGTGCAAGATATTCGCGCGGGCATCGGCGAACACATTCCGGTGGCGATTAACGGTGAAATCTGGACGGTGGAAGATGCCATCGCCGCCCGCACGCAAAGCGGTTGCACCAGCCTGATGCTGGGGCGCGGTATCGTGGCGAATCCGGCGCTGGCGTTGGAGATTTTGGGGCAATCGCCCGCGTGGAGTTGGGACGCTATGCAGCCGCTGTTACGCGGTTTTTGGGATTTGGTACGCGCCCATCTCGACCATCGCCAGCAGACGGGGCGCTTGAAACAGTGGCTCAAGCTCTTGCGCAATACGTATCCGCAGGCGGAAGCGCTTTACACCACGATTCGGGAAATTCACGATCCGTTAGAAATCCGTTGGGATTAAAAATCACCTTTGATAACGGGGAAGCCTAACGCTGCCCAATCCAACATACCACCGCGATAGTAGTAAATTTTGTCAGCGGGGAAGCCTTCGCGCGTCATGGCGAGAATAGCGGTCGGGCTTTGGGGGCAAACGGGGCCGTTGCAGAAGGCGTACACTTTTTTCGCTTTGCTGCAATCCCATTTACCCGTAGCACCTGCCGTTTTGGTGCAACCCAATTCGTTCAGGCGGTTGGCGACTTCGGTATAAACAATGTGCATCGAACCGGGAATCGTGCCATTGGCGCGGTCTTCGGGTTCACGCATGTCGACGACGAGCGCGTCACGGTCATTCATCGCGTGGAGCATTTCGATTTCGCCAATCGGATGCACGCCCGCCACGGGAACCAAGGGTTGCAACCAGCCTTTGTTTTTGGCGCAGGGGGTCATGGTGCGCTGAATCACCATTTCTTCGCCCTTGGCGTTTTTCACGACAAACTTGGTATCGGTTCCGATGATGCGCAGATATTCGGGGTCAGCAGCGTGGGCAGCACCAGCAAAACCAGCAGCCAGCGCCAATGCAGAAAGAATGCGGGAGAGGGTCATAAAGTATCTCGATGTTGGAGTATGTTTGCAGTTAAAAACCAGAAAATTATTATATTTGCATGGAGCAATATAGCTATCCCGAGTTACCCTTGCCCCAGCAACTCCCGCACATGCGCCAACTGCCGCCGCGAAACGGTGAGCTGATCCGGCGTGCCATGCAATTGCACCGTCCAGCTCTCGCCGTCTTCGGCATTCCAGTGTTTGAGCAGCGCCCGCAAAGCGCGTTTCGCCACCAAAGCGTTGCGGTGAATGCGGATGAAATCGGCTTTGTATTGCGCTTCCAAGTCATTCAATGCACCATCCAAAATCGCGCAACGGCTGGCGGTGCAAACGGTGATGTATTTCATCTCGGCTTTGAAATAAATCACTTCGCGCAGCGGCAGCCTTTCGGTGCGACCCCGATCGTGCAGCACCACAACCTCCTCAGGCATCCCCATCGGCTGCGATGCTTGCTGGAGCTGCATCAAACGCTCGGCTTTGTGCAACGCGGCTTGCAGCCGTTCGCGCCGCACGGGTTTGGTGAGGTAATCTAAAACGTCCAATTCAAACGCTTGCACGGCGTGTTCGGTGTGGGCGGTGACGAACACCACGGCAGGCGGATGGGGTTGGTTTTTCATCGCCTGCACCAGCCCCAATCCGTCTAAGCCGGGCATGTGAATGTCGATCAGTGCGACATCGACCGCGTGGTGCTGCAAGAAGTGCATGGCTTGCACGGCATTTTCTGCTTCGCCCACGCATTCGGCGAGTGGATGGTGGCAATCGGCTAACAGCGTGCGCAGACGGCTACGCGCCAGACTTTCATCGTCCACCACCAAGACCGACAGCACGATACGACCATCTTCCAGTTGTTTCATATCGGAATCTCCATTCGCACCCTATACACCCCATTTTTTTGGTGGTAGTTAAAACGTCCTTGCACATCGTGCAGCAGGGCGAGGCGCTGGCGGACGTTTTGCAATGCCATGCCGTGTCCCTTGGTGCTGCGGTCGCTTGTTTCAGGGACGGTATTGCGGATTTTTATCACCACACTGCTGCCGCGCCGTTGGGTAAAAATCGCAATATCCGCGCCTTCTATTCCCCGCTCTACGCCATGACGTACCGCATTTTCCACCAACGGTTGTAGCAGCAGGGGCGGGAGTTTGGCACGGTTGGCGGATTCGTCTAGCAGCCATTGCACACGCAGGCGTTCACCAAAACGCACTTGTTCGATGGCGAGATAGCGTTGTGCCAAATAAATCTCGTCTCCCAGCGTCACGGGTTCGCCGGAATCTTTCAAGGCTTGCCGGAATAAATCACCCAAATCTTCCAACATCGACTCGGCTTTGGCGGGTTCTGCACGCACCAAGGCGATCGCGCTATTGAGGGTATTGAACAAAAAATGCGGTCGGATACGGGCTTGCAATTCAGCCAACCGCGCGGTGGTATCGGCGGGCATTTGCTCCCGATGCCGCATCACCAACCACGCCACCAGCAAGGACGATAGCATCAACCCCGTGAGCGCACTGGCAACCCACGCCGGACGCGGCAGGGGCGTGAACCATGCCAAGACAGTACATCCATACAGTCCACAAGCCGTGCCCAAAATAAGAAGCAAGCCGTATTGGAAGGGGGGAGACCAATGCAGCATCCAACGCTGACCCAAGCAGCTTATCAGCAACCATCCCAACGTGGCGGGCAGTGTGCCAGCGGTGACCAAAGCGAACCGCAACATCCAATCGGTTGCATTGGTGGCACTGAACATCACCCCCACCGCAACGCAGCACTGGATGAACAGCACCGCGCGTAGTACGGTTCCAATGGAACAGGTGTTCAAAGTGGGATTCATGGCATTGACTTTCTATTGCGTGGATTGTGCGTGCAATTTCTACCCCATAACGTGATGAACTTCTAGAAATCCCTTATCTGGGTTTCATTTTTACTCATTAGAATGGATTTTGTACATAACGGTACATAACGGTACATAACGGTACATAACGGTACATAACGGTATAAACCCGTATCCATTTTTTCATCCATCAGGAGACGTAAGATGCGTATTCAAGGACTTCAAAAACGGTCACGCACCCAAGGTGTGTTTGCGCTGTCCGCGCTGGCAACCGCCTTATTGCAAATACCCCTTTGCGTACAGGCTACCGAGTTACCCGCCGTGGTGCAAACCATTGCAGCGCAGGCTGGGGTTACGGTTGGAACCGATGGCGGTCTGCAACTGGGTTCCCAAAATTTTGTTTTCTTGCCACCCCCCAACTACAAACCCACAACACCGCCCACAGGTGCACCAACCATGCAGGCGGATGGTTCTTTGGTGTGGGGCAATCTGCAATTCGTCCCCGTGGTGAAAAAGCCCGGGCAATATCCCCAGTTCCCTAACAATTTGCAGGTCTTGCCCGGCAACAGCCTGCCCCCTGATTTCAAACCACCAGCAGGGATGGTCTTGCCATCTACTTTGCCGATTCCCACAGGCGTAACCGTTCCACCTTTAACCAACCAAGTGCTGGTACAAGGTATGGTCGATGCTGGATTGTTGCCCGCCAATTTGGTGGAATTTAATAGCGATGGTTCGATGAAAGTGAATGGCGCAGGTTCTTTCCTGCCCTTCCTGCCCGATAGCCAACAACAAGGCCGTATCGCCGACCCCAGCAAGCCCGCCGTGAGCATGGATGCCAATGGCGCGATTCGCTTCCCCGATGGCAGCACCTTCGCCCCCGTGGTGACGGGTAAAAATGCGGGTGGCGTGACCTTGCCACCCAATTTCACACCACCCAGCGGCACATCATTGCCTTCCAATGTCTCGTTACCGCTGCAATTTGAAATTCCGCCTAACGTCAAATTGCCGCCTAACATCACCCTGCCCGCTGGTGTCGTGATTCCCGATAACTGCACCATTCCCGCCGGAACCAAATTGCCCCCCGGTGTCCAAGTTCCCAGCAGCGTGCAGTTGCCAACGGGTGTCACCGTTCCATCCGGTGTGACCTTGCCAGCGGGTACGGAATTTTCATCCGCCGCGTTGCCACAGGGTACAACCGTGTTGCCCAATGGTTCGCTGGTGATTCCGGGTACACAAATCCCATCGGGCGTGAAACCCCCTGCTACATGGCAACCCCCCACTGGTAGCGTGACCACCACCGCCGGAACGATTCAATTGCCCACTCCACCCGCCAATGGCTTCCAACAACAACCGCAAGTGCAGCCTATTAAGGTGAATGCGGATGGATCGGTGATTCTGCCCGCTCCTCCTGCTGGTACGGCTATTCCCAATGGTGCGGTACGCAATGCCGATGGAACCATTACCGTGAAAGCCCCTCCCTTCATTGGTAGCGTGGGTGCTGGTGGTGTGGTAACGGGTGGTGGTTCGGGTACAGCGGTTCCGCCCGGATTCCAACCGGCTAAACCACCCGGTACAGCCTTGCCCAATAGCGGCGGCGCACCCGTTGGCGGTACTGGAAGCTGGCAACCGCCACCCCCACCCAATGCACTGCCCAATAATCCACCCACAGGTGGAACAACGGGCGGCGTAACACCACCACCCAACGGTGGAACGGGAACCACACAACCCACCGCACCTTGTACTACTGCAACAGGTTGCACCCCTCCACCGCCTCCCACTTGCACCACCGCAACGGGTTGCACGACTCCTCCACCTCCCACTGGTGGAACAACGGGTGGTACAACCACTCCACCACCACCTCCCACTGGTGGAACAACAGGTGGTACAACTACTCCACCACCACCTCCTACTGGTGGAACAACGGGTGGTACAACCACTCCCCCTCCACCTCCTACTGGTGGAACAACAGGTGGTTCCGTTTAACGGAGATGGTTTAGTGGCACTCTAAAAAAGTGCTAACCCCAATGGCTCTAAACTCGTTGAGTTAGAGCCATTTTTTTATCCTTTTTTTATCCCATCTACCCCGTTGGAATGTTTGTATGTCGAATCCTTTATCCCTGCTCCACGACCCCAGCCTGCTAAAAACCGATGCGCTTATCAACGGTGCATGGTACAAAGGAAATAGCCGTTTCGATGTTACCAATCCTGCTACGGGTGAAAAGCTGGCGGATGTTGCCAACCTCGGCGCTATCGAAACCGAAGCAGCCATTGCAGTAGCCAACAGCGCTTGGCAGGGATGGAAGCAAAAAACGGCCAAAGAGCGCAGCATCATTTTGCGCCGCTGGTTTGATTTGTTGATGCAAAATCAAGACGACCTCGCCCGCCTGATGACCGCCGAGCAAGGCAAACCGCTAGCCGAAGCACAAGGCGAAGTCGCCTACGGTGCGAGCTTTGTGGAATGGTTTGCCGAAGAAGCCAAGCGCGTGAACGGTGAGACCCTGCCGCACTTTGATAACAACCGCCGCCTGATGGTCATCAAGCAGCCGATTGGGGTGTGTGCCGCGATTACGCCGTGGAATTTTCCGCTGGCAATGATGACGCGCAAAGTCGCGCCCGCGCTGGCCGCTGGTTGCACCGTGGTGATTAAACCCGCTGAACTCACACCGCTGACCGCACTGGCTGCGGCTGAGTTGGCAATGCGGGCGGGCATTCCGGCGGGTGTTTTGAATGTGCTGACGGGGGATAGCGATAACTCCATCGCCATCGGCAAAGTGCTGTGCGCGAGTCCGGTGGTGCGCCATTTGAGCTTTACGGGTTCGACCGAAGTCGGGCGGATTTTATTGGCACAAAGCGCCCCCACCGTCAAAAAAGTGGCACTGGAATTGGGCGGCAATGCACCGTTTATTGTGTTCGACGATGCCGATGTGGATTCGGCAGTCGAAGGCGCGTTTGCCAGCAAGTACCGCAACGCGGGGCAAACCTGCGTGTGCAGCAATCGGATTTATGTGCAATCCGGCGTGTACGAGGCATTCGTGGAAAAATTTGCCGCTAAAGTTGCCACCGCCAAAGTCGGCAATGGTTTTGAAGAGGGCGTGAACCAAGGCCCCTTGATTGAAGAAGCCGCGCTCCAAAAAGTAGAGCTGCATCTACACGATGCACTAGCCAAAGGAGCGCGTTTGGTGCAAGGCGGTAAGCGTGTAGCAGGATTAAAAAACGGCTTATTTTTTGAACCGACCGTTGTCGCCGATGCCACTGCCGAGATGCTATGTGCGCAAGAAGAAACGTTTGGCCCCTTTGCGCCGATTTTCCGATTTGAAACCGAGCAAGAAGCGATTGATGCCGCCAACCACACTGAATTTGGCCTCGCCAGCTATTTTTACAGCCGCGATATAGGGCGCATTTACCGCGTGGCGGAAGCGCTGGAATACGGTATGGTGGGGATTAACGTGGGGATATTGGCGACCGAACATGTTCCATTTGGGGG
>ERZ724506.647-NODE-647-length-12187-cov-6.112100_pt1 | contig 12187 bp, 2 predicted proteins | sample MGYA00376039_ERZ724506 | MGnify/ENA primary metagenome ERZ724506 (study PRJEB28724, sample SAMN07190887) | wastewater metagenome | isolation source: effluent of sewage treatment plant in Hong Hong | place: USA: Christiansburg, Virginia | collected 2016-03-01 ... | reverse complement strand
CCCCAAACCCCAAACCCCATAATTTTTAATAAATATAACATAATTAATAATAATAAATTTATATGGGGTTGTGCAATACTAATTAAATATAAAAATTTGACAATTTTGAATTCTCAAATTGTAAAATAAAAAGTGAAGAAAGATGAAATTAAATTTTTAAAATTAGTTTTTTAAGATCTCTAATAAAGAGAAAACAAAATTGAATTAAATTGATTATAATTTGGGCTGTTTTTTATGGCTAATTAGAGTTAGCAAGGGTATTGGATTGAGCGATTTTACAAAGTATTTGATTTAGATGGAAACAACTCTATTTCTTTATAGGAATTTTTAAAAGGCTGTAGTTGGTTCACAAACAATAATAATCTTAATAGAATACATTTACTATTTTGAATATTTGATCTGGATAGAAATAATTCTATAGATAAAAATGAGTTTTCTCAGCTTATATTAAATTACTCAAGATAAGATATTAAAATGTTATTAGCTAATTTAAAAGAGTTTTAGGTTGCAGTTAAAAATAGTTATTCAAATGAATAAGACTCAAGCATTAAGAGATTGTATAGCTTTAATAAATAGCAACATAATTAAGTGCTATATAATTATGATTATACTATAGACAAATTGGTTTGACTATACACTGATAAAATATTCTAAACTTATGGTAATGATAAAGTTTTATATTTTGAATAATTTTAAATCTGGGCTAAAATACATTGGAGAATAATTTCAAATTTCGAAAATTTTATCTAAAAGAATTATTGGTACTAAAATTAAAGAAATCCTGAAAAAACTAAAGAAGGGTTTTTTATTGAGTTAGTTTGTTTAAAATCTGAGTGATATATAGTTATAAGACATTCGTTTCTATATTTATTTGACAATATTAATGAGAGAAATTTAATTAGAGTAATAATTTTGATAGACTTAAATTACTGGTATAATGATAATAAATAAACAATTAAAATAACTAATAAAAGATAATCTTATCCTAAATTAAAGTTTCAAATGAGCAAAGACTAATTTGCATTATTGAAATAATAATTAGCATAAACCCAAAGTGATCAAATTATAAACTGATATTTAATTATAGATAAAATTGGTAACGGAAAGTTTGGCTACATTTTTAAAGCCATCAATAAAATAAATCAAAAAATATATGCCATTAAGATTATAGACAAAACAGAATTAAATTAGGAAGAAATTGCTCTTATTTAAAATGAACCAAAAATTATGATGAGTCTTAATTATAAGTAATTTCCAAAATTATATGAATATCATGAGAACTATAATTAAATTAAAATAGTTCTATAGTATATATAGGGATTAAATCTTTTTGATTATATTGATATTTATGGACCAATTAAAGAGTATAAATGCAGTCTAATAATGTGATCTTGTCTGGAATCTTTATAGTTATTACATTAGATAGGAATTGTTCATAGAGACATAAAGCCTGACAATATTATGCTGGAAATAGACGATAACAATTCTTTAATCTAAAATGTTTTCATCATAGACTTTGGATTAGCTTGTTATATTCAGGACCTATAGAGTTGAGAAAAATAACAAGAATTATGTGGCACTATTAATTATATAGCTCCCGAAATAATGCAACATAAATAATAATATGATCAAAGATGTGATATATATTCTCTTGGTGTAATTATGTACTATATGCTAGGTGGTAAATTACCCAATGATTAATAAGATATAGTAAAATCTTAAAACATATAGTTTGATAACCAGAAAATCATAGCATTTAACACATAGGGCTTTTCTTAGTAAGCTAAAGAGCTATTTTTATGTCTCACTTAAAAAGATCCAGATCTAAGAATATCAGTCAGCTAATCTTTAGAATTAGATTGGATTCAAAATACAAATTTTTTCCATCAGTGAACCACATCAAAATTATAATAATTAAATATTATAATGATTAATAATTCAATGGATCCTTTTAATAATTTTGAATGGGAGTAAAATTATGACTAAATCTCAATTAGCGATACAAGTCAAGAAATTGACAAGTATATTTAAGAAGACAGTTAAAGTTAAGAATATTTAGAGCAGGAAATATACAAAATAGACGATGATTAAATTAGCTAGCTATCAGATGAAGATTAGATAAATAAATACTTAGAGGATCAATATAAGACTTAACAACTTTAAAGTTAAACTGATTTTGTTTAGTTTGGCGAGAATGGCAGTGCCAATCATGACATCGATGATAGTGTGATAAATACGGAGTCTTTTGTCTAAAATGAGAAATTGACTTAGGAAATGAGTACAAATATCATGCAGCATTAATAAATAGATTAGAAAAAAGATTTGGTAATAAAAAAATAAGAGAACTGTGTTTAAAGAGAAAGAAATATAGAGCTAAATTAAAAACCAATAGAAAATAATGATTAAAAGAAAAAAATAAAATGACCTTTTTTGAAAAAGAATCAAGGAATTAATGCGGCAAACGCTAAACTTAAAAAGCCAGAATTAGTGTTAAAATAAAAATAAAAAGAGCCCTAATAAGATTAATAAGAAGGCAATCATAGCTAAGAATATTTAAATAAAAGCATTGCTATTAACAGTAGAAATGTTAACACAAAAGAAAAAGAAAACAAGTTATAAGTTAAACATGAAATATTTGTTAAAGAAAAGCCTAAAAATATTTAAAATCAAAAAAATAATCTTAATAAATCAAGCAGTTAAGATAGTGATTCAAATTTAAACGAAACATAATAAGAATGTTATGAGATGATTAATGATCTATAAAAACAACATAACTATATTGATAGTCCAATTAGAAAAACAGTATTAAATTAATCAGTAATCAGTGATTAAAATATAAATAGTTAACATTCTCTATCACAATAATCAAAAAATAGAAATAGATCTGTTTATAAATAAAATGAATTTCTTTAGCAGTTAAAAAAAGACTCTTCTAAAATAAATAACAAAGCAAAATCATAAGTTAATATTCAAGAAGATACTATTAAAAAATTAGAGCAAGAAATAAATCAGTAACTGAAAAAGAAAATGGATATTTTTGAGAAAAATTTAGAACAACTCTAAATAAAGAATCAATAGCTGGTAATCGACTAAGAAAAACTTGAGAGTCAAAAAAAAATGTTTGAGTTTCAAAAAACAAAATTTGAGAAAGAAAAACAAGAAATTTTAGAGAAGATATAAAAAGAACAATAAATAGAAATGGATAAAATAAAAAGAGAAAAATAAACAGCATTATGAAACATCAGAAATACTGCTAATATGCCTAATAAAAAAGAAAGAGAAGAAATGGATAAAATTTGATTATAAAATACTAATTTAGAAACAGAACTATTAAACTAATCTAAATGATACAAGTCTACAATAGAGTTGATGAAAAAAGAAAAAAACGAATTAAAAATAAAAGTAGAATAACTATAATAGCAGCTATTACTATATGAAACTTAGCGTATTTAAAATGAACAAATGAGCTCTACAATTGCTAAAAATGCAAAAGAAAAATAAACATTCCAAAATAATCTAGTATAAACAAAATATATAGCAGTGGGATAGAGCTCAGAAATTAATTATAAAGAGAAAAGTGTAAAAGATTAGTATTAGAACGAAAATTCCCAACAAAACCAAAAAAAGATGCATATTGATATTATTAATCTAATGAGTGAGTTTAAGTTTTTAATCAAAAAAGCAAAATTTTAAAGACTCAATATAAGATAAGAAGATTTTATGCTAGCAAACAACAAATGATACTAACAGTTTTTGAAGGATATCAATTTGGAATGAAGAACAAAAGGAAATCCTGTGTAGACTGATAATCGAACAGTTATAACATACACAGATGGAGTAGTTGAAACAATATTTCTTAATTCTTCAAAAAAATATGACTTTCCAGATGGATACCAGTTTATTGAGTTTTGCAACGGAGATTTGAAGATGATATTTCCAGATTAGAACTATATTTATTATTATACCTAATAAAAAATAGATTAACATCATTTAGAGAAACAGGGAGAAATATACAGATTTAAAAATGGTTAAGTCGAATATAGATATCTTGATGGCAAAGTACATATTGTTTTTACAGATTAATCCGAGAAAATAATTTTTGAATTTGAAGATAAAATATCTAAAAAAAATTAATAGGAGGAATTCACATGGAACAATGATGGCACATATACATATAAAAGGTCAGATGGAGTTCTAATACAAGAAGATAATGATGGTAACTATATTGTCATAGATCATGTAGGTAATAAATGACTATATAATAACCAAGGTGTCAAAGTTTATTAATTAATATTTATAATGAATAAATTTCAATGAATGTTTTGTAAAAATATTAGCAAACAAATGTCTATTTAAGGGGTTTAAAGCTTCTCAAAGAGAATATTGCAATCCTTGTTTGTTATTAGCATGTATAAATATAAGGATAATTTTACGGGTATAAAATGTCTAAGTTTGTTTCATAAAAAATTATTTAATAATCAAATAAAAGATTGAGTGCATGTGTTATAATATAATGCCAATGATCCTATAGAGGATAGAGTATTGTATGGAGAACTATAAAACAACTATGGGTATTTTGGTTTAGTACTAGATGGCCATGGAGGATGGTAGGTTTGTAACATAAAAAGCATAATTCATTAAAGACAAATTTTAATCAGTTTTTTAGAAATATTTAAATTAAATAGAAGACATTAATGATGATATTCTTGTTCATAAAGCCATTGAGAGCACATTTAAAGAGCTAGAAGATACTTACATTCATAATGTAAAGTCAACCTATGATTTTGGTTTTGGAAGTCTTGCTAATGTGGGTTCTTGTGCCTTATTAACTTATGTAATTAATGATAAAATTTATGTGGCGAATCTTGGCGACTCCAAAGGAGTTTTAATTAAAGATAATCATGGCCAAATTTAAATAAAGGATTTAAACGAACAATTAAATGCCAACAGCCCTAAGGAATAAGAATGATTGAAGAACAACTTTCCAAAAGAAAAAGATATTTTTGTATGCAAGAGACAAAACGATGCTTGTTATGTTAAGGGATGACTCCAGCCTACTTATGCATTTGGAGACCTGCATTTAAAAAGTCAAGATTTCAATAATCCTAAAAATTTGGACAGAAAGGCGTAAAATAAAAAGAGGTTATAGACCACAAATAAATAAATTTAATGGGCCCTATATATCAAGCTAGCCTGTTATCACTTAATATAAGATTGATAGAAATTGTTGAGGTATATTATTAGGTACAGATGGTCTTTGGGATGAATTGGATAATACTCAAATTGGGAACATATATAAAGATTATTAAGAAGAGAGCAAATTTTTAAACCAAGTATTGTTTTAAGCACTAAATCATGCTGCAACTAATAGCAAAATGAGCTTAAAGGAACTACAACAATTAAAAGGAAAAGAAAAAAGAAATTATCATGATGATATAAGTCTTATATATATTAATATTAGGGACTAGTTTGTTAATGAAAATGAAAAATCAAAATTATTTAAATAAATATAAAATTATAATTTTAATATGAATTTAAAAGAATATGAAATTTAGAAGCTGCAGAAATGATGTAATGAACTTGAATTAGAAAATAAACAAATTTAGCAGCTATGAGAGCAAATCGATAGAGTTGAAGTAAAGAATGAATAATTGTAAGAAGATAAGGACTATTTAGATAAAGAATATTAGAAATATAAATATGAGATCTAAATGCAAATTTCAGACCTAGAAACTGAAAATGAGAAAATAATTATGCAAAACTAAAAGCTTAAATAAAAAGCCAATTTTTAAGATGAACAGATAAAAATATATGAAAACTAATAAGAGAAATTTCAATAATAAATATATGATTTTCAAACTCATATACAAGCCTAAGAAAACCAAATAGAATAATACAACATCAAAGAATAAGACATGACCAAATAGAACAATTAATTTAAATTAAAAGAGTCCTAGTTATAAGATGAAAGTTAAAAGTTAAAAAATTTAAACGAAGAATTAATGATCCTGATGAAGCAGAAGGATATTGAATAATAGAAAATGTAAAAATAAATACTTGAATAAGATGGTATAATACAAAAGACTATATGAAAGTAATAAATTATTGAGGAGAATAATAAAAAACTTTAAAGAGAGAACTAGAGTATATAAGATCAAAATTAGATACAATAATTAAACTACAATAAATAAATAGAGTTGTAGTAATAGATTAATAAAGAGAATAATGAGCTGATAAATAAAATATCTCATTTGGAACTCCAAATGTAAAAATATCAAATAGAGAACCAATAATTAAACTCGTTAATAAAGTAATAGCATAAATAACACTAAGATTTAAAAGAATAATACTAATAACAAATTAAATAATATACAACTAATGAAATGCTGAACAAGGAAAAAGAATGAGAAATAAATTAGTTAAAAGAGAGAGTCAATAATTTAGAATAAGAAAGAAAATTAATTGATATATAAATTCAAAGCATAAATGAATGTAGTGAGAATTTTAATAAACAAGCTGTACTTTTGGAACATTAAGTAAGATCTAAAGAGCAAATTAATTAAAAAAACTTTGGTCTGATAAGCTAAATACTTGCACTTCAAGAAGAAACATACAAGGAGATAAATTTTGCAAAATAATTCTAATATATTAATTATAACTATAAAGACGAATTCTATACAGTTTAGTTTCTAGTTGCCATTTTTTCTTTTAATGATTTAAACTCAATTAATGTTGCTTAAATCATGAACAGAAATAGAATTATTATTAAAACAATGTTCAAAATAATTTTATAATGTTTGTCCTTTTATTATCATTGCATTTGGATCTTCATGGCAATAGGAATAATAACTCCATTAAACAAAATAATACTCACAGAGAAAAAAGCTATAATATTTTCTATAAATGGATAACATATTGATAGCCCTATGGCAATAACCATCGGAATAACAGAGAATAGATTATAATATATTTTAGAATCAGTTTTGTCTAAGGTCTCCAAAATAATTTACCTAATTGATGGATTAAAAATTGGTAGTTTAAGCATTGTCATTAGAAGCACAAAGATGAGACCAAAATACAAAATGGTTTTCATGAAAACTCCTTTGACTGTTTAAAAAGCATACTTGTAAATAATACTTGTTAAATTTAATTTGCCTAAAGTAAAATAGCAAATGAGACATATTACCATGTTAAGAATGAAGACAAAAACATTAGACACCATATTGATCTTTGTTAGTCATTTTTGTGTGGGCTCTTCTAATTCATTATATAAGTCAATGCAGTACACTTAAATATTAAAGGCTAATAGAATATTGAAAAAAGATGATATATTATTTTCACTAAAAATTGCGCCAAAAACTTCAAATTGCTCAGGATTTTTAAAGTCAATTTCAACACTATTAAGCATGAAGTTAGTCAATAGTATTATAACCAAAAGTATGATACTTCCTAAAAACATATTGGATATCATACTAAAGCTTGCCATGCTACTTTTAAAAAGCAATCTAACTATGATTAAATAATAGATCAAGCAAAAAACACTTCTTATTAAAAGTCTTTTAGGATGGTAGACATCTAAATCAACCTCAACTAATCCAAATTGCTCAATTAACATATGAAATAGATCACACAAAACGATTGAGAAAAATATAAGACTACATGAGTAATCCAATATAAGAGTGAAGTTAGTTATCTTTCTCATCTTAGTGCCTAATAAGCTTTCAACCAGATCTATGAATGAAGTTTTTTTAGTACATAATAGTGCTTCAAATAATATCTAAAGAGTATAGTAGGTCAGTATTGCAGCAAGGACAAAATAGATAATGCCTTGAGCAACCCCTAGTTGGGCAAACTATAAAGGATTATAAAAGACGCCTATGCCTAAAGTCATTGTAATCCAAATGACTATTATTTAGTTGAGCTTTGCTTTTGGGGATCATTTGCTAAAAGAAAGTTCATTACTTGCAACTAGAACAATCTCTTGTTATTGATTTTGGTTTTATATTTACATTATAATTTATAAAATATAAGAATCGGTTTTTATTATAAATAACTTTCTTAATGAGTTTTATTAAAATGAACCAAGTTATAATTGAGTTTAATTTAAATGATAATATTAAAATAATTAAGGATTAAATAAAATAATAAAGCAAATAAAAGAAGAAGATTTCACAAAGCACAAAATAAACTAGTATTTAGAACATTTTAAGCAACCAAAAAGATTAAGTTTTTAATGTAGAGTTTATTTAAGCTGATCAGAGTATATTTAACTAGGGTAAATATAATTCCTAATCTAATATAAATATATAATAAGTTGATGATATTCAGACATCATGAGAGTCAAATAACTCACTTTATGAAACTTCTTTTGAGGAAATTTAAAGAGAGAATTCTTCAATAGATTTAAACGTATTTTGAGAAAAATCATTATCTTTGGATGATAATGAAAAACTAAAATTATCAATTCAATAAAAAGTAAGTAGTGACCTGAGCTATATATTTGGATAAGATCAATAATCTATTTATTTGCAAAATAATAAAGAGTCTATTATCCATTCTCTAAATGAATTCAAGAGAATTTAAAGAGAACTGCAAAATGCCTCAAATTAAAACAATTTAGTTATAGTATGATTTTGAATTATGAAAATCTAGATTCTAGTTCTTCTCCAAAACCGCTCTCATTTTATCATATCTGTTTTGTAAATTAGTATATTATGATTTGGTTACTTTGTGTTTGAGAAATAAGTTGTTGAAATTGGTAATAAAATAACTGTCTTCTTTGTGATCAAAAAATCCAAACTCAGTTCCTTAGTTGAAAAATTGAAGAATTTATTCAAAAGACATTGTGATTAGTTTCTCTTCAAAATAACTGAGAAGTCCTATAGAAAACTAAACAACTCCTCTGTATTAATAAAGTACGAAAAGCTCCATAATTCTTAAAACGAATTATATGTCCCCACTTTTTTATAAACAAGTTGTAAATAAGGCAATGTACCAAGATGAGGCATAGAATAAAGGATCAATTTTTAAATTCTTTTTAAGTTACTTTAAAGTGATTGCTTAGTCTGGGAACAAATTATGTTTCTAGTCTCTCTTATATATAGAAAATTCACTTAAGAGAATTAAAACCCTAGCTGTAAATATCTCTCATTAAATAAGAAAAGCCTATATATGTTTACAGTGATGTTTCTTTGTTATTGAACAAGCATAAAAATAAAGTTGCAATATAATTTTAACCTTAAACATATTAGAATTAGTCACCCAATAAACTATTGAAGTCTATAAGCAACTATTCAAGATCTATTTAGATTTATGGATCTCCATTTAGCAATGTTCTTTTAACATCAATTCAAATAATATCTTATGTATCTTTGCTTATTTAGTTCTCTTTGATTTCTTATCTAATATAGTTAAGTCTATACTGCAGTAGTAAATAATTTTTTAGTGTATTAATTCTTAATTCTTAAGGTATCTGTTTTTAATTTAGAAACCTTCTATACAACTCTCTGGTAATAAATAATAGATAGTTTTTATTGAGAGCTATTAATCAAGATAAGTTTTATGAATTAGTATATTTTACAACCTTATTTAAAAGTTTTTACTTTGTTAAAACCTTACCCCAATTAGAGGCATATTTTCTTTCAAAATCAAGCTTGTCCTCGACCTCATCTAAAGTTAAAATAATTTGATGAGTATGTAACTAAAATCTCTCTCCAATTTCTTTTATAATTTCTAGAACATATTCTTTTGGAATTAAACTATTTAAATCCAGAATTAGCTTAATTAAATCATCTAAAACAAACTACTTCTGTATTTAAATATCATTTTAGTTGTTATTTCTTCTTTGTATTATATTAGAAACCTTGTTCTATATTTTTTAGAATAAATTCATGTCTATTAGTTTTTGTTCATTAGTAATTTAGTTTCTTATCTCTAATAAATATTCAGAGTATTTAATCCATAGGTTTAGATCCATAAATACATATATGTTTTTTAGCTAAGATAATAGAGACACTAAAGATTTTTCTTTAACCACATAGAAATACTAAGCTAAATCTATACACTATATCACAAATGAATAATCTTTCTTTATCATCGAGTGAGATTTTGCAAAAATCGTCTCAAAAACTTATAATAGCAATTGGAATTTTTTTTGTTTTAACAAGATTTTATTTCCAAAACTTTAAACGTCTATGAGGGCTTAAGAGACAAAAGTTTAGATTATTTCTTAGCTTTGAAATATGCTCTCTAATTGCTATTATGTAGTATGAATATTTTACTCAAGCTCTTCTTATGGCATATAAAAAAGATCTTAATAAAGTAACTCCAAATACTAATTGTCATTAATTTTTTGCTTTAGTTGACTGTCTTCAAGATTGTCTATTATACTTAATTAATGAGTGAGTTAATTTTATTGAATTCTTTAAAATAAAGGACAGCCATATTAATCAAGCTATCCTATTTGCTAACAAGACATAAGTATTTTCTATTTAAATGGTAGTGTTTGCAACTGGTCCATTTAATTTTAAATATTTTTTTTATTTTCTTGACTAAAACTGCCAGACAAAAATCCTTTTAATATTAAACCTATACTTTAAAATCTTTCTTGTTCTGCCATACCCAATTATTAGTATTTAAGAGTAAACTCAAATTAAAATTATACCATTTTTTTATTTACAATGTTTGTATTATTTTTTAGCTCTTATTCAATTTCTTATTTTTCTATTTGCAAATTAGAAAACTGCTAGACAATTGTTTAGTATTCTTTATCTGATATTTATTTAGATTGTAATTATTTCTCTTTAATATTAACTGTTTTTTATATTTGATATAGATCTGTTAAAGAATTCTATAATTGCAAGATCAAATGATCCATGTCCTCTAATAGTTTTTAAAGCTCATCAATGTCTTTGAAAGTAGATTTTTAAAAAGACTACTATATAGTTTATAGTTGGTCTAAAATATGAACTTAGAATATCTTTACTCTTTGCTGTGTTTCTACTAATCATTAATTAATTTTGTTTCATATTTAAACAAGATCTGATTTAATTTCCTAAGCCTCTGAGGTTGATTATGATAATGAGAGATGACTTTCTGAGTCAAGTTTTTTTAAAAGTGATGTAAATTTTTTTTCCTGTTCATAATCAATCATGTAGAGCTCTTAGAAAATTTCTTTAATTTATTACAAAGAAGATTGTCATCCAGTTATTACTTTATGTGTTTGCTGTAAATATTCCTATGCAAATATAATACTCTCTTTAATCATTATATAATTATAGTTTTATTTAATTAGTTTATTGGGTTGGTATCCAAGTAATACTCACCTAATTTTATTTAAATATTGTTTTAGCTAACTTAAACACAATCGCATTCAAATCAATCATTATTCTAATTGAATTTACTTAGGGATCTAAAAATAATATCCTCATAACTAACTAAAGAAATTGAGTTAGCATCAACCAAAATTTAGAAATCAAATAAGCTACAAATATTATCATATTTATAAGAGACTAACAGTACTATTTCTTTTTCCACTTATTTGTTTTTAATAATTATTTAATAAAGCCCTATCATATGTTCTTAAAACAATAGGTTTAATAGTTGCTGAGTCTTGAGCTAAGTGTTAAAGTGTATAACGTTTCCTTAGTGAAATTTATTTAATATATACTTTTAAGCTTGTTTCTTATTTGATGAGGTAATCTAAATATACTGAGATAAAAAAAGTGTTATTTATCCTATTTAATACTTGTAAGACAGCTCTATATTTATAATTTATTCTTTTAATTGAATATAACTTCCATTCTTAGAACCCATATCTCTTAAAGTAATTAAAAGCTAATCCTTTATTAAGAATTATATTATGTTACGAAATATATTTTTTATTATGTCCGAGTCTTTGTTTCCTTAGATACTATAATTTAAAATTCAAAGCTTTTAGTATAGTTAAAATTGATACTCTTTTTAAATTGAAATCTAAAAATGTAATCGGCTTATATTCTCACTTTATAGAGAATATATTTATTGCTGGTTTTTAAATATTTCACTTCCAAATATTATTTATTAAGTGAAAGAATAATTATTTTCAAAATTTATATTATGCTTATTATTTTCGCTAAGCAAATAAACTTTATCTAAATAAACCAATTTTTATTATTCAATTCTATATATGTCTATTTAATACTATGAG
>ERZ724506.646-NODE-646-length-12190-cov-10.103255_pt1 | contig 12190 bp, 10 predicted proteins | sample MGYA00376039_ERZ724506 | MGnify/ENA primary metagenome ERZ724506 (study PRJEB28724, sample SAMN07190887) | wastewater metagenome | isolation source: effluent of sewage treatment plant in Hong Hong | place: USA: Christiansburg, Virginia | collected 2016-03-01 ... | reverse complement strand
CAATCATGACTCATATGACTGGAAAAGTTCTTACAAGAAATTACTACAATCTAGACTCTATCTTATCTATGACTTTATTCTAGTGATACCTTCTCAGTGCAATGCAGAGTAGTTGAAGTTGCAGGTCAATGAATCTCAAATGCGCCTCTATCGCGCAAGGAATATTCAAAAAATAACAGATCAATCTTAATGATCATAAAAATAAACAATATCTCAATTAAGGTATTGTTTATTAAGCCTTTATTTTTGAGGATGTTTAGATAAGAGTTTTCATTGAATGGACGCTATTAACTCTGATGTAATGGGTTTTCATATAAACGTATGGTGTCTATAAAACAAATTAAATTGAATAGCTTCTATATAATGCTCGGGGAAATTTGACATATTACGAAGATCTTGCAATGTGTTACAAACTAATTGTCCAATATAGTGAATTCCTACTCATCTTAAATAATCAACCATTCTTTGATTCACTCTTCCTCATCAAAAAATTAAACTCTGAATAGGCAATAACATTGGATGAATAAGCCAACGTAATCTTTTTTCATCAAAAATATAATCCTCAACTTCATCCTTGGGCATCATTTTTTGTTTAATAGTTTCTATGATTGCTGGTGGAAGCAATGTTCCAATAAGCAATCCTCTAGACGATAAGCTTTTTTCAATTCTTCATAGAGCCTTCGGTCAAATACCATAAATACCAAGAATGTCATCTTGACTACGACTAACGAGATCAAAGTTATAAAAAATCCCTGCCTGTTTTAATGCTTGTATTACCTTAGGGCCTAAGCCCAAATCATCTATTGACCGGAAAAGCAATAAATCATTTTCCAGCCCCGTAGTTATAAGTTTCATCCCTGAGATATCTTGATGATGAAGTCCATTTGATATGCGAGTGTTATTAGCGAGACAACTAATTACATTAGCTTTAATTCAATGTTGAAGCCCCCTCATCTTTTGTTTATCTTGAGTGGGGTGTAAAGTTGCTGTTTCCTTGAGGTCTCCTTTGGTAAGTTCAAGATTGATCTTTCACATCCACAACAATACTTGGCTCTACCATGCGCAACAAATTTGGCGACGAACCAGATTGATAAGAAATTTGGCGGCTCATAAAAATGATGTCGAATATATTTATTTATAATAAATTTTATATAAAATAAGTCAAGAACTACGATATACTAAATCACTTCACGAGCACAAAAGTTGTCTCATTGTCAGTTCGATCTTGGAGTCACTCGGCAAGAATTTGAAGACCGTAGAGTTCTGCAAGGGACTTATGACCAAGGCAAGCTGTATTCTTTGAGAGCTCACCGCGAGCAATACCCCGGGCAATGCGCGCATTATCACTCCATTCTCCTTCTCCGCTTTGGAGGGATTTCTCTGGATAGAGTTTTAATAGATTACTACTGCATTGCCTCAGTGCTTGTTCATGAGCCATAATCACAGAGATATCCTCCAGTCTAGATCCAATTGAAGCAAGAATACAATGTTCTACCTTGATGGCATAGTGAGCAACATATTCCCAGTGATAATGTCCCAACACGCGTATCGTCTCATCTACCAGTCCTCCCGTTGAGTTTGCAAGGGCAAACTGACCAGCATCGATTGTACCATTTTGAAGTGCTAAGAGAACTCACTCCGTGGTATAGAGAGGTACAATCTCAGCTTCTATTCCAGCTTTAGTAAGATAATCCTGGAGGGCGATGAAATTATAACTTCCAATATCTCACTGGATTCCTATTTTTTGTATTTTCATAAGAGAAGAAGTCTAGATTTTATTTTTTGAGAGAGCAGTGAAATATCGCTTTGAGAAAGGACGGTATGACCAAGTCGCTCATAATAGAGTGCATTGTAATATTGATGGTTATTCATCGCGTCCGGAAGTGGGATAATGATGAAATGAGCTGACGATGTTGAGAGCTCAGCGAGCGTTGTTGCTGATCAGCGTGTCACGACCAAATCTGTATCTTGTAAGATAAATAATAAATCTTGACTCTCAATCCAGTCAATAGTCTCAACATTACTATATTGATCAAATCATGCCCTCATATCCTGGTTGAGTGTGCCAAGAATGATCTTGAACTCTGCATCAATAGAGCCGATAGTGTGTGAGAGCTCTTCAAAGATAGCACGAGATCCTTGTGATCCGCAAATTACGAGAATATGACGAAGGTCAGTTTTCCATGTGATATTAGAAGAGAGCTCCGTATGTTTATACCAGACCGGGTCGAGAATCTGCCCTACTACCAGAGCATTCATTCATGGAAAATACCGTGATGCATCATCATATCCGAGGAGAATAATATCAGCAATCTTCCCAAGAAATTTATTTGCTTTTCCGGGAACAGTGTCAGACTCATGAATCGCAAGCTGCATTCAGAGGATTTTTCCAGCAAGAGAGAGTGGTACAGAGCCTGGTCAACCCTTACTCATGATGAGGTAGTATCATTGCTTCTTCAAGAGAGAAAACTTGTGTATTCCCCAAAAAAAGAGTGGGAAGAATGAATAAATATATCGAATCTTCGCCCCAAAAGATGTATCCCTGAGTCGCTCGATGGGGGCGGTGATTGCAGATATATGGTTTAATCTTGCCATCTTCTCTTCGAGTGAATCAGGAGCAGTGATATAGATATATTCTTTGTCGGGTAGATGTTTGGTAAAAGCAATAATCGGCATGACGTGTCATCATGTTGCAGATCACAGGAGAATGATCTTTTTGGTTTCACCAAAGAGTTTTGTAAGCTCACGTGGAGTATTAGGAGAGAACATATCATCAAGGTCATTGGGTAATAATTCCAGCAATTTCGAGCTCAGCAATATATGCAAAGAGTGAAGAAATATCTATATTTGTTTCGCGAGAAATCGTATCTATATGGACCGCTCAAGCCGAGATTGCATCATAAATGCTCTTGTGAATATCACTGAGATGATCTCGTTTACTTTGTACTGACGACATTTTTTTGTTTGATAATACCTTCGTATTGATCGAGGATATAACAGAGCCACGATCTCGTTCGATCTCTACGAGAATATCATCCGCGTTGACGATAAGCTTTGCGTGTCATTTTTGGATCAGACGATTGGCACCAGAACTTCCGCTATGATCGATAAATCCTGGAAGTGCGAATACTTCTTTATTGGATTCGAGAGCGAGATTTGCGGTGATGAGCGACCCCGACTCTTCAGCTGCTTCCGTTACGAGGAGCCCGAGAGAAAGACCTGCAACGATCTCGTTGCGTATTGGGAAATTATAAGCAATTCATTGTGTTCCGAGAGGAAACTGTGAGATAATCAAACTTCCGTTCTCAATCATACGAGTGAAAAGTGCTCGATTGGAGGCTGGATAGGATCGATCAATGCCTGTACCAAAGACAGCAATAGTATGCCCGTCATATTTCAGTGCTACTTCATGAGCCATTGTATCCGCACCGAGTGCTCCTCATGAGATGATCGTATAACCCGCCTCGACAAGTCTTGGGATAATCGTATCAAGAGATCGTTGTGTGTACTGAGTTGGCTTGCGTGATCCAACGATCGCAATCGATAGGGTATTGAGAAGGTTAGTATTTCCACGTGCCCAGAGAAGCTCAGGAGGATTGGAAAGAGATGTGAGTGATTGTGGATAATCGTCATCCTCTCGTAAGAGAATTATGCATCACTTTGCCATTGCATCTTCGACTATTTGGATCGAGATATTTGCAATGTTCGCTCGGATATTTTCCTTGCGCTCTTCCTTGATACTACTCGATACAATCCACTCCTCGAGAGATATTTCAAGAGCTTTCGGACCATAGGATACAAGGTCACGCTGTGTGAGACCTACCTGAAGTGCATATGCAAGCAGAAGATGTTTTTGATTATGATCTGACATAATTATCGAGAGAAAAATGTGCGAATGCGAGAGAAGGTTGATATTCTCTTAGGAGAAAAAAACCATTCATTTGGAAGAATAATTTTTCATCCATTATACGATAGAGCAAGGTGGATGCCTGAACGATTGTAGATGATATCTGCGAGGATTCGAGTTCTATCAGAACGAAGGCTTACACTATCTTCTGCAAATCATTCTACCCACCGTGATTCGAGTATGAGACGTTGATTCCATTCTTTCAGACAGTTTTTAAGAAGAGTATTTGCGATTTTGTTCTCTTCAAGTCATTGATGTTTCCAACAGATTTCAAATGTATGAAGCGCTTTTTTTTGGTAAGTACGACTCAAAATTGGGAAATCGCCCCGAGACCAGATGATGTGATCACTCGGAAGTGTAGGATCGTAGGATTCAATACTATCTCGATCAAAAGACAACATAGAAAAGACATTTTGTGCAGATCGACTCTGGGAAAGTCCGAGAGAACGCACAAGCTTTGATTCGATAATACTTTGGTTGATTCGTTGCATACATTCATCATATTGATTTTTACACGAGTGTAAAAAAACTCATCCATAGAAGATGAGTCGTACGAGTAACGAATATTGCTATGAGAGAGCTAATTCTCTCTGATCAGAGAAATATTGAGTCTTCATCTTCTTGTAGAGTCAGAGAAGCATATAGTGATCATCATAGGAAAACCCTTCGTGAAGCATATCCTTGAGAATATGAAAAGCGATGTAGACATGAGAATTGTATCATGAGAGAAGTTCAATTGCTGCAATTCGTACTTCCAGATTCGACTCACGATACACAAGGGCAGTTATCTTATCTAGTATGGCCCTCGGAAGATCTACCTGCGTTGCAAGAGCTGCGATAGCCTCTATCTGCAGCGATTCATCCCCAGATCTCATGGTCTGATGAACAAGTGTTTCGAGTGCTACTGATCGAGATTCTGGATAATCAAGCAAGCTCATGAGCTTGTTATATTCTTTCTTTCGAGTTCACACTGAACGAAGATTTTGTATTGTCTGATAGGTCATTGGTATTGGTTATTGACAAATTTATTAAAACACATTTAAGTATTTATGTCAAATATTTCAATGATGAAAAGCCAAAGGATAGGGGTAACTCATTTTTCACTCTTTGTTCAAAATAATAAAAATCCACTTCTCTAAAAAGAGAAAGTGGATTTTCGATAGGGGACCTTTTTTATTTGTGAGTTTATTTCATTAGTTGATTCAGAAAATCAACTAATTCCTTGAGGTGATTGCGTGCATCACCCGTTTGCAGCAAGCTTAGAAGAGGCGTTTTATTTGCCTCATCACGACATGCCGCAAGCTGACCCTGAAGTTGTGCCAACTTTTGCTTTTCCTGATCCAACAACTCCTGCGCATCGTTAACCGTCTGTGTTTGAAGGTTAACATTTTCTTCAAGCGCGTTTAATTGCGCTTGAAGCACGCTGATAACGTCAATGGATCCTAGGATACTGCCCAGAGAGAGACTTTGCCAATCAGTATCAGTTGTTACAGTCGTTTCTTGAACTACTGTAACAGCTTCTGGAGAAACTTCAGAAGTAACTGTGAGATGATCAATATTTACTTCTTCAATCACTATCGGCAACTGTTGAGGCAATGGTTCAACGGTTTTAACACCATCATTATCGTCCACAAGATTACCAAAATCATCAAAAGCATAGCCAGCTCGGGTGAGCAAGGCTTCCAGATGATTATGATCAATATTCGTTCTGGGAATATTGGAGCGTTGATGTGGCTGTATAGCAACTTTCATACCAACAAACCACTGTTGATACAAATCAGAGGCATTATAGCCTGCGTGAAGTGCTGTGATTTCGGTTTGGCAACGAGCAACCGTTACCGAACGCTGCCTTGCGGGTAAACCCTTCTTAAATCTCAGAAAGCATTCAATCATCTCAGGGTTGAGATCATCATATGCTTGAGGTTTCTTGGGGATCTCTCGATCAATGACAGGACATTGATCGGGAGGAATAACTACCGCTTCGACATACACTTCACTCTCGCATTGCTGCGGGGTGAGACGTTTACCTTGTGCCCGTTCGTACTCATCAGACAAAAGTGGAATAACAAATGCCTGACGACCTTGACCGGTCCATAGGTAAAGTTCGGGCTTTTCTTCAGAAACGATAATGGGTCGCTCCCGTGAAAACCGCCCTTGTCCCTTCGGGATGAAGTAAATATTTTCAACAAAAACATGTTTCTTTGGAGAAAAAATACTCAAAAGGCGTGTTTCAAGAATGGAACTCGGCCGAACCGTTGTACAAAAACTAGCACCATGCGATTGAGCAAGGATAGCATTCAAGTGTATCACAATACCTTTTGGAAAGCTGAACTCTCCACTCTTTATTGATGATAAAACAGCAGATGCTGCCTCAGCTGACGGAACAGCGTTGGTTTTACTATTGTTCATTTTTGCTTCTCCTCGTTTTGCAAAAACTACTACCGGACGGTAGATATGATTATCTTAGTAATCATTATACATAAGTCAAATTATTTATATATAATAATATGTATTGTATATAATTCAGATTGAACATAGAGATAGTACCGGTGATGGCAAGGTAGCAAGATAATCAAGCTCACTCTATTTATAAAAATCTTGTCCCATATGGGACAAGATTTTTATAACTTGTTTTTGAGGATACCCCCCTCGATAAGAATTCTATAGAGATACGCTTCGGAAGTCTCTCATTCTGCTGATTGTTCTGGATTATAACCAAGAGCGATAATCCAACTAACACTCGTGAAGAGCCCAAAAGGTACATTTAATTCTTTCCGCATTCACCTTTTAGTATGTATATCTATGGAAAAAAGCTCGTGAAATTGATATTCTGAGAGAGTTCTATTTCATTTTTTGAATTCATTGAGCCAACTCTGAATGGATGTTTTTACAATGTTCTTAGATCGTAATTTTTCATAAAGAGTATTTGTTTGTTCAGTACGATTTAGGAGGAGGGCGTCCAAATATTCTGAAAAAAATGATGTATGGCCATGATAAGAGGTAAAAAATGGGTGACCTCAAAGCGCATTAATGAGTGGTTGAGCAGCAGGAACTCATCCACGTGAATTCGTCACAGAGAGAATTTGTTTTTCTTTTATACTTATATCACTTCGAAGAAGAAGTTTCTTATTGTAATCTTCAAGAAATCGCTTCAAATCAGGTGGTGTTGCAAAATCGTTCTTTGTCATTTTTCAAGACTCGTAGAGAGTGCGAAGGTTTATTCACCAATGATGTTGTTCATCACTTCTCAGATCAAGAAAATATCCATCTTTTTTATTGAGTGCGTCAAGAATATATCATGTCCATGTATCTGCACTCTCTTCGGATATAATTTCTTCAAAGTTATTTTTAACCGATGTCAGCGGTCAAAAAAGTCATCATAATTCAGCAAACGAAAAATCACTATTAATGAATTTTGGATCGACTTTTTGAGCAAATACCTGTGTACCAACATTGTCTATATCAGAGATGAAAATCGTTCCTGTATCTGTATATATGAATATATATGGACTCGATGGGAGTGTGTAGGCAGCGATTTTTCCATGCTCGTTTTTCGGGATGATATCTTCGAGCATATCGATCAACCATGCAATCTTGGGGATATAATGAAGATTGCTGTCTCACTGTCCATTCTTATACCGCAGATGAGATGTTATTATTCCCTCTGATACTCAGATATCCTCTCCATGATCGAGAATTTCCAATCAGAGTGAGCGCCCGATGTCAGTATGATGTTTTCTAGGATCAATGAAGGTTTTACTTGTGAGTGTTGTTGTATTATGTGAAACATTTTCAACCACTGGCTGTATATGATTGATGGGAGATTCTTGTGCGTCAAATCATTTTACATCTTCCAGTATTTCCACAGTTTTTTGTTCATCAAAAACAGGTGACTTAATCTTTTGGATATGCGAAAATAAATCTTTACCCATATTTTGAACATCTCCGATGTGTTGGACAGCATGATCAAGATGTCCTGCTTTCGTCTTTGCAACTTTCGACGAATCAAACACAAATACACCCAATCTATCTTCTACTGATGAGAAAATATGTTGAAAGACTATCTTTCCGTGTTCATCCAAAAGTATCTGTATGTAAAAAGTTGGCTTCCCCATAGCATTAGGAGAGATGGATACGCCTTTTAGATACATTTTTCTATGAAGATCATCAAATTTATATGATTTATTTCACACTGTAATATGATTTTTCAGCGCTGATAGTCGACTTTGTTTTTTAAATTCTGCTTCTGACCATATCAATGGAACATTGAGGAGTCGTTCTTTCTCATGTCCTTCTGCTTTGGAAATACAATTCACCCAATGCTGTACACTTCTATATTGAGATCAAACTGGATAAAGTTCCAAACTGAGTCCAAAAAATTCTTCTGTGAGAGCATCAGAACCATCAAGTAATGAATCAGTGTATATATCTTTTTCATCTAAGTGAAGCTTAAGGTGATCGATTCTCTGCTGGATTTCATCAGTGTTCCCCTGATATAGAAGCTGTAAAAATACAGCTTGCACAGCAGATATCAATACGTCTGTACTCTTTGGATCAAGATTATACACATCATAATCTTGTAATATTTCATGTGATCAATGTTCCTGATATGCTACAGTAAGAATAGCAATATAAAAAGAAAGTGACAAAAAGGCTCTGGGGTACGATATGTAAGGCATATTTCTATCACCTTCATTCAGTTTTTCCAAAAATCACTTTATAATTTTGTTCGCTACATATGGGAGTGCCACTTCTACCTCAAAGTGATTCATTGGAAAGGATTGAGCAATTTTGTATGCATCCGATACAAGGCTCTCAAGTGCAATATTATTACTCATGAGTAATTCTTGAACTAATGCATCCATTCGTCACTCTAGCGATTCAGGAGCAACAATATCATTATTTTCTTTATGTATATCTGTAGGTTGATTCATAGGGAGCAAAAATATATTTATATATAGTAACTATATATAGTATTTGTCAATTTATTCTCATGATTTTACAATTTATATATGAATAGAAAAATCTCTTGACTCAAATATTAGCACGTATATAATCTTAGTGCTAATTCTTAAAAATATATTTATGAATCTCGACAAACTCACAACTCAAGCTCGCAATCGTCTCGAATCTGCTCAAATTGCAGCTATTGATAATCATAATACCACCGTTGATCCAGTACATCTTCTCCTTGCACTCCTTGAATCCGACGATTCTATCGTGCCTCACATACTTCAGAAGATGAGTATCAATGTAAATGAATTTATCATTGCTACTCAAAATACTCTTTTCAAGCTGCTTCGAGCTGACTCAAGCATCAACGTAGTTCCTTCTCCAGAGCTCATTGAAGTACTCGCTGAGGCGGACAAAGTGATGAAATCTCTATGAGATAGCTACACTACCGAAGAACATATTTTCTTGGCACTCTTTCGTCGGGCTCGCTCGCTCAAAGAGCTCTTTGCAAAGTTTCCACTGCAAGAAGCGAAAATTCAACAAGCTATCATAGATATACGTCAGGGTCAAAAGGCTGATAGTCCCGAGAGTGAGTGAAAATATCAGACACTCGAAAAATACACTATCAATCTTGTCGAACAGGCACGCAAATGAAAGATCGATCCAGTTATCGGGCGAGAAGAAGAAATCCGCAGGACCATGCAAATACTAGCACGTCGATCCAAGAATAATCCTGTGCTCGTGGGAGATCCATGAGTCGGTAAAACAGCTATTGTTGAATGAATTGCGCGAAAAATCGTCGAAGGAGATGTACCTGATACGCTCAGGAATAAAACACTCCTCACACTCGATCTCGGCGCGCTTATTGCAGGAGCAAAGTACCGTGGGGAATTCGAAGATCGTCTCAAAACAGTCATCAAAGAAGTGACCAAATCAGAAGGAGATATCGTCCTTTTCATTGATGAGCTTCATGCGATCGTCGGTGCTGGCAATCAGGAAGGTGGTGCCGATGCTTCCAATCTCCTCAAGCCAGCACTTGCACGAGGTGAGATCAAGATTATTGGAGCAACAACCATTGCTGAATATCGAAAATATATTGAGAAGGATGGAGCACTCGAGCGCCGTTTTCAGCCAGTCATTGTTGATGAGCCAACTCATGACGATGCGATAGCAATCCTTCGTGGACTCAAAGAAAAATATGAAGTGTTTCACGGTATCGAGATATCTGATAGTGCTATCGTGGGAGCTGTAGAGCTCGCAACAAAATATATACCCGATCGCAAACTCCCAGACAAGGCAATCGACCTTATCGATGAAGCAGCATCCAGTGTCAAAATGTCATCAGTATCAAAGCCCGTAGAGCTCGATAAAATGGAAAAAGAAATTCGAACTCTGGAAATTGAGCGCGAAGCTCTCAAGAGGGAAAAATCATGAGTATCCGATGAAAACAAGGAAAAAAATGAACGAAAGATTGCAGAGTTACGGGAAATATACAGTGCGAAAATAGCAAAGTGGCAAAAGGAAAAAGATCTCATTACAAAACTGAAATCCAATAAGGAAAGTGTTGATACTCTCAAGATCGAAGCTATCAATCTTGAACGGCAATCAGATTTCAACAATGTTGCTCGAATTCGCTATAGCGAAATACCAGCACTCGAAAAAGAGAGTGAGGCCATCCTTCAAGAACTCAATGATTTACAAAAAAAAGGTGAATCATTCTTGCGAGAACGAGTTGATATCGAAGATATTGCCAGCGTTATTGCAAAATGGACAGGAATACCAGTTGGAAGACTCGTCGAGACGGAACGTGAAAAATATCTTCACCTTTTTGAGCGCCTGAGAGAACATGTGATCGGACAAGATGATGCCCTCGAGAAAGTATCGCAGGCAATTCTTCGGAGCAAGGCATGACTCTCAGATCCAGATAAGCCTATTGGATCATTTCTCTTTCTAGGACCTACCGGCGTCGGAAAGACAGAGACTGCCAAAGCACTCGCGGAAGAACTCTTCAATGATCCACATGCAATGATTCGTATCGATATGAGCGAATATATGGAATCCCACACTGTCGCTCGACTTATCTGAGCTCCTCCTGGATATATTGGCCACGACGAAGGTGGACAGCTCACAGAGGCAGTCCGTCGCAAGCCATACTCCGTAATGCTCCTTGACGAGATCGAAAAAGCACATCCGGATATTTTCAATGTATTTTTACAAATTCTCGATGATGGTCGTCTCACAGATAGCAAGTGAAGAGTGGTATCATTCAAAAACTCTATCATTATCATGACATCGAACGCAATAAGAGAGTTTCCGAGTGATATCTCTCATGACGACAAAGAAAAGGAAAAATATATACGATTAACTCTGCAAAAGCACTTTCGTCCTGAGTTCTTGAACCGAATTGATGACATTGTCCTCTACAACAGTCTTTCAGAGAGTATGCTCAAATCAATCGTCCATATATTCCTCCGAGATATTGAGAAGATGCTATGAGATAAAAATATAGAGGTTACCTGGTCCGAGAGCCTGATCAAACATCTGGTAATGATCTGATACGATCCTGAATTCGGAGCACGCCCTCTCAAAAGAGCGATCACTCGAGAAATTATGAATCGCATCGCAACAGAAATAGTTGCAGATAGAATTCATACAGGACAGCATATCACTATAGAATATAAAAATGATTGAGTGCATATTGAATAAAATTGCTTTTTTGTCCAAATCACTACCATAAGAATACTATCTATAACGTTGCTTCTATGGACACACGCAAAAACAATGCTCCCACATTGGATACTCCAAAACCAAAATTATCTATTCTCGAAGATGAGCGACAAGAATTCGAGAGACAACTTCAAGATGGTAGTATCAATGAAGGCATTCGAAAGCATATTGCTTACATTCTCAAGAATGCACGAATACTCAATCCGGAAAATGGGACGGTAAGTATAGCACCTGGTATTGTCAATATTGGAAAAACGATTAGCTACAAAGTCCAATCACTCCTGAGCAAAAATACATTCGAATGAACCTTTCGAATAGGTGGCAACGAGAGTCCCTTCCCTTCAAGAATACCGTACGATACACTATTTGCAGTAGAATTCAGCTGACGCAAAGTTAATGTTGATAATGTGTTTAATGTGGATAAAGAAGTATTCAAATATAGCAATCTTGATCTTACATCCCCTGAGGTTGCTTGGATGCACTCTGAACCAGACGATGAAGTAAAAATAACACTTATCTCTTCCAATTGGATAAATGAAGGGTAAATAAATAATATTCAGTGTATGATTCGATATTCTTTCTACCCAAGTATATTTGGTGATG
>ERZ724506.645-NODE-645-length-12198-cov-9.247385_pt1 | contig 12198 bp, 6 predicted proteins | sample MGYA00376039_ERZ724506 | MGnify/ENA primary metagenome ERZ724506 (study PRJEB28724, sample SAMN07190887) | wastewater metagenome | isolation source: effluent of sewage treatment plant in Hong Hong | place: USA: Christiansburg, Virginia | collected 2016-03-01 ... | reverse complement strand
ATCTAGTTAAATATTTTCAATTTTAGACTTTAAAACTATATCTAAGTTAATAATTTTCTGTTATTATTTAATTTCCAGGTATTTACTCTTGAAAATATACAGTAATCTTTTGCTTTATATTTGAAAGAATAATTAAATAAGAAAAGCTAAGGAATATTTAAAACCCTCGTTTATATCCTAAGCTAATGTTATAAAAGAAATCTCTGAATAAGTTTTCTTTAAATCTTAAAATTATAATAAACTATCATTTTATGTTTATTCAAAAATACTTTCTTAATAGGAAATATTTTCATTTATCTTAAAATTGCTTAAATTTTTAATAAGTAAACTAAATTATTTAATCTTAAATTATTACAAAAGTCTATTTATAATAGAAATAAAACTTAATATTTCTTTTCGATAATTATTTTATTACAAGCTATTATATTTTTATTTGATTTTTTCTAATCTATCATCATGTATTTATTATTCTTTTATAATTTTTATTTGTTAGTTCTCAAATATGTTTTCTTTACTTTGTACTTTGGTATAGTACTTTTATTTAATAGCTTTATACTACTCTAAGAATATTTTTGAATCTTATATAAAATCCATTATATATTTATATGAATTATTTATTTATATTTTATTGACTTATCATTTTTTAACAAAACGTGTGTATTTGCTCTGATGTTTTTTCCTAAATATTCTGCTGATCATCTTGCAACCCCAATAATAACATTAGGAACCATTCGTTTTAATGTTTATTTAATACATCCATATTTTAGTAGGTAAGGAAATGATAAACAACGTCGTATAATCATGATCAAAGCTCATCACTTTAAGAATCTATAAGCTTATTTAGACATTTAAATATTTGTGTAATTTAAGTACTGTTTAAAGATACTCTGCAAATATAGTCAAGAGCTTATAAGGATGCTATTTTGACTTTCTTTTGCTAATGCAAGCAATTATTTATAACTAGTTAAATTGTCTATTATATATTTTAGTTTATATAATCATTATTGCTCTTTAGCAAAATTATTATTAATTCTGCTGTCTTTATTTTTAAGACAGGATAGCTATTCATCAGACAAATATTTAAGACTTATATAATATTATCATTTACTTTATTGGCAATTTAGTAATCTGCTTGTATTATAGCAATAAATATATCAATAATCTTTACATAATTTTCTTCATATTTTTCTTGTTGTCTTACATCAACTATCTTATCTTAAAGTATTATTATTATCCTAAACATAATTTATTAATCTATCTTGTCTTATTAATAATTAACATTCATTAAGAACTCTAAAAACTCGTAAATATTATTTCTTATTAAATCAAATCAACTACTCAAACCTTTTAACACAATAATATCTAAGTTATTCAAGACAAAAGTTTAATACCATAGTTCTTTTTAAGTACTTGTATTTTCTAATAACTATTTAGTTATCTTAACACCTTCTTTTAAATTGAGTTGATCCAGTCTTAATAGATCCTAAAATATTGACTCATAATTCTCATCATGATTACTCATTATAAGTATAAATAAATAAAATAATAAATAATATAATTCATTATCTGTATCTTCTTAGCTTAATCTAATTTCTTCTCTTGTAGTTAGCCTTGTAAGATGGTCTTCTCTTGTTGTCTTTATTTCCTTTAGTTCTAAGACCTCTATGCTTTCTTCCAGCTGAGGTAAGACCTCTCATTTCTCTATGCTTCTAAGAGACAATCCAGTTGATACCTGGGTCATTTCTAACAGCCTAGTGATTTGGATCAACAAGAATAACCTCAAAGAATTTGAAGGTAGCATCTTGACCAACCCAATAAGAGTTCAAAACTCTTAGTCCTGGCAATTTTCTTCCGACTTTCTCCTCGGCAACAGATTGATAGTTCTTAACGTTTTTAAGTCCAGCAACTCCAATAGACTTAAGCTTACCACAAACAACTCCCTTTGGAGCAGGTCTTTTTCTGTTACCTCTTCTGATCTTGACTCTGTAGACAACAAAGCCTTACTTGGCCTTGTATCCAAGTCTTCTGGCTCTTTCAACTCTGCTTGGCTTAGAACATCTGTGGACTGAGGCCATTTGTCTGTATTCCCAAGTTCTCATTCTCTATAGGAATTACATGACAGTGGATTATTTCTTCTTCCAAAGCTCTTGAATGTACTTGTAGGCACCCATTTATAAATTTTGTTTTTATAATTTACTTTATATAAATGAGATTAATTACCTTTGATATGATGGTTTGTGTTTCGAATAAGTGTTAAGGAAATATGCATCCTTTGTTACTTAGAGTTATTGAAAGCTGTGTTGTTGAGTAGGAGGTATCAAGAGAGCTTATAGAGAAGACTTTATAGAACTTAGATTGGAAATGATTCATAGAAACTTGCCAAGAAAATAAAATGCTCTATGATCTTAGTCCAGAGACAGTACCTCAAATGCTAAATGAAGAGCTTCTCAACAAACTCAATAGAGCTATGTTTGAGTATCATGTTGTCAAAGGAGAGCTTATATGTCCTGATTGTAGTTGAATATATCCAATAATGAATTCCATTCCAAATATGCTGATAACTGATGAACCTTTCGTGGAAGAGAATAATTAATAGTTTTAATTGTATTTATATATAATGTATAATTACTAACCGTTTTATAGAGAGATCTATGAGGATAAACAGATCAAAGAGAAACTTAATAAAAATGACTATAATGTACTTATTAGAGATTAAAGGAATAATAAGCAAGATAATCCTTTTAAAATATGGAGCTGACAAGTATATGAGGAAGAAAAGTCAAAAGAGAGATATATCAGAGATAATAAATACATTGATAATATAGATGAAGATATTAGGCCAGTTTTATTAGTCAAAAGAAAATCCTTATTAAAAGTGCAAGATAAAAAAAATGATGAAAATTCAGTCGAAAAATACTCAGGAAAAACTAAGTATTCTTATACATGAGTTGAGAACATAAAATAATAAGCCAATATAATTAAAGCAGCTGATATATAGTAAGTCAAGAATAACTAGTACACTAAGAGTGGAGAATACTATCTCTTAAATGGCATTGAATACTTGCCAGAGGGTTTCCTTGAGCTTGACCCCCTACTACTTCATGACCATTTTTAATTCCAAAACAAAATTCATGAAGAATTGTTCAAAGAAGATCAAAGAAAAATCAAACAAGCAAGATGAGAATAATATTCATAGAAAAGTTATCCCAAAGAAAGAGAAATTGTTATTCTGTTCAACAATAGTCTTGATGGATAAATAAAATAGTTTTTTGAAAAATGGCTCTACTAAAACTAAAGACCAATGTTTGAATGGGAGCTTAAAGAGTTTGCTAAGAAAATTAAAATCAGTGTGGATAAAGCTCATTAAATACAGTCTAAAATTCTGTAGCATAAAAAAGAAGAAAACATAAAAGGATTATTAAAATATTTAATTGACAAAAAATGCTTCAAAGATGGAGTGTATTATATACCTCCTTCTTTACATAAGTATTTTAAAGTTTGACTTGGAGAAGAACTACCTCAGGATAAATTAGTTCTAGACAATAAAAGCCTGGAGATGTCATTATAGACCCTTAATAAATTTATGTAACAAGAAATAACCTAAAGTATTATTGAAAGAGCTGTTGAACAATCAGATGATGAAAAAACAATTAAAAATTATAAAAAAAAAGAATAAAAATATTAATAAGAAAATAAAGAAAAAGAAATTAAAAAAGAGAAAATCAAAGAAAAATTAATGATGAAGAAAAACTCTGAGAAAATAGGAAATTTTTTAATTGAAAAGTAGAGGTTTTTTGTTGAGCTTGTTTGATAACCAAAAGATGATATAATAACTATTTAAGGGTTAAATAATGATTTTAAGGAAATTGGTTTTATTTCAGAAAAATTAAAAACTTAACATTACAAATTAAATATTATTGAGGAGTATGAAAGTGAAAAAATTGTCTGAAAATATATCAATATTAAAAATGAAAAAGATTTAATTGTTTTTAGTCATTGTTTTTTAATATAATTCTAGTAGATATAAGAGAATTAAATTCAATAAGAAGCGTATTATAAATAAACTTAGTTTTTGATAAGTATTTAGTCTATTAAAAACTAAGATAATTAATATGATTTGTAGATAATAAAATAGCCTTAGTTAATTATACATGAGCAGAAGATAATTGTTAAGTAAAATATTTAAAAAATAAAAGTAAATATTTAATAAGAAGATTTATTAGATAAAAATGAGATAATTTCTCTCTAAATCTTTAACTAAGCAAATGAGCTTATATACGAATTTCTATATTAGTTAAAAGAATAATAACTCAATATAGGCTAGAGACAACAATTTTAATTACCTGGCTTTATTTTCAACTAAAAACTGATTAATATTTAAATAGATGAAATTTAAACAAGTTAATAAAAATATATAAAAGTAATTCTAAGTGATAATTACGGCTTCAGAATCTTTAAGCCTATTTAAGTATATAACTTTAGTCCAATTTATACTGCATGAACGATTATAGCCTAAATTGATAATAAAAGCAAATAATAATATATCATATTAGAAAACCAAAATAAGTAGCTTATTGAAGTATTTGATCTTAAAGAGGACAAAACTACTCTAAAATAAGGCCAATTTACAGCCAAAGTGCCCATCCAGTTTTTAAACGAGACTTAGTTGAAAATTAGTATAGAGCTTCTTAAAACCAAAGAGAATTAAGTATACTAACTAACTATTACAGACTCATAATTTAATAGCAAATTATAAGAGAAAATTAGCTTAGAAAATGATAAAGATTTAATTGCTAAATTTTATTTGTAAAATGAAGCATAGTCCTTGTATATATTTTAAATTCTTAACGCTTTCAATGTCACTGAATTCGAAGCATAACTCAAATACAATCCTTAGGATACTAATAATAATATGCAAAGAAAAATGGTTAAATCTAATGGTGTTATCGAGACTCTTTAGATAGATAAAAATTTTTTAAGCAATAATAATCTCTACTAAATTTAAACACAAGAAATTGTTAATGAATATTTTAAAAAGCTGCAATAAATGTTCTTGGTTAACTCCAGTAGTGAAATTCATGATGTGGTTTAAATACCAAATGAGATAAAGATGAAAAATATTGAGCGATAGCTTTCCAATGAAAATACAAATAATGGTAAAGCTTAGACTATCACTCTAAAAGATGGTAACAAAAATGTTGGATAATTAAATATTGAACATAAAAATAACTCCAGCCAAATAAAGGCTTAGTTTAAAAAAGAGAAATAAATTATTAAGCTCAAAATCTAAGATAACAATATTCTCAATGATACTATAACATTTTAACCAGTTAGTTTTTGGAACGATACTTTTTATATAGCGCTACATAAATAAAACTAGCAAACTAATGTCACCATATCTGATTAAAACAAAGCATATTTTAATCCAGATAAAACATTCAACAAAAATAACACTTATTATAGTGAGGATAATTTCTACTTGCAAATTTCTGATAAGGATAAGATAAAAATGATAATTAAAAATTAAACTAATCCAAAGAATTATATTAAAATTATATTATATGATTAGTCAAGCTAAACTGAAGTAGTGAAAAAGAATAAATAAGTTAGCTAAATTATTTAAGACAATTTAGACTTATAAGATTTAGATAATTAAGAACAAATATTTAAAGAGCTTGATCCATTCTAATTTGAAAATAAAACATTTTAATATAAAATCATTAATTTTGCCCGAAGAAAAACTGAGGCTAAAATATAACTCTTCAAAGACAATGATCTTGTTTAAGAGAAACTAATAGTACTAAATCATGATCTAGAAGATTGTGATTTAAATTTGCAGCAAGTAGAAGAAGACGGCGTTAAGAAGCTCAAAACTACAATAACTGACTAAAACCATAGTGAGATTTTTAGAAAAACTATTGCAATAAAAATGGGAGAAAAAATGGCCAAGAAAGTTAAATGATTAAGAGAAGATAAAAATAAAGAACAATAAGAAACTATTTTACTTCCAAAAAATGACAAGAAAAAAAGTATTAGAATAAAAGACACTTTAGATGAGGATAATATAAATAAGCAAGCTAATGAGGACACTGATAAGGATAATATAAAAGAGAGAAAAAAAAGTATTCGAATCAAAGACTATTCAAACATTGATAATCAACAAAGTGATACTTTATAATAGGCATAGAGTCATAAAGAGCGTAAAAAGAGTATAAAGCCTCAGAATATTACAGATGATAATGACAATCTTGCAGATGAGGATTAAAATAAAAATAAAGAGCGTAAAAAAAGCATATGAATAAAAGAAACAGATAATATTAATGATTAAACAACTGATAAAGATAATATTATAATTAAAGATAGAAAAAAAAGTTTTTGAGCAACAGAAAAAGATATGGAGGACATTACCAATAAAGTTAAGAAGAAATTATCTACTTTCAAAAACGAAGAGCTAAATCGTAAGTTAAGTAATGCGGTAATTGATACAGCATTTAAAGAAGATAACAATTAAGATAATATCAATCATAGTTTAGATGATTCTTAAATTGCTTGAAAAAGCCGCCGATCCATTAAATTTGTTGATGAAATTCAAAATCTATAACAGCAAATTCAAACACCATAAGATATTATTAAAAAGACACAAAATCTTTAAGAAACACTTTAAGACTACATGAAGTGTTTATAAGACTTCTAATAACAATAAGAGCCTGTAAAAATTAACAACTCTTAATCCAGTTTAGATCAAAAAACCTAGCCAACATAATACAATTAATAAATAGACAACTTTTTATAAAACCCAGAAAATATTGAGAAAATGAAAATTCAAAACAAAATACTTTTGAACTATTTTCATGAGTTTATCAACAAGAAATAATTAAAAATTATTTTCATAATTTTTATTAATTGAAATGAATGACCTCTGAATTCTTAATCCAATTGAAGTCTGCTTTGTAGCCAAAAAGCTCCCTAATATTGTTGCATTGGAATCTCATCATTGCTGGTCTTTCTAATGAGAGTCCCCAAGCAATAACACTAACATCTTCTGGCAATCCCATTGGGACAAGCATCTCTGGTCTGAAAACACCAGAGTTTCCAATTTCAATAACTTTCTTAAGCTAAGGATGATAGCCAAAGATCTCCATTGAAGGCTCAGTATAGGGATTGTAAGCAGGCTTGAATCTTATATCTACAATTCCTATTTTATTGAAGAAAGATTTAATGAAATATTTTAGCTAAGGGAGTCCAAGACCTTTTCCAATAATAAGACCCTCAACTTGATGAAATTCTGCCAAATGAGTTGAGTCTAAAGTTTCATTTCTAAACACTCTGTCTATTGAGAAATACTTTCCAGGAGTAAACTTTCCAGTCTTCTAATACTCCTAGCCTATTTGATACAAATATCTAGCAGACACTGCAGTGGTGTGTGTTCATAAGATGTTCTTGCATGCTTCTTATTCTGACCAAGGATAGTTCCAGCCTTTGGACTATCCATTTTCATTTGAGTATCCTGACTAATGCATGGTCTTAACTTTTTCCTTGTACTCTTAAAGCTCTTTAGTATTGAGTTAACAGTTTGATGGATTCTTTAGGAAGAAAGTGTCATGAGCATCTCTTGCTGGATGTTATTAAGGTTAGAATAAAGAGTCGAAGTTGAAGAATGAAGACTCAACATATTATTGAGTATTCATCTCTGAGAATCCCATTTCGAGAAGAATATTTCTAAACTCTGTTCTCATTTTCATTAATGGATGAAGCCCACCACAACTTATTTACTTTCCTTTGGAGTTGAGATTTATTGCTTTGAAGAGCTCATGATTAAGATAGCTATTGTTTTATATGTCTTAATAGCATAGGTCAGCTTTCTGTTCAAAGAAAATATCTCACATGCCTTCGTCCTTTTAGATCTGGTAGTAAACAAGCTGCTTTATGTCAACAAGCTTTCTTTTCTTTAATTTCAAAACTTATTCATCATTTTTATATTAGTCCATTTTATTATCGAAAAAATCAAAACTTGAAAGCAAGTTTAGTAATTCTTTTGTGGAATCATTTTTAAAATTAGTTGAGTCAGTTGCTGCTAGTTCGTCAGCTTAGTTTTCGAATAAAACTTTCATTCCGTTAGATAAAGCCACTTTATAAATATCAGGGAATTTACTTTCAATGTCGCTTTTCTTTGCTCTTTTATTCTCCTATTGCATTATATAAGAGTATATAATATGCTCTGGGGATCCACTTTGTCTGCATACCTCACCTTCTTTTGTTACAATGAACTTCTATGATTGCTATTATAATAGCTTTACATAGCATCTTGATTCTAAGCTTTTTAATGAGCTTACAACATCTTCGTGTGAGCAGGATAATTTTTAAGCAAGCTCAAATGAGTTGCAGTAAGAGTCTTATAGCTATAAGACCAAAATATCTATTATCTTTTATTGCATTTATAAAGCATAAATTTAATTATAAGTACATTAAATTTTATGCTGTAAATACTATTGGAAATATTTATAAAAACTTTATTTAATTTTTATTATTTCTAATCAAAAATGGACTAAAAATTTTATGAAAATATAAAGAGCAAATTAAAGTAATTTTGAAAAAGAAAATTGCATGAAATTATTTTACCGAAATATAAGCTATTACACGGAGGGGAAGAATTTGTTGAGAATTTGTATCAGACTATTGATTAGTCTATGTTTCAAATCATGACAGTGAATTATACAGTTGAGAATGATACCTTGTCTAATATATATCTGTAAAAGCTTATTGAGGCATAATAAAGAGGAGTTTAGGTTTTTCTTTTTATTGACAAGCTTGTTTCCAAGCCAAACAAAGAACTATTAAAGAAACTTAAAAAATAAGGTGGAAACATTCTATACAGAAACAAAAAACTTGGCATCATGAATTCCTTAAACAGATCTTATTTTTAAAGAGATCATGAGAAAATTCTCCTGGCTGATAACAAAATTCTTCTTGGCTCTGCAAACATAAGCAAAGACTATGGTGGAAAAAAATATGGAAATGATTTCTTCTTAGACATGAATCTTTTAGCAGAAAATTGTGGACTAAAAGACACTTTGTAGTTTTTCCAAGCTCTAAAAAAGGATCTTAGAACTAAAGACTAAATAAAGTTTTGAAACTACAATTAATGGGCTGAGCATTTGTCTTGATATCCCGACTCTATTTTTTCAAAAGACTCTTTAATGCTATGAACTTTCTTTCCTTATTATGATGAAATACAGACAGCTTTGTTGGCAAAAATTTAACAAGCTAGGAAATAGATCAAGATTATTAATCCTTATTATTTCTCTGTTGATATTTTGGAGAAGGAAATTATTAAGGCGGCGTAGAGAGGAGTTGATGTGCAGTTCATTACAAGTAAATATAGAGATGTTCCTTGTTATAAAACTTATTAAAATTGGCAGCTTTTTAAGAATTACAAAAACTCGGGAGTGAAAATCTATGAATATGAATAACATTATTTGCATGCAAAGTCACTATTAATTGACAATGAAAATGTTATGATTGGCAGCTTTAATTTTGATTTCTATAGCTGGGCTGGTAATAATGAATTAATGCTAGATGTAAACAGCAATAGGAATTTAGTTTAATAATTTAATAGCTCCTTTGAAACACTCTTGAAATAATGTAGCGAGGTAAAGTTGGAGCCATAGTTATTATCCATTGCATAAAGAATAAAGATATAATTTTGGAACAAATTTATTGATAGTTGTTAATGACTTTTAATACACAGAGACTATTATAATTATTTTGAAAGAAAACACTTGGACTTATAAAGCCTAATAATTTTTATTTAAAATTATATTTTATAAAATATTTGAACGAAATGACTACATAATATTAGTTATTTTTTTGTCTGATACTTTAACGCATTAACTCCTCGTGGTCTTAAAGATTTGTGGTAAGAAATTACTTCTAAACTAAATTGAGAATCTCTCTATAGGAAATCTAAGGTAAATCTTTTTTGTTTTTGCATTTTTAAATCTCAACAAAAATAAAGGTTCATTCCTGTTCCTTTAAATTAATAAACTTTTAAGTAAGAAAAAATCTTATCTAAAAAGGCTCTAGTATTTTTGCTAATTTGCTTTTAGACTAGCTGACTATTAACTAATGGCTCTCGGTATTGGTGCATGATCTTGTGACACTGAGTAAATCTACAACAAAACAATTGGTCTTTGTTACACACTCAGTATCAACTGCATTGAAATTTATTCCATAAAAAGCATTGTTATACATCTTAATGACATTTCTATACAAAGGAAGCTCTTTATTCTCCAGAAGATTGACAAAAACTACAGCAGTCATATATGCATCATAGGAAGCATCATGAGCTTTTTGACATAATGAATTTTACTCTTTAACTGCCACACAATCATACTATTACTAAAAATGCTAATATAAGTCTTCTAAATTAAGATGCTCTTAGTATATAAGTCTTGCAAGTATTTTTGTATCATAAATATTAGAAAATGTTTCTTTAACATTCTGCTTAAATTCAAGATAGTCTTAAGGAAGTCTTTAATTAAAATGTGACATAATAAACATCATGTCTTAGAAAAAATTATGGCCAACAAGTTTGATTTATTTTTCCTCCATTTTATCAAGCATTTTCTCCCAGAAGATATTAAACATTGCAGTCTCTGAGTACTCTTCTTCTCTTCTATTTAAATACTCCTTATAATAGTCTTCATATTCCTTATCCTCCATGGCTTGAATTTTTAAATACTTCTTCTTATCCAAATACTCTAAAGAAACAAAATATTTCTAAGAATCATTTTAAGTACTCTCAACAAAGCTCTGTATGATATACTAAATAATTTACTGCGAATTTATCTGCAACAAACATACTTATTAATTCCCATATTTTGCATCCTTCAAAAACTATTTAAGTTTAGAGTTATTTTCTTTGTAACACCATTCTTGATTTGCTGAGCTAAAAACCTGCTCTACGAAATTTTCTCTCTTCATCATTTTCTCAATGCTATTATTCATTATGGTTTCTTTTACAACTTATTATTGTTGCTTATTGAAATACTGTATCCCTTTTTTGATCCATAGATTATAGTCGATAGTGTCATGCTCATTTAGGAACTCAATTGCACTCATCTCCATTTAAAATGGATGGTATCTCATTTTAGAGCCGAACGTTCTTGGTATGACATATAGAGTATATGACTTGCTTGAGTATTATTTAAAGCCCTAAGATTCTGGAAATACAACGGATATTCCTAGTTATATTATTTAATACTTGGCGGATGTTTAATGGCATTTTAGGTACCTTTCTATTGGAGTATCAGTTGAACACTCTTTTTCATCAGAATTAATACCTGACATCTCAAGATCTAAGGAAACAATGCTGGCCCGGTCCAGTGTCTCTAGAAAATCTATCTAGAACTCTTTGAAATTATCTCTTGTAACTATCATTTATAAAAGTTATAGATTTTGCTATTAAATATATTAAGAGCCGGTTATGCTATTATAAATTGATAAAATTTATATTTTTATAAATCATTATTTTGTCAAAATGAAATTTAATGTAGTTTTTTATTAATAATAAAATTGATTCTGTTTTTAATTTATATAGATTTAATAATTTAATAAGGTAAAATAAAAATAAATTTCCAATTCTTTTAAGGATTAATAATTATAAAATATTTTTATAACATTTATTAAAAAATCGTTTTTATGATGTAATTTATATTAGTATATATTGAAATAAATTAAATTATTTAAAGACAACAAAATCAAAATTTGTTATTTAATTAAAGAATTTAGTAACAAAAAATAAAAGAATAAGCTAATATAAAGCTATCCATAGACATTAAATAAATTATATAAAGGTTTATTTAACCAAACAAGGATTAAAAGCTTTAATTATTTATAAATAAAACAGTGTTTTTGGTAATATTAATTTATTTGATAATATAAATAAAGGTTTTAATGAGGAAAAACTTTTGAAAATAGAGTCTTATAAAAATAAGCAAACACTTTAAGACATGTTGCTTTAAACTATTCATAATAAAAGTAAAAATACAACATAAGTTATCAAAAACAAATTTATAATTTTATACTTATTATAACAGAAAGAATATTACGTTAATTGAAGAAACTTGCTGCTTAATTATATACTATTTTTATTTGTATATTATTCATTTTAGTTTTTTTTAGTTTGAAAATTCAATT
>ERZ724506.644-NODE-644-length-12200-cov-6.510251_pt1 | contig 12200 bp, 5 predicted proteins | sample MGYA00376039_ERZ724506 | MGnify/ENA primary metagenome ERZ724506 (study PRJEB28724, sample SAMN07190887) | wastewater metagenome | isolation source: effluent of sewage treatment plant in Hong Hong | place: USA: Christiansburg, Virginia | collected 2016-03-01 ... | reverse complement strand
TTGTGATTATACCTTCCATTTTTTTCACATGGAGTTCATTGAAAAAAACTAAAAAAATAGATCATAGCTCTGCAAATAAAATAATAAAGAGTTTAATGAATCCAAAACTAAATACAATTGGCTGCTGTATCATGTATGGATGCATGAAAGAACTAAATTATTTATTTAAATCAAATTAATTATTACAAAAATAATCATAGATAAACTTCCGATCGTTCTTACTCTAATCTACTTCTATAAGTGAGAAAGATTTAAATAAAATAAGTTCTCATTAATTATTTAAAATAAAATGTTTGTATGATTTTATAAATGGAAATAATAATGAAGAGAGGATAGTGTACTAAATGCCTAAAATATGCGAAAGACTTATCAAGATATCTTTTAATTATGCAAAAAGATCTTTGAATAAATAAGATGAAGTTAGATAATGGTATGGGTTACTTGTAACAAAAAGAATTATTACATTTACACAGTAAATATTTAATAGAATTCCCTCAAATTTATCTTAAACTGATTAGGAAGAAAATTAAAAAGATGTATTTTAACCTAATCATCTTCCAAGAATGAATATATGTAGCTCAATTACAGTAGAAGATAAATAAGTCTAGGAGATGACAATCGATGATGTAGGTTTTCTTCATTTGAAAATAGAAAGATAGAAAAGCTCACCAGGAATTGTCGTGTGTAAGGATTTTCCTTTTATAACATAATAAAAGTACATCCTTCTTATTTTCCAAAACTCTAACTTGCTCTCAAGTCTTATATTTAATTTTGAATCTCAGTCTAACCAAATACTTCATTAATTCAGACTTAAAAAACTGAAAAAAGGAAAGTCAAATATACAGATAAGTTTGTATAGTACAGCATACCCTACTATTGTTTTATAGAGAGAAGTTAATTTTTATGTTTATTAGAGACTGTATAAAAAATAGATTTAAATTCATTAGTAGGATTAAAAGTTAGATAAAATACCCATAAACTTCTTTGAAAAACTTATATCTGTTAATGATGACTCAATGTCCGATTTATAACTCTCAGATTCTGAAGAATAGCTAAAATAATAGAAAAAGCCGAAAAAAAAGAAAGAGAAAATAACTGAAAAAAAGTCAAGAAAACTTCAGAAAATAATAAAATAACTCCAGTTCGAAGATTGAGCACAAGTCATAAAAAAATAAAAAGTTTAAATAAAATATAGATATTGATTAAAACAAGATGAATTTAAATAATTTGTTTATTTATTATAATTCAATATGGATCACGCTTTCAATAATTTCAATTCAGGAAAATACAAGGAAGCATATAAGTAGACAAGTGATTATTTAGCCAAATGAACTCTGCAAATATAAATGTATAGTCGTATGAACCAAACTTGGCAATCTGCGAATATCTGAATAATGGAAGAACAACCAATGCATCGCATGTCTGCATTCGAAAGCTTAACAATTTGATATCAAAGAAGAATAAGAAAGATAGTGAAATGTACGATAATATGACGCTCCAATTAATGAAGTATAATATCGGCATTCTCATGCTTCTCAATGGTAAGAAGGAGAACGCTTATCTTCTAATTAATGACATCTATAATAATTAGAAGTGCTTCATCGATTATCTTAAGTATCGCATGCTTCTTCTCCTTATGGTAGTGCCCTTATAATCCAGGAACTTAATCTCAGTCTCAAGAAAAATGTTTAGGCGCTTAAACTTTCAGCTAAATATGTTACCAATCCCTGTGAATCTAAATCAGATACAAATATGTGGATCTCTTTAACTTTTCATGAACACTCTCGATCTTCTGCAATTTTGAAGGAGGAATTAGATCTTATGATGGGAATTTTTATGTCTCAGGCCATGATGAAACTCGGTCTAACTGAGAGCTGTCTCCCTCCTGACGAAGAAAGGTAATTAGTCCTTGAAGGGTTACTTGAAAAAGCTAGAAAAAGGAAGAATAACGCTAATAAATATTACTAGCTTAATTTACAATTAATTGACAGGTTCTTCCAGGCACAGAAATAATTTCATCAGAATAATCGATAAAGATCAATATAACTTCTTCATTTTTCTAACATTCAATCCGATCTTTATAAAATGCCCCAGAATAAAATAATAACCAATATCTATAGCGCACTTTCCTATAATAACATTGGCATCATCCATTTTAGCTATGGAAAGCCTAGCGTTGCTCTTAGTTATTTTAATAAAGCTCAAACTCTCTTGTCGAAAGGTTGTACTGGAGTTGAGGATAAAGATTTGCAGCTTTTTTCTTCTAATTATTCTAGTCATGGACAGAAAGTTTTCTATAATATAGGAGTTATATCTCTTACAGTATATCCTAGTCAAGCTTATCAAATACTGGAACAATTAAAAAAAAGTTTTACGCAATGCTGTGATTTTAAATACTGGTATAGGGTAGGGCAGGCAGAGTTGGAACATTATCACGAAACTTATAATAAGATTTCGAAATAAAACAGATAAATAATTTTATAATCAGCTTTAAAATCATTCAATCAAAGTCTATTCAGTTTATCTAAAAAATAAATCCCTTCTCTCAACCTTACAAAGCTTCTTACTATTATAAAAGAATAGGAGGTAGAAGCTGCTGTGATGAAAATCAAAGGGGAAGTCGAATCTTTTCGTCAAAGTATTACTCTGATTATCTGCTATATATGTCTTTTGCTTAATCAATATCATAAAGTAATAAAGCATGGGAAATAATTGATTGAAAACGAGAAAACTCAAGAAACTACTCGCATTTACGCTTTGAATTATATGATGTAGGCTTACACGAGACTAGAAAGACACAAAAATGCTTTGAAATGTGTAAATTAGGTATAAAAATTGAGTAAATCATATAAGAAAATGGGAATTTCAACCAATTATTTTAAGAGGAATGAAATTATAAGAGAAAAAATTGAAATGGATTCGATAATTGGGTATCAAACAGCAATAATAAAATTAAAACAATGTAATCTAAATGAAGCCAAGCAGATATACTAGAAATAAAATACGAAGAAGAACGTGAAGCTGGGAGAAGCATTTAAAAATCTGGGATAATATCTCCAAACCAAAGGAACATGATCAAAAAAAACATAAACAAACATAAATAAAAAAGCAATTATAAATTAATATAAAATTACTGAATATTTAGATCATGAAATTTCGATATTTTCGTAATGTCTGCATAGCTATTCCACTTATTAGCGTTGGTAACTAAATTATCAAATATTTACTTCTTTTTACGATAGGTTAATAATTATTTTGCGGTAGTCTGAGCATTTGGGATGACCATGAGACGTACTGCCTTTTTGGAGTTCTTGTTCTTCAAGGGTTTTGTTGCCAAAAGATTGAATAATTCATCTTTATCCACAAAATGAACTAGTTTTTCCAAAATTTGTATACTCTCGCTGTCAATTACTCCAATTTAGTTACTAAATAATTCGGATTCAAGCTTATTAGCCGTGCTTCCACCTGATTTTTTAGTGTTGATAAAGGAGAGGATATCTACTTTTTGAGCTTGGTTCTTTTTAAATTATTTTCTTGCTGTTTATTGTTTTTGCATTCTTCGAATATATCTGCGAGTCGAGGGCAAAAGTGGGATTTCTCCTGATTATGTCTATACTTGGAGACGAATTTTACCAGCGTTCAACTTCTTCTAGTTCGTAGTTCCTGCATCAATGATAATGTTCTTTGATTATATTTAGCAAGAGACGACATTATTGTCTCTTCCATATTCAGGAACAATTTAACAGTTTTCTAAACAGATAGTACTACCTTGAGCAATTTGAGGATTTGAATTCAAATAAGTTTCTAGATCATCCTGTGGAAAGATGATTTTGATTTTAGAAATATCATAGAAATGGATGGGTTCTGTATTGCTTGTAATCAAATATAATGAATTTTTAGACTTTGCCTCACTGTGGACTTACTCTCTGATCACTTGATCTAACAGAGCTGACACACTTGCGAATGATTGCTGCATTTGATTAATTATGATATCTACCCGCTAATATTCATATTTGATTTATTTTAAATTTAAATTAACTCCTAGTTTCATTCTCAGTTCATCTAATTTCGAGAATAACATACTCAATCAACTTCGGCTAACATCATCATTTTTATTCTATTTTAATAACTATTTTAATTTTTTTAATTTAGTATAATCTATCTTCTTATATTAATCAATTTCTCTATAAACTGCTTTTCTTTGATCCTTTTGATGCTCTTGAAAAGCCTGATCTCTTGCTTGCATTAAAACTTTTGTTCTTTGACCTACTTGAACTACTTCTAACTTTCCCTTCTTCATCATATTCGTCAACAAAATTGTTTTGTTCGCCTTATGAATCTGTCTAATTTTACAAGAGCTCTGATCTATGTATTCTTCTATCAATAAATTCTTCTTCTGGTAGTATTCTTTTAAAAATATTAAACTTCTATTCTACATTTAACCCATAAAAATCTTCAGATCTGACTGTTTCTTAGCTTGTGAGTGGTATACCATCAAGAGATTGCAACATTGGAAGTTTGTAAATAATTTGCGCTCTGTAATACCTCCTCTCTTGGATAGGGTTATAGCATAGATCCAAATAGCTGAGATACATCAAATTCTCAAGATAGTTAATATTTCTAACATTTTTTACATTATTCTTGGCTAAATTCAGCATCCTCAAAGAAATCAAATTAACTAATCCAGATAATTTAGCTATTTTATTTACTGAAAGATCAAGAGTTCTTAAACTTTCAAGCTTGGTCATCCCTTTAACAACCTAAATTTTATTAGAACTTAAATTAAGTTCCTTTAAATTTAATCCATCAAGACCTGAAATCTCCTATATTTTATTTTCGGAAAGATTCAAAATTTATAGGTTTAAATTACTATTAATTCCCTCGATAGTTGAGATTGAGTTAGCTTTTAAATTTAGCACTCTTAAGTATTTATTTTTTGATAGATTATTCATTTTTGCAATATTATTGTTGCTAACATCGAGCCAGTCCAAATGAAGAGGAGGCTATTTTAAATCTAATATAGTTACAAGCTAATTATTGGTTGCTCTTATTTTGATTAGGTACTTGAGACCTGATAAATATTTTAAAGATTTAAGTTTGTTATAAGATAGATCGACTTCTTCCAAAAATTAATACGCTCTAATTCTCTAAAAAATATAAATATATGTACATTAAGACTCGTCAACATCTTATGAGTACATTAAAATTTAACAAATGCATAGCCTGATCCTTGTGAAGTCTTTTTTAATTATGATAAATGATTCTTCATGTTTAGTTTCTATTATTAAATTGTAATGATGGTCATATTTTAAGGTAGATCATCATCTTCAAGTTATTTGAAATTTTGGGTACGATTGAATGTATTGAACATACTATTCGCACTAGATTTTATTAATCGTTATTTATAGAAGGAATCTTTGAGGGTGTTTCCTGATACTGTCTTCATTTTCTGTAACTTATGCTTCGAATATATACTTATAAATATATTTTTTACAATAGAATGCAATTATATATTCAACATATATCACGTTTGTCTAACAGTTGCCATATAGCTAGTTCTCATTTCATCCATACTTAACTATTTTTTTTCAGCTCTAATTCTCAATTGTTATATTTATACTCCCAATAAAACTGTCAATAAATTATGGTCTTGTTGTCTTTTCTAGTAGGCTATCCCATCTGCGAATTTTAATCTGATATTTCTTGCGTCTTCGTCAAGACTTTTATTCAGGACTTGTAATCGGTCTATTTCGGCTCCAAGGATATGAATTTTTTTAGCATACTCTTGATATTATTCAATTCTCTTCACTAAAAGTAAGGTTTCTTGCTCGTTTCTTTGGGCTTCTTGAAGCAATCTAGTAAATTATCTTGTCAGCTAGGAAACTCTGAATAAAAATTTAATTACTTTTGTTCTAAAGAGCCAATTCTATTATGTAAGATATCTATCTCATTATTTTTTGATGTAACTTTACTTTGAAGTCGAGAGTAATCCTGTTGTAATTATTGATATTCTCTTGAGTTTATTCCTCCTTTGGTTTGTCCATTTCCACTCAATCTTTCTATCTAGCAGCTTAAGACAATAATTTTGTAAGCAAATTAGTTAGTAACAGCTTTTTCTCTTTCAAGTTAACCAATTCTTTATTTAAGATTTCGCTCTAAAGTTTCAAGATCTGAATAACATTGATTTGTTTGATTCTAGATTTAAATATAAATTTACATGATATTCCTTGACCTGGTTTTAGAGTTCAATTATCTTTCTATTATCGCCCTCAAGTCTTGAGTATCGACTTCTGAGTTCATCGTATTCATTATTTTTGTTTTTTATCATAGCACTAAGCTTTTATTTCTAGCTGTTGTTCTGATATAAATTATTTTATAATTATCTAGCTTTGCTTTCGAATTATTTAGCTCTTGCTTGCCAGCTTTCTGTATCTCTTCGAGCCTTAGCTATGTCCTCTCTCATTCTGACTAAATATTGTTAATTCTAGGCAATTTTAAGTTCATTATTTTTAAGGGCATTTAGTTTGGAAACAAATTCGATTTTTTATTTCTCTAGGGCTCCTAAGGCTTCATTTCTTTCTCTAATAATAGTATTAAATCTTTCTTTTTATTGAGTCATCATATTGATACGATGGTTCAAGTCCTTTATTTAGACCTCAGCATTTCTAAAGTCAGAGAGAGCCTTCTAGTTTTTAGCAATTCTTGTGCGATAATCTTCAATCTAGATAGAACTATTTTTTGCAAGGTTACCTAATCTTTAAATTTATTTGCCCATTGCACCTATTTGTCTTTGATATTCTTTCATTTAGGTTTCATAACCTCTATAAACAATAAATTCTTTTTCCATTTTCTTTATTATTCCTTGAAGTTACTCTCCATTACGAATTTGGCTGTTCAATTTATCTTATAACATTTTCTTTTCTCTTTCTACATTCATTAAACTATTGATATTTGCTTAACTTTTAGCATATCTACTTTTCCATTATTCAATTTCTTCTAATCGTGATTTAAGTAACCCATCTGTCCTATCTCTTTATGCCTGCATTGTTAGAAGCTTGGTCTCAAATTGTTCATTTTGATTTTGCAAATTTCTTAATTTTGATATTTCTGCATCCCTATTTCCAAGTTTTGCTCTTAAATCATCACATTCCTACATTTTGTTTTTATAATTTTTATTTACTCGTTCAATTTCCTTTGTACCTAGAACTAGTTTATTAGTGAGTTCTTGATTATAGTGGACCATCTCTCTACCTTTTCCAACTTAAGATTACAATCTACTTGTTCTAACTTTCCATTATTAAATTTATTTATTTCTATTTTCGAGAGTAGCTTTGAGTTGACGACTTTAATTTTCCCAATCTTGCTGTCCTTTTAATTGTTGATTTAACATATATTATCTTTGCTTGAACTCTTGTAATTATAAATCTTTTTTCGAGTACTGATCTCTTAATCTCATGAGTTATTGATTTAGAAGGACTATTTTATTTTCATTATCGTTAATAATATTCTCGTAATTTTTTAGCTCCACCAAAGTAATCTAGTATTTTTGACATCTTTGTTTATAGTCGTTCAGTTATCGATTTGAGTTTTCAAGCAGCTCTCGATGTTTTCTGATCTAGTTTTCAAGATGTAAACGCTGGTTTTGGAAAGAGATAGTAATTTACTTGATCTATCTGTCGATCATACTTTTCCTTTGCATTTACATTAACATTTTAAGATCCTATAATTATTTTTCCTTGCTTTTTTACATAGCTTGATATCGATTTCTCCATTTTTAATTTTCCATTTGCAATTCAACATTTCTTTGTTTTTACGATTAAAATTTCTGCTTCAATGAGAAATCCATTTAACTCAATCTATTTTTGAGCGTCTAATTTTCATGATATAAAGTTTCGCATATTTTTCCCAACTTATCAATTTATTCAGTATACTATTCTCTTAATTTTTCCATTTGGAAACATTTTTCAGTTAGTTACCTAATCTGTTCTTGATAGCTTTGATTATTGAATAACTGTCGGTTAGTTTAAATAACCTTCATTCTGAGAACTTCGACTTAGCCAGAAAGCCTCTAGATTTCGATCGTCTGAAAAACAATAATAAATTCCTTATGTTCCCCAAGATTAATTTTTTTGTAACTAGGTAAGTTCTGAATTCGAGATCTAATTTTAAAAATAATTACTTGCGTAGATCATCATTATAAGCTAGAGAATCATTAACAAGCGCAGTAGATATAAATGATCGATTAACATTACCAGTATTATTGAATACAAAAGAGCCTCTCATATATGTCTCGCGAACGGTAGATCTGTCCATTTTAAAAAAATATTTAAATTCAAATGTCAATATCTTTGATCTGACATTATTTCAAATTCATATTAAAAATAATACAGTTGACAGTTATCTACATACTTCAATCCTATCATATATATCTATGCTTTTTATCTTTTTTTATATTGGGCTTTATATTTATATGATTTTAATTTTTTAGTTATATATATATTATGGACAGTTTTATCAGTATTTTTATCATGTGTAAAATTTTAGGATTGATAGTCTTTTCTATCTTCGGATTAGGGTTTTTTGGAATTATGATCTTTTTTATTTTTTGTAGTTTTTTGTGTAATCGAATTCGATCTACGGTACTTTCAGGGAGAAATGGGATATTTTTACATCTAAGTACAAGGAGAAATTCATGGGGATTTATATTTTTACTGGAAATCCTGATAAATTGTTTACTATATTCTAGTTTAATCGATATTTACCTCATCTGCTAGAAAGTTATAAATAATATTACCACTTTCATGGAAGAATGATAAAAATTTTATCAATTCTAGGAGTTGATTTAAACTAAGTTGAAACTAATTCGACAACCATACCCCTAGTTTAATTTATTTCTATTTTTTTATCATTTTTGTATTGGGTTCATAGACAGAATAATCTTTCCATAATTTTAAGAAATTAAGATCTTTAAAAGGATCTTTAGATCTAGGCTTTAATTTTTATATGCATGAAGTATAACTAACTTTTAATTGATGTTTTATAGATACTTTGTCATTGATATAGTCTCTGATCACCTTATTAAATATGTTATATTATTTTTCTATCAAAACGGATTCTATTTTTGGGTTTGCGCGTTTTATAACCGTTGATAGCAGATCTTATATGAATAAAATTAATTATTCATCTTCAAAGGGTTAGAGTAAGTCTGACATCGATTGCTTATCGTGATTTAAAGCTAATAGAGTATAATTTTCTTAGTCTAATTTCTGCAGGACACAACTCATAAATCTTCTTTTACACTTTAAAAATGAATAGCCAACTAGACTGTAATCTATTCTTAAATTATCTCCTCGCTTGTAGATTTTGATTGTATCATCAGGTGTTATTTTGTCTACTAAAGGGACGAAACTACCCACTTTTACATAAAGTTAGAGATGTAGATCAGGAAACTTTGATAAAGTTAGCGCTAATTATTTTAATGATTTTTTTACCTGCGATATTTTGTTCAAGTAAATAGCCTTGAATAATACTGTTAAAACGGGAATATTTTTCTAAATATTTATGAAAATTACAAATAAAATTGCTTCTTGGATCGGCTTAGAGCCAAAGTAAACCTTTTTGTTAGGGTCTATTTCCCGATCTCGAAGAACTCTCTTTAATAATTAAAATGCTTTTGGATAGCCAATACTTATAAGAGTTAATAAATAAAGAGGAGTAAACCCTCGCTAATCTGTTCCATTTTTCTAATCAATTGTCATTTCTTGCTGAGTTATTGATGTAGTTACTATTGAATATTTTTTAACAATTTTTATAGTCTTTATTTATAAGACTTTTGCTGAACTTTTAATTAGTATTTAGATTTAAATTACTTTAATTTTAGAAATCATCAGAATTTATACTCGGAGTATCATCTTCTATTAAAGGCTTCTTTAATCCTTATAGAGAGCTTTGAGCTCTTTTGTGAAAGAAAGAAGGAGCCAAAGTCAAATTTTAAACTGCTTAAATAATTTATTTCTTTAGATCGGCCTAGATTTCTTCAAAAGGAAGACCAAAGCTAGTTGTACTTAAGCCCTATGCTCCAGATTAAAATTTATTATTTTTTAAATTGTGGACATTTGGTTAGGTTAAAAATTAATTTTCAGATAAATTAATTGGCTTCTTTATTAATTAAACAAAGTTGCTTCTACTTTTTCTATGCACTTTGAATATATTCTTTGAAGAAATGTAATTTTCTTCTAAATTTTCTATTTTAATAGGCTATAATTTAATAGGTGACTATTATTTTGTGCTCACTATCTTATTTAATGACTTTTCTTTAAAAATTGAACGATTTATGTTCATTTATGATTTATCTGGTGCTTATTTTTTAGATTAATTTGCTAAGAGTTCAGATTTATGAACTTGTAATTGCTTCTGGCTTTATTTTCGAGAGGGTTTTAATATTTTATAATTTAAATCTCTGTCTTTTCGGCTAAGACAATTAAACATTTTATGGAAAATTAGAATGGTAAATAATAATATAAATTAGTTCAGTAGGCATTATTCTATAAGGGAGTTTTAAGTAAACTTAAAATTTAATAATTTGTCAATCATTTTTGCATTTACTATCCGAATAAGTTAAACTCTCCAGGTTATTATTGAACCCTGTCTTTTCTTTTATCATGTTTAGATTTCTTTAAGATTTGTTTGTACACGGGTGCTCTGTACAGTACTTCACCTCCCATTACTCCTTCAAGTATGCATACAGTTTTCAATAAAAATCTTGGGCCAATCTAATATAAGTCTATTTTAGTCTGTTATTTCGATACTGCTTATCTGAATATCTGATAGTTTTTAAATGAAATGCAATCTTATTCAGCTACAAAATTTATTGTGTGGTCAACAACTGCGGTGCTTTTAGGGTGGTATTTTGGGACATTAAATGCTCCAATAAATAATTATTTAGCGACTCTCATTTTTGGATCACTGTCCATTTTAGAGTCAAAAGATAAGATATGTCTAGCTCCCTTCACTGAATTTCCTTGGAATTTAATATCTCTCACGTGGACAATACCATCAATTTGAAATTTCATGGTTGGGCCTTCAGGATATCTCCCGACCCACATAGAGAAATTAATTTTTCTCTTCACTTCAAAATACAGAAAATATCTTGTCTTATGATTTTAACATAATTACTCAATTTGTTCTCTTACTCCTAAGATTAAATGTTATGTACCTTTTTTCTCTAATGTATATTATTTTTTTGAATGAGGTAGCAATGCGAATATACTCAGCATTAATTGTCTCTGTGCTGAAGTCATCCCTCGAGAGGAAACTATCAGGGTTCTAGTTTTGTCTACCCAATCAGGATCTTCTTGAGCTTTAAATACTTGTTATTAGTCAGCCATTGTTGATATAATAATTTAATATTAAACGTAAAATATATGATCAAACTTTTCCTACAATTTTTTTCCCATTTTAAAATTTATGCATACCACAATATTTTCCTTCGGCATCATATAATTTTCCCACCCCATGAATTTTATCTTGAACAAATGGTCCTTCATATTTCCCACCATCTGTCCACTTAAATATTCCCTCCCCTTATTTCATACTATTTTTAAATGGTCCTTCATAAATTCCTTGAGGAGATTGTTATATTCCATATATTTTCTGACCATTTTTAAATTTTCCTTTAAAAACGATCTTACCTTTTACTAACTTGCCTCTTCCATCAAAGAGATCATTTTTTAGTTATCCCTTATAAGTATAGGCTTTTCCTATTACTTTTCCGACTCCATGTAATTTGTAGACTAAATCTAGTTCCCCTTTATACTCAGTTCCATTTGCATAGATTTTTCTGCAATTTGTTCGCACAAGATTATCTTAATAAAAGCATCCAGATATAAGCGAATGCTCAATGAGATGATATAGTATTCCTTTCCCATGTTTTTTTCCGTCTTCCCATTCTCCTTTATACATCAATCCTTGCCCAGCTGAAACCCAACTATCGATAAGTGTTCCTGAGACAGGTACTCCATTATGTTAAAAGGAAATATCCTTAAAAATATCTTCAATTTTAATAAAAATTTGGTAGAGTTGTGTATCCATAAAGTCAGGAGGAGTTGGTGTAGCTGATGAATTACCTGGTGATATTTGACTTACATAACCAGAATTGATTACTCCACCTTATCTTTAATTTCTATTAATATGCATGAAGG
>ERZ724506.642-NODE-642-length-12222-cov-5.964001_pt1 | contig 12222 bp, 9 predicted proteins | sample MGYA00376039_ERZ724506 | MGnify/ENA primary metagenome ERZ724506 (study PRJEB28724, sample SAMN07190887) | wastewater metagenome | isolation source: effluent of sewage treatment plant in Hong Hong | place: USA: Christiansburg, Virginia | collected 2016-03-01 ... | reverse complement strand
AAAAAATATGCAATACTCTAACTACAGAAACTGGAAAACTGTGCTCGGGAAAGACGATTATGATAATGTGCGAGGTTCAAGCAAAATTTTACAAGCCAAATCAAAAAAATAAATCCAAGAAGATCATAGTCGATCCATTGGAGACATACTAGGAACCAAGAATATAAAGCTAGACAATTTTGAGTTAAACTTGAATATATTCTAGTCATAAAAAACAACATAAAAGCCTCAAACTTCAAAGAAACAAGAAATAAAGACTGTGGGATCGAAATAAGACAACGACATAAAAAAGAAAATATAGAAATAATTTGGGGATATAAATATCTAGGATGACCAAAATGGCGAGGATGAACTGGATCTGCTGTAGCTGATGGATAGCTGAAAAATTCTGAAATGATTCTTACTCGAAATTAATTGTAATATCTATGATTTTATTACTTTTAATAAATTTTAAAAAGTAGTTGATAAATTTTTATTAATAATAAAACTTTTCTCATGAAGCATAATCGAAGTCTTAAGGATATCTTTATTCCCAAATCCAATTTCAAAGATCGAGAAGACTCTGCTTCAGGATGGTCACCTAGAAACTTCCAACCCGAAAATACCGGATACCAAACAGCTAGGACTGATCAAAAAACTCTGAAGAACACTCAGAGCCAAAAGAATATACTCACAATAAATCCACTCAATATCACTATTACGTCACCAAAGTATATAATAAATCAGCCTTCAAATGTCCCAAATGTTCTAACACCTGCAAATAAAAATATCTCTAATCAATAGCAGCCTAAAAAGCCACGCATCTTGAGTAAAATCAAACATAGCAACTCTTTTAGCGAAGAGTTCAAGTTAGGAAAAGTTCTAGGAAAAGGTAGATTTGGAAATGTATGTCTAGCCATCCACAACCAAACAGGATCAATTTATGCAGTGAAGCAAATTAGTCTTGAAAAAGTCACCCCAAAGTTGATCGAACGTCTGATTGCATAAATAAAAATTCAATTTTTCATGAAGCACTAGAATTGTCTCGAGCTATATAAATTTTACAAATAAAATAAAAGCATATACTTGATACTAGAAATCGGAGAATCTTCTCTGTTCGATATCCTAAGATAAAAAAGATTCTTCACCTAGAGATAGACTGCCTACTATATTAGGCAAACTATAAGTGCCCTCATGCATCTCCACTAAAAAGGTGTGATTCATCGAGATTTGAAGCCTGAAAACATAGTATTAGTCAATAATGTTGTCAAGTTAGCAGACTTTGGATGGTCAATTTACACTGGAAAAACGTACATTTTTCATTTATATAGAAATAAAAGAACAACATTTTGTGGTACTCTCGACTATGTCTCACCGTAGATTGTCATGGGGAACTAGTACGACTAGATGGTTGATGTTTGGAGTGTTGGCGTGCTATGCTATGAGCTTTGTACAGGTCATGCTCCTTTTTAATCTTCTAAAAGTAGACAAGAGACTTATCGTAAAATTCTGAATGTCGATATCAAATTTCCCAAACATTTATCGGAAGATTTACAAAATTTTATTAGAAAACTATTAGTCAGAAAGCCTTAGTGCAGGATGAGCCTAGAATAAGCCCTGCAGCATCCATGGCTAAAAAAATACGAGACTAAAAGTTAATGAATTGTGTTTTACTACTATACTTTGTAATAAAAATTTTAAAAGACAAATATTAATTATCATGCTCTGAATTGGCCTTTGGACGGTTGGCCGATTTTTATCTTTGAAACTTCTTTATAATTTACAGATTGAAATTTATTTTTTAAACTATTTAAAGTTTAGATTCCCTAGGATCCCTGCCAAAAGATACATACTTCTCTAGCGCATTGTTTGAGCTATAATTCGGAAATTTGAAGTAGCTACTTTTCTCGATCAGTCCAACAAACTTAAATTTTACGAAGCTTGCGGACAAAATAAACGGTAGAACATGCTATGGTCTTGGGGTTAAACTTTTTTAATTTAACATTAAAAAGACATAATTCTAAAATATAGCGACAGAGATAATAATCTTTAGATTGAAAGTTACTAATACGATTGAGTGCATCTAGGTAATGTAACTAGGTGGTAAAAAGTAAATTAAAATCTATTACCTAAATAATATGTGTTTCCATATCTAAGATCTATGACTTTGTGTACGTTGAGTCACATATGAATACTAAATTACTTACTTTTGGCACTTGGTAAGTTTATTCATATTTCGAAGCTATCCATAGAGCTACGATCCCTACAAGCTGCAATCTTGTTCGTCCTGTCTGTACTTTGCTCAAATATGCGTCTAGTATGTGGATTGTGATGAAGAGAGTCTGGGGTTGAAGTTTGTACTTGAGATGTACATCGATGAGCCAGTTCAAAAGTACAGAACGCATGTGCGCGGTGATATCTGACTGATTATCGAAATAGTCTGGATCTACTTTGTTGACTGTGGGTAAGTTTGCTAAGTAGGCAACGATTTAATCTAGATAAAAATCTTCTTCTTTTCTGTGAGGTTCCACAGCCTAATCTTCCATGGAACATATTTATGAAGGAATGTCCTGCTTCAATCCTGTTTAGTTAGTCATTGGGGGCTTATTTTATTGTTATTGAAGGCAAGCGGAGGACTTTGGCTGACGTTGACGATTATTCTGCCTAACAAATTTCATATCAACTATTTTATAACAGATTAATAAATTAACAATAAAATATGTATAATCTTAAACACCTATTTTAATACTCATGTAAAATTATTCTCTAACCATATTTGCTCAAACATGCTTTATTTTAAATCTCCTTTAAGATATTCCTCTTTAGTTCTTAGATTATTTTATCATAAAAACTAGGTTGGCTTCCAAAACTTAAAAAAAGTTAAGCAATAGTGACTCAAGACAAGCGAATCAGGAAAATGACATAAGTATTTTTCCTATTTCAATGTAAATTTAATACAATTGTTGATTTGTTTATCTTTAATCACGATTTCTTTGGCCTTTTTGAACTGAATAATTATTTTAATTGAGTGTAGTTCTCAAATCCTACATTTTTTTATGTGTTTCGCATTCAGACACGAAATATTTTGTGTGTAATAGACTAATAATCGTTTATATCAATTGTTTATTTGACATATGGCTATTTTATTGATTAATTCTTTTTGCTTTCCCAATCATTATTAAAAGACTAAATAGTATTTTTTTAGCTTGTCCATAACATAGAAAATTTATTGTTTTTCATATTAAATCTTTTTATGCGGAAATCTATTGTCTATTTTTCATATCAATTTTGTGCAGAAATGCAACTAGTTTGGGATATTAATGATAAAAATATTGATTCTTAGAGATTAGCGACTGGGTCAATCTATTCAATACTTTAATTTAAATTAGTGTTGATCACAGTTGGAAGTGTTTTTATTGCATAATAGTTGAATTAAAAATGTTAAATAATAAGAGATGGTTATAATTGGAGCTAAATTAAGAAATTTTTATTATATTGGAATATGTAAAGCTCTGATAATCAGTTATCTCATTCAGGGTAACTCTCCAATGTCAACAATTTGGCTGACCACGAACTCGATTAGAACTCTATAAATAAAATAAACATTGAAAGCAAACAACCCGTTAAAAAGCATTCTCAAAATGAAACCAAATCAATGGCCGTCGATCTTTTGAAAAGAATTGAATTACTTTAGCAAAAATTGGACTTTTTATAGTCAAAATAGATGGAAAAGCCCAGGAAAAAGAAAAAGATAAGAAGAAAGGCCAGAGAGATCCCAAGAACGTATCAGGTAATGCATCTTTTATCAATAGTGTATGTTTAGTAATTGCGGTAAGTAGTACGGCTCTGAAGCATCATTAAAGAATCATCGTAAAATCAAGCACGGAATAAGGCTGATTAGGAAGGCAAGGACAAGCATTGGGAAAAATAGGTAGCACAAAAATAGGAACTAAAATTTTTGATAATTGAGTATTTTATGTTTATAATAAGTGGTTTAATAGGCTTATTAAATTATTACCAAATTAATTAAGCGGATGAATCTCGATCAAGCTAGTAGGCAAAGCTAATTTAAATAATTTTTAATCCATAGAGCTTCAAAAAATGACCCTTCGATTTTTCTCAGAGTAAATTTCAACTAATCTCCATGCAATTAGAATCCTAACTCGGCTTCATTGTCTATGCACAGGGTTCCACCCACTTACGTTTTTATTTTAAATTTAATATTGTCTTTGTTGTCGAAAATATCATAAATTTTCACATCTGCATCCTCATTAGAAAAAAGAAGGGCTAATGTCTGCGATATCTTTATCTTTGCCTTTTCGTTGTAGTTTGAATTTTATTTGTTTGAGATATTCAATGGCCTTGCCCTTTCCTATTATTTTTATAGAATATCTAGGAAGTTTTAAATATAACTTGGATAGGTGCTTCTATTTTGGTTTGGCAATATTCTCTCTCTGGTCGCTTCCTTCATCCTTTATTTTCTTTCTGATTGCTCAGACATTTTTTTTAATTTCATTTAACATTTTTTTTGTACGATTTGAGAGAGCTATTGAACTCTCTATTACTAACTTTGAGGCTGAAAGTTCTTCAGCCAATCGCTCTCTTGAAGAGCTTGAATATTCGTTTACTTTTTAAAGCACATATTTAAAAAATTTGTAGCATTTACTGGAGGATTGACTACTGGCTTGGGTGGAATAGAACCCCAAAACTTATGAAAATCTTGTTTATTAAGCATACGATACCAAGGGTCGCTTTGAACTCTCTTTGTATAGGGAGGGTTTCCTTTTAATAACGTAAATAAAAAAGAGCCTAACTACCAAATGGAAGAAATATTTTCTTCATTTTTGTCTTTGAATTTGTAAAAGTGACGGTCTCCATACCCATCTATCATAATTTTACCATTGTTCAAATGAATGAAAACATCGTTGGAATCGAAACAGTTGATGAAACCCTTTTCTTCCATAAACTTAATGAAATGTAACACCTGATAGGCAATATACTGAGCGATAGATTATGACAAATGCCCAATTTGCATCATAAAATCATAGATGTTGACAAAAGAACTTTACCAAGGATCTTAAAAAACGACGGCTATTACTCTGAATAAAGTTATATATACTTTTATTATTTTTCTCTGCCGACAATTTCGATCAAATTTGTTTATTAATAAATGAGTGAAACTTTACTCAATGACTCATGTTCAATGCTTTTCAAACAATTAAGTCGTTCAATTAATTTTTCTGACTCGACTTTGTCAGAGGCATAGACTGCCATGCGATACAATTTATTTGAATCATTTTCTTGGAATCCTTAGAAGTATCGTTTAGTCCTATATTTGTTATTAAGTACAATTTTGTACAGGGGTAAGCCTGAGCTGCTCGAAAACTCCCGATTTTATAGTTAAATGAGTCTATATTCATAATTGAAAAAAATTATAAAATTCTATGTTTTTCATTATAATTATCTTCATATCATTCTATTCGGTGAGCTCCCTATCCGATGCTCGTACTCCAGATTTCATGCGGCTTAACAACTGCTCCTTCATACTTCTTGAACGGGTATTTCTCTTATTTTGATGAGGCTAACTTCAATTTTGATAGAGCTTGATCATTAAATGAAGACTCGTTAAGCTGAAATAAATTTTGAAAGTAGTTCAACACGTGAATTTATACATATTCGTGCATGAATAAGAATGCATGAGGACCGGCATCGAAAGTGTAAGCAACTTTAAAATCTAAGTTCGGATTGATCAAGTGATCGATAATATAAATAATTTGCTTGGAGAACTAGTTGAGATAAAAGATAGGCGGATAGGTATCTAAACAAATAGCATGAAATTGGTTACTATCCTAAATAATAACACAGATACTTTGATGATATTCTATATGATGCAATTGAAAGTTTACATTTATTCATCTTTGGGAAGTTGCTATTTCAATTTTTATAGGCAATTCAGAATCACTTCGATTCTACTCTTTGCTATCTTGTTACGGTATTGGATCAATTCACTCGTATTTACTGATTGGGTCATTCCCGATGTCGAACTCACCTATTTCTACTTATTGTTTGCCAGTAGTATGAGAATTTTTATCTTTCCTAACACTGCTGCTGGTATCACTGTCTTCGATATGCACTATTTACTGAGCTTTCCTAATAAAGTTTTATCTCCTTTTACTTTGTTTAATAATAAGCTCTCGTCTACTCCTTTCCATCTGACAAGTCCTCCTTAAACGGATCGAGAAGCGCTCCCAGACCCTAATCTGGCAAGCTCAGAAACCTCATTTTAATTTAAAACATTATCAAAAATGCCATTGAGAGCAACTGCGAGGCAAGCAAGGCCAGAGGCAGATGAAGCCATTCCCGAAGCAGTAGGGAAGGAATTGATCGATTATATTTTAAAATTTAATTGACTCCATAAGTTTTAGTTTACCAAATGTTTATATTTTTTTTCGTAGGCAACCCCTTTTATCATTTCGAACATTTTATTCATTCTTTTGGAGATAGGATGCTGGCTGTTGTTGAGTATGATGATATTTTATTGGAATTTGGAAGAAAAATAGACAGTCGTTTATGTGTAGATATTTTAAGAGTTCAAAGTCACACCGAGCGAGTCATTGATGGGGAGAATGTAATCTTCATCGTACTTCCCCCAGTACTTGACCCAGGCTATGTTGGGAGAGGACCGATATTTGGCCTTCAGCTCTATTATTTGATCCATTTAATAATATAATGTTGGGTATATTATAAACAATAATAAATGCAGAAAGAAAGTAAACATAAAATAATTCACTCGATCAGTTATAATTCTGATTCTTCACTTCTAGCAATAGCAACTAACGTAGGATTTAAAATTTATTCCACCAACCCCACAACTCTCAAACAATAGAGAGATTTTGGAGCTCCTATTCAGATCTGCGAACTTATTGATAGGAGTAATTTGATAGGATTGGTAGGCTTCAAATAAACTCCTTTTGCTCCGCCTCACAAGCTAGCCATTTTCGATGATAGTTTTTTTCCTTTCTTATCTTAGAAACACAAAGAATTATTGCTGATATGAGCTTTAAGTCCAATATTATGCAGGTGAAAATTCGGCAAGGAAAAATTGTTGTAGCATTGCATAACAAAGCCTACGTTATTAACTTGTTTAATATTGAGATCGAACACATAATTGAGACATTCAAATTCGAGGAAAATTAGAAATATAATATCATTTCGTTGAGTAACGACCCTAAAAATTTTATCTTAGCAGCCCCTGGTACCGAAAATGGCCAAGTTTTGTTAGTTTATTTTAACAAACTTACGTAAAGAAGAATAAAAGCTCATCAGTCGAGTAATTTTTAATTAAATAAGTCTTAAGCGCGCTGGAAGTGAGTCAAGATGGATAGAAATTGGTTACCACTTCTGAAAAAGGAATTCAAGTCAGAATTTTCGATACCAGAACCGGCTAAATGATCCAGGAAGTGAGGAGAGGAAATTAGTTTGCCAATATTTATAGTTTAGTGTTAAGTAGAAAGGCTGATTGGCTAGCTGTTAGTTCTGATTCATGTAATATTCACATATTTGCAATAAAAAGCACTGAGGCCGAAGTATAAAAATATTAAAATAGAAATAAAGATACTATGAAAAAGGTTAGGGAGAAGAAAAAAAGAATCCCAAGTCCATGTTTTATTTCATGAAAAAAATATTCCCTCATTTTGATGCAGAATATAGTTACTGTCACCATAAGATCGAAGAATATAATCCTTAGCTTCAGTCAATTTTATCTTTTATGCCTGATGATTCACTCATGATGATGTCGAATATGGGTCTTATGTAAAGAGTCAGTCTGAATCTCTCAGGTGGGAAGTGCCAGTTATAATAGAAAAAATACTTAGTCGAAGTTAAGCAATACGAAGGGTGATTTAATGATATGATAGGCGTTAATATAATTATAAATTGGAAATTATTTATAAAGGCGAAGACAATTTTAAAATGATAGGCTAAAAAAAGTAGTTTTACCAAACAAAAAAGCTCCAAAGTTCGATAAAAATTCAATATTTGGGGAGTCTTATCGATTTAGGAAGCACATGGGAGTAAATATGTACAAGTCTGACCACTCATTTTCATAGTCTAGACCCCAGAGCTGAAGCGGCTTGGAAATTATGCTTGATAGATAAAATTCAAGATGAAATAGAAATTCCAGAGTCAGTGAAAATGGGAGTAGCGAGAGAATATTACAAAGTGATGAAAAAATAAGAAACCAAGGAAAGTATTGGGTGAAGGCTAAGAAAATTGATGATATAGATAAATTAAATGCTCCTTTTTATTGAAAGATAAAAGAGAATTATAAGTGAGGATAATTGATCGTAATTTTTGTAATCATATTGTATCTTTTATGAGAATTGTGTAATTAATTGTTATATAAGTTAAAATGTCGGTCTTTCCATTGAACACAAAATAGGCGATAGTGATGAAAATTCTATTGCTAGGAGAATCGAATGTCGGCAAAACAAGCTTAGTAACTCGGTATACTCAAGATAGATTTGATGCACAAAACAACCTGCTTACTGTTGGCATTGATATTCGGAAATTGAACAAGGAGGTCAATGGCAAAAATATACTACTCTAACGTAGATTCTTCTGATAATTAGTCTGGGATACTGCAGGCCAATAAAAATACAAAACCATACCTTCTCAGTACTTTAGAGGAATCCAGGGCATTATTTTAGTGTACGACATCACTGATGCGGAAACTTTCGTCAAAATTCAAGACTGGATGGACAAAGTATAATAAAATTCAGATAGCACTTTAATAAGTATGTCTCTAGTTGGAAATAAACTAGATATGTCGGAAAAGAGACAAGTAAAGTTTCAAGAAGCCAAAAACTTCGCCAACACGAAGAGAGTATTTTTGAACCTATGTAGATGGGCTACACTGAAACGAGTGCCAAGTAGGCGCTAAATGTGGATGAAATGTTCAGTGAGGCGATAAGCGGTATTACACGGAAGGGCATAAAGTGCCCCATCAAATCAATTAAACTTTAAACTGATAACCGAAAATAGCAACCCCCAGACAATAACTCATGTTGCGCATGATTATAATATTATATACTTCAGCTATTTAAATAATGAATACAGACAAAAAGAGTTATAAAACATCGATTTGTCGCCACTTTGCTCAGAAAGGTTACTGCTCGCTCTATGAGAAGTGCCACTTTGCTCATGGTCCTCACGAGCTCAGAAGTAAGGCAGATCCCTTCCCTAATATTGTTCCTCCTCCAGTAGAACCCATATCCATATACAAAACTACTTTATGTAAAGTAAATAGATAGTTTAAAACAGTATTTTATGAATGGTTATTGCCGTAATGATTATATGTGTCCCTTCGCTCACGGGCCCAACGACTTGCATAGAATTATGGTCAAATCGAATTAACAAATTGAGCCAGACTATGCATCGAAAGCCGGGCAATTTTTATCCTCCATTTTAAAGAGTCTATAGCAAGTGTTTTCAAACGAAGACGAAGATAAAAAATAATTAATAAAGAAGGGACTGGAGTTAGTGGAGCAAAAAGATTTGCACCATGCAGATTAAATAATAGCGAATATAGTTAAGTCTTACACATTGACAGAAAAGCAAAAGTAACAATGTCAAACGATACTAGAGAATGCATATGCACTCCATAAGATAAACTTCAATCCCTTCTGACCTAGAAGTAATAATAATCATTTGTAACCTCATTTTTTATTTTTTATCATAACATCATTATAATTTCACTAAATTGAAGCATGACTGCATCTTCTTCCTCAACAATCTTCCCACATATATACTCAACAAATTTACCCCTGATTTTTTCATTTTATTCTCATAAAACTCTTCCATTCGATCTGTTTTTATATAACTCACTTTTTACTTAAAGTTTTATATCATTCCTTCTAATTTTTATCCTTTTTTATATGGCTCATCTTTCTCTTACTTTTATTTTTTAAAAATTCTTTTTTAGCTTTTCTTTTTTTGCAAAGATTTCGATGAAGAATGGGTCGATTTTAAATATGGCTCATATTTTTAATGCTAGCTTTTCAATGTGTAGAGTCGTCTTCTTTTTTCCATTTCTTCAAAAATATTTGGGTGATCTGTATATCTGAACTGGTTTAATATTATAATAAATATATAACGCAAATGGACCCTAGACTTTACCATTACTAATATCGAAGGCCTAGACTCAGCAATCCCACATAGTACAGTTATCAATAACTCAGCTCTTCTTACAATGTGAATAATTCGATGACCTTCTTCATGAACCCAAGCAATATTAACTATAATCAACCCAAGAGCTCATATGAGGAAGCACATTCCCTTAATAGTAGCCATTACAATAACAACAACTACGGACAACAAAATCGTTAAACACCAAGAGAGACACCTGGACAGACTCCTCGTGAAAGATGTACATTAAAATAAATTTAGCACAGTCTCAATTATCAAGCTATGGAAATAATAGTCTATCTTTTAATGAGCGATAGATCTTTAACAAACAAAATAGCAAATTTGATATTATAAGTCTCAAACCAAAATAAGTACCCGATCGAATCAAGGAATATCCAAAGCTCACACTGGAAAATAGAGATGATTATTATTATAAAAAAGTGCAAATGATGCGTGAAAGATAAGCCAACACACAGGCATTGAGAAATTCTCCTTCACCTCGGAATTAAAATGGGGTTGTGGCAGGCAAGCACACATTTGCACCTGAAGAGGGCAAAAACCCTAATTTCTATCAATACGGTCGATATTTCACTCCCAAAATGCTGAACCACGCCGATGAAGTCAGTAACATTTTGTGATGGTTTTATATTCATCATTTTCGTAATCACTTATATAATTTAATATTAATAATATGCGCAAAAGTATCGACATCATCACCTAATGGACTGAGCAAGTTCCAGTTATTTCTTATGCTTTCTAAATAAATAAAAAATTACTCTTCGAGTTTCTGAATTTTTGTTTGAACTTTGGATCTCTATAAACTTATTTATTTAAGCAGCTTAGATTTTTGCTATTTGCTCGCCTATTTTAAGAGTTGCTCTCTTCTATTATCAGCTTATTGCTCTTAAATCAGAACTCGTAACAGCTATTTATTCTGTTGTTCTATCAAATCTTTGACATCATGCTTGTTCGATTGTTTATTCAAGCAAAATTTACTTTATTTTAATGTTTGTCCTTCGTTCTTTTATTCTTTTATTTTTTCTTCGTTTTTATCCTATCTATTGAATAATTCTGAGCCATTACTCATTTTTTGATCATTATGATTATTTTATTTGTTATTTTTACTTGTTTTTGTTTATTTTTTTCGAATTTTTAACTCTGACTTATTTGAAATAATGCTGCTTGACCAATTCTATTGGAATGATAAGGTTTTCATGATCTAATCTGGGCTAATCTTCCCTTGCTTTAATTTCTAAATCTTTTCCTGGATAGCATACTTCTGTAATTCAATCTATTTATGCATTAAACTTCGCTTTTCCAGTAACTACGCTCTTTCCTGCTTGATTTTGTTTGCTTTTTCCATTTTCATATTGATTTTTTCCATCAATTTTTCCCTCTAGTTTTATTTTTTTCTCAAAATATGCGAAACATTTTCCATTTTATCTTTTCTCTTCAGAGTTTCTTCGTTATATTTTTCCAATATTTCCTCAGCCTTTTCCTTCCTGATTCTTTACAAGTTTTACTACTTTTATTTGATAGCATTTTGAATTTTGTCTTTAAATTATTTTTGAATTTGCTAATATCTTTATTTTTTATTCCTTCTCTCCTATTCTCTGGCGAGTTACAGTTTTCTTTTCTCTTCAAACTCGTGCATCATTTACTAATCCTTTTGTTTTTTGCGTTCTTCAGCTTATTGCTGCTTTTTTAAAAAATTCTACTTCTTTTATTCTTATATTTTTTGGTTATTTTTCATTATTTCTTGTATCTTTTGCATTTTCTTTTGAGATTACTCAGCTCTTTCCTCCTTCGTTTTGTTTTTTTCTTATTAGAATTGTTACATTTTGGCTTTGAGCATCTCCTCTTTTTATTTACATTGCTTCTGTAATGAGAATAAACTTTACTAATTATTAATTTTAACTTGCTTCAGTTTTTATTCCTTTTCTAGTCTTTTATATTCAGATTATTGTCTTTTCTTTTCATTCGCTTACTCGATCAATTTCAATCTCATTTCCTGTTTTTATTACATTTGTTTTAATCTCTTCTTTATTTATTATTCTT
>ERZ724506.639-NODE-639-length-12253-cov-3.066322_pt1 | contig 12253 bp, 3 predicted proteins | sample MGYA00376039_ERZ724506 | MGnify/ENA primary metagenome ERZ724506 (study PRJEB28724, sample SAMN07190887) | wastewater metagenome | isolation source: effluent of sewage treatment plant in Hong Hong | place: USA: Christiansburg, Virginia | collected 2016-03-01 ... | reverse complement strand
AAAATATTCTCTTAAAAAGCCCTTGCTTTTTCGGAAAATCTTGCACAGCTTATTGAAGATCGGCTAAAATATGAAAAACGTAAATATAATATAGTGAATTTAACTGCTTCTAAAATAGCAACTCTTATATAAATTCTTTATTTGTACAATAATGATAATGGTGCCAAACTAACGTAAAAAATTGAATCAATATCGTGTTTGAAAATCGAATTCAACTAATTGTCAGGAAATGACCCAAAATCGACCAAACTGAACTCGACAAAGTTTTTTGAAGAGAAGCTAAACATTTGTGTGAATTTGTCCTCTTTATTAATAAATAACAAAAACGGAAAAATAACTTCAGATGTTTGGTAACCCCTCACCGCACAATTTGAAAATCTTCATCATTTAAAATAATTGAAACTTCATCTGAGGTATGAAGACCTCCTTCTATTGACTCAACTTTTCAAGCAAAAGCCGAAACGAGTGAGGAATATTTCAGTTTTATATCTGACTATTAATGATGAACCTAATTTAGATATGAAAATGATTGCAGAGTTTTGTAACACACTTCAGTTGAGCGAATTGAGTTTAACGCTAGCAAGAGACAACATTACCAAAAATAATTTTTTTTAGTTTTTAACCAATTTAAGATATCGCACAAGTTTGAGTTTTCTTCCGATGAATATTTTAGATCTTAATCTATCGAAAAATAAAATTCATTAAAAATAGATTCCAGAATGTGAAAGAAAATTTATGGAGAAATACACAGATATAAAAAAGAAAACGATTATATTTTGATCAACTATTTTTATATATTTTTCATTTTTTGTTGTGACCATAATTTATCGGCAATATCAGAGGAAATTTTAAGGGTTTCATAAACTCCATTACTCCCATGCAATCATATCTTTGGAACCCTTTTTCTTCTAAAATTCTGACTAAATTAATTAATCTTTGGATATGGAGCCTCCTCCAAAGGATCTCGTTCATGTACATCCACTCTATTTAACACTGGGCTTTTTGATGGCTAGGAGACATTTTAATTTTTAAATCCGAAAGAAAAGGATAGAATTCTAAAATATGTCTCAAACCTAATTATTTATCTATTTTTTAATCATTATTCATCACACTCAGAAATTACAAGTATGGACAAAATTTATGAAGTGTCTCGCATAGTTAATTAAAAAGTTTGAATTAATTTTCATCGTAAGAATGGGACATTTCGAGAGTTAAGTGAGTTAGCTTGGGGAAATTTGAAAAAATTTAATTGAGGAAACTTAAAAACTAAGACTTATTATTTATGGAAGGAGGTAGTTAAATTAAAGTGAGTTTGGTTATTGGTAATAGCTTATGATTACTTTATTCGTTGACTTTAAAATCAGCCTCATAGTCATTATTTTATAAATCTTATTTATATTTTGATATTATTCTTTGGAGTAGAGTTGGATTAAATGACATTTAAGTTAATTTAGGGAACTGATTTTCATTGGTTGTTTTTTTGGAAGATCCTGAATGCTTGATTTATATAATTTTAAGCAGGCCTGCAAATATAGCACCTAATAGTTATTCAATGTAATGAGTCCCTCTATTTTAATAACTCCTTTTGCTACCGTAAATATTAATTTACAGTTTCTACAGTGAGGGCATTCGCTAATTTTGAATTAATTTAATCAGTTATCCAATGATTTTCATGCTCATTACCCACTATTAAAATGCTAAAGATTACGAATGAACCTCAATCACAAGGCTAGTGAGGGCACAAAAAGTATTCCTATTTTATATCCTATTCGCAGATTTTTTTCCCAATACTTTTTTTAATTATGGCAGAATTGTTATGGGTTTAAAAATGTTTTAGTCAACATTCTATATTTAATCAAGCGTTTAAAACACAATGACTGAAAGCTCCTCTCTTTTTGATCCAAATGACAGATGAATTTTTTCATTTTTGGCTATTGAGTAAAAGATGGAGTTTAAGCATAAAGATTCCTCAATTAAGAACATTAATTTATCAAATCGACACCCGTTCACTTTGTCATTTGAGCCTCCCTCACTCTCATGAAGGCTAGCATGATCGTTTTTCGTTAATCTCTTTCTGGTGGATCTTCTTTTGAATTTCGTTTGGTTGTCTCTAATGTTATAAATTTAAATATATTCATACTCCAGTCTTTCTTTTTATCTCTATTTTATGATTCTCTTTTTCGCAGGGGTTACGAGAACCTTTTCTTGGCGACTCAGATAGGATAGAAATTATTATACTTCACATATTTGAGATTTATTTATTTTGAGAGAAGACAGCAAAAGTTAGGGGATACTCTTTTAGTTGAGCTGCAATGTTTAATTATCCTTTTCTTATTTTACTCCCTTCATTTCTATTGGGACTTAAATAATGTTTATAAAATAATTATTTATGCACTGAATTGGGTCTGGCATGGAGAAGAGAAATAATAAAAGAGTGGAAAATGATAATGCATATTTGATAAAAATATTGTAAATATTTAATATTACAATTTATTTAAGAAATGAAGGCACATAGTTCTACTCATCAGCATGATAAGAAATCAATCTATTAATTCTTGCCAGGCCCTGTCAAGATCAAAGACGGGCTCTTTTTAGGGGACTAAATAGCTGCGAGGGTAAGACATGAATAATTTAGGATATTGAATTTATTGTCAGTAATAAAGTTACTCATATTATCAACACAGTTTCAGGGCAAATTCCGAACCTGTGGGAGAGGTTCGGCATTCATTACTTATCAGTTAACTGGACATAAAAAGAGCAAAATGTAAGATTGTATTTGCTATGACAGATTTTCGATAAGAAAAATAATTCAGTTAATAAAATATTTCATTTCATAGAGGAGGCTATGTAGCTGGGGGAGAGCTGCTTGATTCATTCAGTCAATGCGAAATCTCGGTCTTGTGCAGTTTTGGTGGCTTATTTAATAAAAAAGTACGCATGGTCTCTGGACAAATGCCTCGAATTTATATCAGCCAAAAAGTAGAACCTATAAATAAGAAACAACTATCTAATTCAAATCCAATAATTGGAATAAAGAATGAGTCAAATTTATAATTTGGCCACTCAATGGGGCTACTCCAACAACTAAGAGGAATTAATATTAAGAAATACTTATATGAATTCGAAACCCTTGTAAATAACTCAAATAGAAAAGAGCGAGTCCAAAAAAATCAGTAAGAGAGTAAAGTGGGGAGAGAAAACAATCATCACGAAGCCAGCCCAAGAAAAAACAACCACTAATACTAAATAAAGATATAAGCTGGCATCTGATATCAACCTGAAGTCAATTTTGAAGGGGGATAATATTTAAGAGTTCAAGAATGTGCCAAATTTGCAATAAGATAATTTCCAATTCTAATAGTTATAATCATAGAAAACTCAAGGATAAAGTAATCTAATTAACAATATCAATGGCAAAATCGTACACGTAACAGTCAATAACTTTATCAGCACGCAAAAAAAAACAGAAACGCAGCATAAAAATGCAGTAAGTACGAGACCCTTCTCTTCTGACCAGAAGGATCGAGAAAAATAGAAAATAGCATTGAACAATGCAAAAAAGAACATCATCAATGATACTAATCCTTTGATATCATTTAAGTCTCCTTATGATAACAAAATAAGCGGGGTCAGGGCAGGCTTGAATCAGAAAATGCAAAAAAATAAAGAGTAGAGAGGCACAAATAATCTTATCAATACTCATGAAAGGCCCCAATCTGCTAAAAATAGATCAGGGAGGACAGGAAATAACCAATTAAAACTGAAAGACTAGCTGATTATTACAAATGGATTGTCAAGTATTTATGCATTAAGTAAAAAAAGATATACAGTAAATTCACAAGAAGATTTTTTAAAGAAAAAATGAATTTTTTTATGCCATTTTTGTAAATAAATAAGAATACTTGATGATAATTTTTAATTTTATCAATTTTGTAATAACCTAATTACCAATCATGTATAATCAAAACATTCCTTTAAACTGACTTGCATAAGCCATGGGACCTATATTAGGGTGAGGCTAGAATTATATTATTTTTTACCACTGCTTAAAACTGTGTATATTTGGGCTTCATTTAGCTTCCCTTAAGTCTAATAAAAGCAGCCTTGTTTCCAGTAAAATCGCAATAGTTAGGAGCACTAAAAATAGTGATTACTCGCCCTTTATGAGTTTCTTAATAACCTTCAGTTTTCACCTCATGAGATCGAATTAATAGTTCTAAATAGAATAGACTTTACATAACTTATTCTCATCAAGGAATTTGTGAGAAACATCTTCGCCGAACCCCATTGATACACCTCTTTTACTTGGTTTGCGGCCAAATCCTAAAATAGGATCTGCCCATAAAAGATCACACATAAGACCTTTCTCAGGGGGTTAAATAAATCTATCAATCTTTTGTAACTATTTCAAAGTCACTCCATCTTCGCAAGGAAGCCCACCATGACAGACCATTACTCTTTTATTAAAAACGTAAGCAAGTGGGAGGCAGCAGAATAACTATGAAAATGCTTCGTAAACTCCAATATCTTTGAACTTCGCTTAAACTTCCCCTTTAAATCCATAGATCATATTAACTTGTTTTGCCTCATGATTTCCTCTCGTCATATGAAGGAAATCCTTGTTGACACATTTCCAAGCTATCAAAGTCATAATACATTAGACAGAAAATGATCCACGATCGACGAAATCGCCGTTAAAAAGGTACTTATTTTTTTCTCCTGGGTTCCCATTGAGTTTAAAAATGTTCAGCAAATCGTAATATTGGCCATGAATGTCTCCGCAAACTGTAATTTATTATTACTCATCCACTTAATAATTGATTAAAGAATCATAATTTAAGAGGATATTTTTGCATTTTTATATCAGCTGTAGAGTGAATCTCTTATGTAAACTCTTTTGATCCTTGTAGTGCTCCATGAGTTTGACGACCCATTACTAGGTCACTTGACCATCTTCTTTTAAAGTGGGTCCGTTGTAGCTTTGCTAAACTTGGACTTATTTCCAACTTTTGTATGGCTTTTATTTGGCAGACCCTCTTTACTTATCGTCATGAAGCATTTGCATTTTTTTTTGCTTAATATACTATTCATGATTCTTCTTCACGTTAATCAGCTTTTGGTAGGTGTCAGTGTCTTTATTTCCGGATAGTTCGAAAGCCTATATTAATTGAAAATCTACTCTTTTATATGCGCTATAGGAATCCTTATAATGACCAAGCAATTAATTTAGAAATCCTAATCTTAAGAAGCCTTTCTCATATTAAGGGTTCAGCTTCACACTTTATTCAGCATCTTTTAGGCCAAGTCCATAACTCTCGCATTTTATTTGAGAGTATGCTCGATTTGCAAAATAGATCGACAATTTATTTTTTGGAAATGTGGGTTCAGCTTGCGCTTCGCTAATAGCCTCAGTATAAGCTTCGATTGATTTTTAAAAGTGAAATTATTTTAACAGCTTGTTTCCTTTTTACTTCAAACCTTAGCATCTAGTCAGTATATTCTCCATCCAATTTAAAATATATTATAATAACTAAATAATTTAATTTAACTAATCACTTGTCGATCTCATTTCATAATGAACAATAAGTGGTCAGCACCCATTGCAGCTTAACTCGAAAATTAAAAAACCAACACTTGCCTCACTTCCATTGGGAACGCTTTAAAAAAATTTAATCCTTGCCTCCGACCCGAGAAACAACTACCTCTACTTACGAAATATTTATAGTAATTCCAAGAGGTTTCACTTTATGATGATCCATACTTCGGAGAAGTTTTTCTGCTTTAGTCTCTGACACAATCCCAAAATCAATAAATCTTACTCAAAAAGGAGAGAGTTAATATAGAAGAGTAAGAAAAAAGAGAAACATAAATCAGATAACTTGAAATGTTTAATAAAAATCCACATATAATATCGCAAACTTTGATAGGCAAAATTCTAAAGACACAATTTCTATGGACCAAGGTTGAGTTCTACTTAGCTTATGATTATATTGTTTTTGATTTACAAAAGTAATTCTAGTATAGATTAGCGCAAGGAATTCGCTTCTCAGATCGCTAAGTTATGAGTATCATTAGAGGTAATTTGTTTGATAAGTATAGGAGCTTGCAAAGGATTTATTCATCTGGAGTCAACTTCTTATTCATCAATAAGAATGAGCTATATTTACTTCACTCGGAAAGGACTTGTGAAAATTGCCCATCCAAGCCTCTTTCATTACAAGTCTAATTTACAAAATATCTGCTAATATGACTCAAGCAAAGGTATCTACTTGTCTCCCGAATAAATTTATTGTGTAGAAAAAGGATAAAAAGATGCTGTTCTCGGCTGGAAGTCCAATTATTATGTATTCGGTATGGTGCTTCTTTCTTTGATGTCGCAGTCTCATCTCAATGAAATTTATAATTATTCTGGGTGCATTATCGATCGGTTAAAAATTGACCAGCTCCTCAGAAACTGTAAAGAGTATTACCCTGAAAAATTAGTTAACTATGTTGAAAAGCTAATATAGGATAGGCCATAGTAAAGAATGACTTTCAGAACTCTACTAAATAAAGTTTCCAATAATATCGATTCTCACAATCATGAAATCGAGTTAGAATTGCTCAATTAAAAAGGTAAGCCAGTAGACATTGAGATTCTACCGTTAAGTCAATCCCCTGCTCCCTATAAAGAACCCCAACATGTAAACTATATTGCGGGAATGATTTACCCAAAAATAGCCACAACAGGAGAAATTTACAATGAAAAAAAAGTATCTCCCTATATTTACAGTGATCATAAATATATCAACAATTAATAATTAGTCGTGGCGGAACAAAGGCATTTTTATTCCAACCGAAATAGCTTTTATCTCGGAGATGCAAAAAGTGCAATTGGGGATAAGTTTAACTAAAAGCAAATGAGGTAGGGTAAGGGATATTATTTAAATCAAGATGGCCAATACTTTGTTGGAAATTGGTAGAAAGGCGACATGACTGGATATGGGAAACTCTATTGGTCAGAAAATAAAATTAGGTATGAAGGGGATTTTATGAATGGGAAATTTCATGGAAGAGGAGTTTAATACAATGCGGATCCTAAAACAGTTGGAGTGACTGAACCTGGGGATTAGCCTGATCATACATTTGTTAGGTTGCAGAGAAACAATTGGCAAAAATATGAGGGCAGTTTTGTTGATGATAAGCGTTAGGGTCAGGGCATAGTTTATTTTAAAACTGGAAAATGGATGGGAAATTTTCGAAACAATCAACCTAATGGGCAAGGAATCTTCATCGACAACTATGGAGTACAAACTAAAGGGCTATGGAGAGATGGAGTTAGAATTTGAGAACATTTTATATTTCAATCTTTAAAAATATTAAAATCAAGGGCTCAATTATTTTTTCCTTGGATTTTTAGATGTAATTTATTGTAATCTATCAAATAAGTTTTGCCTTTCATTTTTCATTCCATCTAATCTTACTTTTAAATGCGTGATGTCTTTATCTCGTTATTTTTGATTTTTATGTCGATTATTATTTAGTTCAGGAACAGGTAGATTTTGGGTGCTGCTCCTCTTTTTTCCAGTCGAGGTAGCAACTTGCCCATACTTAAATAAGTTATAATTGTTGAACATTTCTTGAATTTTGTCCATTTTTTTTTGGTCTCCCAGCTTAGATGCTTGGAAAGTTGATCGAAAGCGTTTTCTTTCAGTTTTATTGACTACTTAAGGTAACATTTACGTAGACTGGGATCTGCATATTTGGTAAAAAAAAGAGTGCCAGTGCTGTCTACAGAGTTTCTTTGTGACATCCTTACTAATAAATTTATAACTTAAATAAGTTTATAATATTCATAAGTTCAATGAATTATAAAAAATAATTCATTTGAAGTGGATCTGAGATTAAACTTGTAAAGACTGGAACGAACTTAAAGTAAAATCAGATGTGCAAAAGTTGAGTTTAACAAATTATTGATAACAAATCAATTTGAATTAATCTTTTTAAATATTTATTTTGCTTAACCATGTCAGGTAAGGCCCCAAACTAGTTTATTTTTGTAAAATATTTATATAGTTGATGCATGGCACAGTATGACTCTAAAACAGATAATTGTTTTGCGACACACTTATTTACTCAAATAAAAAACTTTCATTTTTATTCTTTCAGATTTGATCCCCTTATTCTTTATCTCCTTACAGCCTTCGAGAAACTGCACTTAACCCAAGAGTTTTTTCCTAATTTTCAAAAGACAAGCTTACTTTGATTATCAGAATACTTTGAGTGAGTTTCAGTACAAGAATTTTTATAAAGAACAAAAAGATATTCATTCAAGTTTGATTCAAAGATAAAAAATTGAGTCTTTGATGGAGACGTATGAGAAATATTAAAAATTCGTAAATTCCTAATAATGATAAAAAGAATAATAGAGCAATATTCAAATAAATATTTTAAGATCATCAATAAGTAGGGTTTTATCCTTCATAAAGATTTTCCAAGCTATAAAACTCGTTAATGTCAAATCCCTCCTCTGCATGCTCATTATTTATTTCATATAGAGAAAAAAAATTTCTATTACCTTAATTCACGTACAAAATTGGACTTGAAAGCTTATCAGTGTTGGAGTTTGTAAAGATTTAGCCTCCTGAGCATTGGTTTTTATTCTAAATTATTTTTTACAGTTATTCAAGTTCCTATTTTATGAAATATTGTTCTTCAGTTTTTACTGGTTCCGATTCGCTTATTTGTTCTATCTTAATAATGTGGTTCTATTTTTTTTTTTGATTTCCCTTTTTATATTTTGGTTCTCCATTTTAACATCGTTTTTAATAGGAAATTGGAAATTTTCATTTCCTTCTTCATCAGAGCTGTCCCTTCTTTTCTTTTTTCCTCTTCTTTTATTTTTTTTGTTGAACAAGTTTATGTCTTTTATTAAATTATAAAGTAGTGCCAAAAGATGTTGATTGGTCCTGAGAATTTATTCGTTGCAATCACTGAAAGACATTAACCGGCATTTAAGATCTAATATAAAATATTTATTTACTTTCGCAAGTTTGAAATACTTCCTTTTTATTCTCTTAACCAGATTCCCGTTGCTATTCGGTTATTTCAATTATTTTAGTGATGAATGCAATTTTTAAAGGCTTGAACTCCTTTTTCCAGAATATCTTTATCATTTAATTTATAACTCTTATGCTGCGTCTGAATCTCGAATAAAATCTGTTCTTAACGCAATTGTCCGTTCTTAAATTAAATACGAATTACCTTCCTTAAATAACCCGAGCAATATGAGCCCACCGATTTCCAAATTTATTATGCAAAGATAAAAGAAGCTAATCTTCTTCTGACTTCCATATTGATTTTGAAATTCGTTAATCTAAATGGTTATGATATCTAAGTCACCAAATGTTTACCTTTCTCTGCACTGTTTGCCATTTCTCCCCTAAATTCCATATTAAGCTTTCATAAGTTCAGCAATTTCACTCCATTTTTTATCTCCGCACTTTTGCCTCAGCATTTTAAGAACTCTGTCCTCCTACAATAAATAAAAAGGTACCATTTGAGTCCAAGATTTCCTCTACGTCATGAAGTAAACAAAAATTATATATAAAACTCATTTAAGAAAAGCATATATTTATGATATTCAACAACAGACCTGAAGTGTCGTGCGAATTTGGCAATGAATAAAATAAAATTTCTCACAAAAAATACAGGCTATTAACTAATACAATTATCCTTGCTATTGTTATTTTCAACTAACAATACCAAAAACTGATTTTTGGGCTTTCGTTAACTATTTAAGCCCCATCAGGGAGTTCTGTGAAAATGAAACTTTCATGTTTCAAAATAGAGAAAAAAATATTTTCTTCAAACTCCAATATAAAATATATTACCTAAATAAATAAGAGTCCACTGGCATTTTATTTACTTAAATTTGGCTATCTTGCCAATCTTTAACGATTTATTACAATTCTAAATTATTTTTCCTCTTTTCTTATTTTCTTAACAAAGGACCTTTTTACAAAAACAAATTTATTATATTTTCCTAATTCTACACAGAGCCTTATATAATTTTTCTAACACATTTTCAGAAAACTCCTCTTTTAAAGAGCAATTAAAAAAGCTCTATTTTCATAAAAATATTGGCGAATAGATTTTATTACTTGAGTCAAGCTTATTTATATGAACTAAATTTAATTAGTGAAGGAATTTTTCGATATTAAATTATGAAACTAAATATTTTGAAAAATTCGTTGAAAATATTTATGCAGATTAATTCATTATTTTCATATTGGCTCATCAAAACTCCATCAAATTAGAGGAAAATTAAGGTATTTCGTTTATTAATCCTTTAAATAACTCTTCCTATCTCAATGCATCAACATAACTACTAGTGTAGAGGCTGAGAGTGAAAAGTTCTTTAAATTTAGGTTAGAAAAAAACCCACGAAGATGATTTGAGTCCCAAAATTTCTAAATTACCTTAACTTTATTTTCATTTTCAGTCCTCTTGTAATATTAATTTATCTCACCACTATTTAAGTGAATATTTAATTATTTCGAAAAAGAAAATATATGTAGAGACAAAGCTAGACAAGTGCATCACTTTTAAGCAAAACCAATCGACAATTTTATGTGAGGCGAAAAAAATCTCCTGAAGATCAATCTAATTTTAAAATTGGAAAGGTGCTGAAAACACTTTTGAAAAAAAATGAAAATTATTGTTACGCAAAGCCTAAACATCAAGTCCTTTTAACTTAAAAGGGATAGTAACATTCAAAAACAAAAATAAATGATAAACACTTTGAGCTAGCTGAAGCTAAAAGACTATTAGATCTAAATTTGAAGAAATGTCATCCTGGTTTATCGCAATTACTAAAAATATTTTAAAAATGTCTGAGCTCATAGACAATTTAACAGATTTAATTTTATCAATTAGATTTTTATCAAGTATTTCATCAAATTGTCGTAATTGAGATGGAGAAGAATAAAATGAATGGAAAAAATGCTGAAAATTTATCCAAAGCCAAGTTTAATAAAGACAACGCACTCTTAATAGAAAATATGAAGTTGGAGAAATAGAACAAGCTTTTAAGAAAACAAATAAACTTACCTTTTGAGGAGAATCTATAGATAGAGAGAGAGTCTCTTCTTTCTGATTAGTTTATTAATAGCATAAATCGAAATGTAAAGTGCCAATAACTATTGAAAGGAAATAATAAAATTGAAAACCAATAATTCATTAAAAATTTTATGACTTTGGAGAGAAAATTGGACGTGAAAACTCAATAGAATTAAATAATGAAAAGATAACTATAGAGTTTAAAGGAATAAATATATTTAATAAGATAATAAAAAAAATAACTAAAATAGAGAATTGGAGAACTGAAAATTAAAAACGAAAATCTTTGTTCTGAGATAATTAATTTGCAACTTAAGAATAAAAAAATGGGAGTATCTGATGATCGGAGAGAGCTGATAATGGCCATGCAAAACGAGTAGATTGATTCTTATAGAATGTAAATATACTAATTAAGGAAACTCTTTTCTAATTTGAACAAAAAGTATAAGGGTCTCATCGTAAAGTTTAAGAAAAACAACGCAGATAATAGTAACAAATTAGGATCTACCTACAATAGACAATTCTAAATGTTTCCTGAACAGTTCGAAGCCTTTGAATAAATTAGGAGCAAATTCCATCCTTATAGCAAAGTCCACTTGAACAACATGAGGGAGAAGAAATTATAAAAGTCTGTAATATATCAATAATTCTTTAGTAATAAATAAACCGTAAATAACAAATAAGGGGTAAAAAAATGTTATAGCATAGGGGGTCAATACTATTATCCAACCTTTTATTCTTTGTTAGTATAAGACTTGAATTTTTTTGGAATCGACCAAAATAACTTTGAGCATTTCAATCAAGCTATCAAATTAAATTTCATTAGCGCCCTTAGAGCCATTATGGACTCCAAGTTTAATTAATTCATTCTTTATCGGCAATAACCCTCATGTTCCAGCTTTCCTGCTTTTGTTTTAGCTTGGCTCAATACTTTTCAAGTCAATGAGGAAAAGAAAATATAAAAAATTCCTTGCAACAGTATTTCGACTCGATAGACTGTGTGCACATTTTACGTAAATTTAATGAGTGAAAAATTAAATTATTCTTGGGAAGTCATCGCGTTTCGTTAGTTTTTGCTTTAAACTTTCAATAACGATGAATTGTACTTTTACTTGAATCTCAGATACTACTTGATAAGAGGAGACATGTGTCA
>ERZ724506.638-NODE-638-length-12254-cov-4.216001_pt1 | contig 12254 bp, 7 predicted proteins | sample MGYA00376039_ERZ724506 | MGnify/ENA primary metagenome ERZ724506 (study PRJEB28724, sample SAMN07190887) | wastewater metagenome | isolation source: effluent of sewage treatment plant in Hong Hong | place: USA: Christiansburg, Virginia | collected 2016-03-01 ... | reverse complement strand
TAATCATCTATGAAGAAATGATCTTTCTTGTGTTCCTTTTTCGCTTTTATTTCATTGCGTTCAGTTTTTATGTTTTCAGATGTGTACTCATTTCTTTTTTGGACTTTCTTTAAATATGTGGATTATATATCATCCATTACTTTCTTTTGAAATTATATTGCTTCGTCTTGTAGGGGCTTGTTACTAGGAAATAAGGATACATATTTTAAGTTTTTTGGGTAGAATTTTATGTATCTCTGTTTTTTTTACCATTCTGCTAATTATTTGTTAGTCTATTAAGTCTTTGGCTCCTCTTATAGAGCTCTAATTTTCTTAACAACTTTTCTCATTTAAATTTCCATAATAGGTTTATATTTATTTTTGATGAAAAATTCTTTTCTCATATTTTTTTCATAGACTTTCTTCTTGCCTTCGAGTTAGGTCTTAATTTTTTCAAGTTGCTCCATTTTTTGAGGATCCAGTTGTTTATTCAATTGTTATTTTAACTTGATTTCACTTTTATGATCTTTTTTTTATGTTTTATGTTGTTTATTTATTTGTTGTTTGAATTTTTTTTCTTGTTCAAGATCTCGTTTTTTTTTATGGAGTAGCTGGGAATCAGTTTTATGGGTTTTTGCTCCAATTTGATGGAATTTGTTCAACTGAAGTTTGTTATGAGGGTTATTGTTATTAAATTTTCTTCTCTAGAAAGTTTTTATTGGCTTACCCATGTTGTTGATTTATTTATTATACAATAATAGTACTTATTAATTATTATATTTTCGCAATCCCATGAACTTATCATAATTTGATCAAAATTTCTTCAATACTTTTGACACATTTGGTAAGAAAGTGTCCGAAAAGTATTAGAAAACAATTTAGAGCTATGAGAAATACATCATTCCTTTTTAAAATAAACGTATGAAATAAAATCAGAGCCTTTCATTCAAAAATACATCTTTATAAAGGCAGAAACTTGACTTATTAAAAAGAGCGTAAGAAATGACAGCAGAAGGACAAAGACATTAATATATTTTAGAGAAACAGTCATAGAAAATTATAGATTTATAGCGTACAATAATTGAGATGTAAAATGGAAATAATTAGAATTTAAGTCTGATTGAAGCTCTAAGATTTAACTAAACTGAGCTATAGGCATCTTTGAATGAAAAATTAGAAATTATCAAGCAAGTATAAGGCGATAAAAATCAAGTTCTCAAGAAACTCTAAGAGAAAAATAAAGATTATGATAATTTGATTGTCAATTATCTTCATGACAAGAATACAATTGCATAAAAGCTAAATTATGTGAACTAATTGGAACAAGGCCTGATGGAAAAATAAAAACATATCCAATAGAAACAGTTTTACTTAAAAAAGAAATGGTAGTAACTGGAATAAGCGAAGAAATAACATCAAAAATAGAAACAGGAATAAATACCATAGCCAAGATATATCCGTAGAGTTTCATCTAAATCAGAGAGTATGTATGAGGAAGAACCGGAACCCACGAATTAGAAAGCTAAACATGAAAGAATATAAATATTAAAAAACCCAGTAAAGAAGATAATCAAGCATCACAACAACTAAATTTATGATTTGGCTTTCAATTACAATGGAAATACAATTGCTACATGTGGGGGAGATAGGGCTATCAAAATCTATGATGTACTCAGTTTTAGAAGTGGAGCCACAATTCAGAGTCATTCTGTAGATAATATTTATTTGAGTTTAAGTCTCGATTACTCTGGAGAGAAATTGTTAGCTGGATCTACTGATAGATCTGTTCAGGTTTTCTCAACTTCGACTGGAAAGCAGTTACATAGCTTCGTCGGTCATGGTTATAAAGTGAACGCGGTGTCATGGACTTCTTCGAAATAAAAATGCGTATCAGGATCTGAGGATAAGCAAATTAAAATCTGGGAGATTGAGAAAGCCTCAAATATTTTATCAATAAGTTGTGGAAAACCAGTTAAATGTTTGACTTGTAACACTATATAGCCAGTCATATATTCTGGGCACTCTGATGGAAGTGTGAGACTGTACTCTTTAACTCAAAGCAGTAGTCCCATTGCTCAAATAAAAGGGATAATTGATTATCCCATAAACTCGATAGTTGTTTTAAGTAATAGGAGTTAAGTTTTGGTATCAAGCCAAGAAGGATCTCCTATCTATCTTTTAGACTTGAAGATGAATAAAGTAATAAAAAAATATGAGACAAAATAATTTTTTAACTCATCAGTCAGAGCCGAATTGTCACCAACAGAGAAATACGTAGTCGCAGGAAATTGCGATGGATACATTTATTACTGGAATAAAGACAAGCAAATAATGTAAAAGAGGGTAAGTGGACATTAATCAAGCATAACGACACTTAAATATCATTTCTTAAGCAATGTACTGGCCTCTTGCGATAAGTAAGGAAATGTTATTATATGGCAATGAGTTATTTATTCAGTATATACAAATCAATTTTTCACTTCCAAAAGCTAAATAAAGATTATTTTTTCTCACTCAAAGCCTCAGGTTCTTTTATTTTTTCCTTTTCTTGCTTCGATCTGTTTTATTTTATAAAATCAAAAACGGCAGATTAGGTCATACTAAGAACATTCCAGAGAGACTTCAAATTCGTCTCGTATTTCTATTCAATCGCCTTTACTTTTTTTTGTAATTAGTTCACTTTCTCAACATAATCATCATATTGGCCTAACAAAGAAGAACTTTTTTATACTTATGCTTAATTTAATTGCTAAAGCATTTTTTTCTTTTATTCATGTATCAGATTATGAATTTCAGTAAAAGAAGAGTCCTTACTTCCCCTATTCTCCCCACTCACTTCAAAACCATTTTTTTCTAAATTCTTTTTTATCCCTTCTAATATAGAATTATTATCGGCGATAAGATCACTCATTTATTTCTGCAATTTCTGATGAATGAGAAGATTGATTAGTTATGATAGTTACTCAATAACGAAATCGAATTATTATTGTCTCATAGAAATTGACTATGATTACTTTAATTTGATACGTAACCCTGACACGAATGAAGAGTTATTCAATAGATGTTAGCAAATTTCTGGAAGAGATAAAATGTTCTATTGCATTTTTTTGATATAATTTCTGATTTTTAATATTATGACTCACATTAAACAATAATTTATTCGATCAATATAAAAAAATTCAATTATTTGCGGTAATTCAGTAAAAATAGTATAAAATCTCAGTAAGGTCAATAAAATAACGAGCTTTCAGATTTATAAAGTAGTCTTGGGAAATTCTCCTTTTGTTATTATTTGGATGAAATTTTGTATATTATAACTTTAAGTTAAGGATTTGAATTTACGAGCAATATGAATTTAGGGAAACCATTAACTGCAGAGCTGATATTCACGAAAACAAAATCAGATAGTTTGCATAATATTAAAAATCTTAATCTTTGGGGCAATGACCTCTAGGATTTGTCTCTGATTGAAAAAATGCCCAGTCTCGAAGTAGTCTCGCTCAGTGTGAATCGAATTTCGAGTTTGAAGTATTTCATCAATTGCGCTAAGCTTCAGGTTAGTTCATCTTCATTCAGGAACTCTATTTACGGAAGAATAATATAGCCGACATACGATAGATTAGGCATCTTATAAAATTACCAGCTTTGAGGGTCTTATGGCTTCATGATAATCCTTGCTCTCAAGTACAACTATTTTTACATAGATCGACGGATATAGGATAATTGTCATTAAATACTTACCAAATTTAATAAAATTAGACAACTATCCTGTTACTCCTGAAGAAAAGATCGCAGCTCAAAACCTACAATTCAGTTTACAAGGAGGAGATGATAACTACCGCACAGAACCTCAACAGCAACACCAACAATCCTACTCCCAATAATACCGAAATCAAAACACAGAATAAAAGTGGCAAAGACCATCAACAGCTCAATCTAACTCATCCCAAAAGCATTCCCAGCCTCCTCCCTCTTTATACTACTAATAAAGATAATATAAAGAAGAAGATAAAAGCAATCGTAAGAACATGCAAAGAAAATCAAACCAAATAAGCCATTCTTATTCAAATTAGAAGTAAAAAGAACAGATTGGAACAAATTCTGAGCAAGATATGAATAGAAATCAAAATATTTTGATGGCTATTCTTTCATTAATGAGATAATTGGATTCTGGAAGTTTAGAAATTGTTAGGAGATAAGCTGATCGCATGCTCTAATGAAATTAATTGATTTAATGAGATTTCTTTTTTTAATTAATAAATAATTACTATATCTTTGATAAATGTCTATTAATTAAAGTCGAAAGAACTTTTTATTAATTTGATGAGCTTTTAACTCAAGAATGAATCAGAAGAGTACATGTTTTTAATATTATTATGAAAATATTTTTTCTTTAATTTTCTAAAAAAATTATAGTATAGGTTTTGGTATAGAGTTTCTTTATTTCTTAATAACTGAAATAAATTTTTACTAATTTCTAATAATACGTTGGTCATCGAAAAAATATGAAAGAATTCGCATAAGATGGCTGGGAACATTCTTAAATACAATAAGTCATTATCGATGAAGAAGTCTAGTCTATTAGATATCGAGGAGAGAAAGGGCTTAGTATATTGTCGGCAAAGCACCACTCACTGTAACCGGACATGATTTCAGGATGGAGACCTAAACTTCCATCTTGTCCACTTCCACTGTCATATCCTAATCCTTACGTTGCATCTTTAATGACTCATTTAGCAAATGATGACACTTATTCGGTTGCATATATCGGAGCTCGTTATATTAACTCGGTTCAAATTAATCAAAAATACTCTTACTTTTGGCGATATCGATAGCGTTATAGTCTAAACTTGGCTATAGTTCAAGAGGCAGTTCAAAAGGTAGGAACTGAAGAATCTTCCAAAATAAAAGTTACCCCTGCAAACCATACATTCGATTCTTCATTTTAAAGTGGAAATCTTGATCTTGTAGTCAGGGTGAAGAAAAATTAATATGACTGCTTTCTCCGCAGTGATACAAACACAAAAGGCCATACAAACTGGTTCTACTTTAAAGTTCAAAATAACAGATAAATTGGCTCCATAAAGATTAATATCTGTAATATGACAAAATGCAGAAATCTCTATTCAAAAGGAATGAAACCATATGTTAAAATAGGGGAAGATGGAAAATGGTCACAGGACTACTGCGATGATGTGGTTTTTGTTTAACGTTACTGTAGATATGGATTTGATAAAAAAACCTATCAGGTTCAGTGGAATTTTAATTTTAAAGAGATCAACCAGACAGTCTATTTTGCTTACTCTATCCCTTATACATTTTCTGACTTGGAGAACTTTATAAAATAAATTAAATATGAATATCCAAATTTAGTGTCGTCTAAACGACTTTGTTAATCATTAGGTGGGATATAAATTCCTTTGCTTACTATCACAAATCCTTAAAACAGTAGTGAAGAAATAGAAAATAATTCAGATAATTCACCTGTATAAAATTTAGCTCCGAAAAAGAAAGCTATACTTATTACTTCTCGTATTCATCCTGGATAATCTAACTCTTCTCATATGATTTAGGGGTTTATTCGAGAATTACTCAAGGACACAGAGGCTTCAAATACATTAAGGACTATGTTTGTCTTTTATATCATTCCTATGCTCAATCCAGATGGAGTAATTGCTGGAAATTTTAGGACAAGTTACAGTGGGAAAGATTTAAATCGTCAATTTAACAAAATTAACAAATATGTTTTTCCTTAAGTTGCTGCTCTTACTGAGTTTTGCTAGAATATTAAAAAGACTAACCTAAGAGGCGTATAATTTTACTTCGATTTTCATGGACATTCGGCTAAAAAGAATTTATTTTGTTATGGTCCCGAGCATCCATCTACGAAAATATATTTTTTCAAAGCAAGAGCTTTAGCTAAAATTATGGAGAAGATGAGCCCAATTTTTAGTTATAGAAAATCTATCTTTACTATAAGCGAACAAAAAAAAAATACAGCAAGAGCCTATATGATTCGAACAATTAAAATTCCAATGACCTTTACTTTTTAAATTTCTAATGGAATGTACTAGGATTAATCAAAAATAGATATTCTTCTAGATCGTAAAATTCTTTTGCAAGCAGGTTAACTTGTTTTAAAAGGATTGTACAGATATGCTCAGCTTGAGATGAGAATCCCCAGAAAATGCATCAAAGCCAAAGTAGATACAGGGAAAATGAGACATCTTAATTCAGCTGGAGCAAGTCGGAGAAGTGATAATACTTTGAAAAAGAAAGTTCCTCCATAAGAGAGCGAGTATCGATTAGATAAGGGAAAAAGTGTTGATAAGTCTACTTCTTTATAAAAATAGAAATAAAAACAAAAAACACAAGAAAATAAAGAGTTTATTGCCCTCATGAAAGAAATAAAACGAGATTAAGAGTAATTAAAAGCTGAATGCGAGATTTAAGGTGGATCTGACAGCTAATCTGAAGGAGATGATTTCACAAAAGAATAATCAAACAACTTATTTACTCAAATAATGAAAAGAAATAACCAGCTAGGTTACAGTTACGTCATAAGGTAAAAAAAGAAACTAAAACAATCGAAGCCATTCAACAAACGAAAAGAAAATGAATAAGAATAAAACTAGAATGCGACTCGACAACAAAATATCAATATAAACTTCGAAAATAAGAAATTTAGATCGACAAGGATGATATAGATGAGTAAACCTCCGATCAACTCAATTAAAAATATCAAGAGAGGTACCAGTGTGGAATATTAAAAGGTTGTACTAGCTCAGAAGAATTTTACAATGATAATTTGATTAATTTATGCTTATGATTTTAAGTGTTCTTTATTTTAATATATTAAGTACATTACTAGTTAATATTCATATAGGTTATTTTCTATAATTAATTATGGAAGAGAACTCGAAAAAGCAGAAAAGAAGCTCCATCTAAATTTTATAGCTAGGTGAAAAAAATACATAAACTATCAAAATAGAAGAAGATAAGAATGGTAGCCAAATGACCAAAAGTTCTTTACTGCGTAAAGCCGCTTTAAAGGCATAGCCTGATCGTCTATATAGTCTAAAGAGAGTTCCAGATGAAAATTAAAATAATTATAGATCATCAAAATCCATAAAAAGTAGTAAAAGCATACAATTTAGATCTTCCAAGTAATTTTAAAAATTTTAGTATCGTAAATAAAAAGATAAATAAATAAATGAAATTATTGTCAGTGGACGACATCAAAATTAATGCTGTCATATCATGTGATGACTTGAATGAAAAAAAGCCTTTTTCATTCTTCCAACAGAAGAAAAAATCATTTGAAATATATTATTTAATTAAAAATATTTAAGATAAGAAACTATATAAAATAGTTAAATGTATACTTTTTAATGAATTTTTTACAGTTCTTAATCTCTGATTGTTTTTATTTTGGTTCAAAATTTTACTGAACTCTATCTATCATTAGAACTTGACTACTTTATTGAACATTTATTTAAAATATTATTATTTCAAGCATCATAAAATGAATGATAATACCTTTGATTAGTATGTGAAAACACTTAAGAGCTTCTACATTAAAGCGGTTAAAGATCATAGTACTATGTTAAAGTTAAGCAGAAGTTTCATGCAAATGATAGAAGACATGGGTAAAGGGGATAATACATTACGGGTATCCGCAATTAGAAGGAAAAAATCTGAAAATTCGATCTCAGGAACTTCAAATGCGAGCAGAGGAGCCAAAAGTTTAAGAAATCATAGTAATATAAAATCGAAAGCAGAATATATTTTTAGTAGTCACGATTTTAAACGAGTCCTATTATTCTCTTATCTTCATCATATTCTCAAAAGCTCAATGGTAGACATATTCAACTTAATTGAAGCGAAATCTAAATTATTAATCGATGCAGTTGAGTAGAGTAAAATTATGGACAAAAATAAATGGGAGCGATCAGTTAAATAATGGAGAAAGATTATGCAGTTAATGAATCATAAAACAACTGTTCGGTGGGAGAAAATAATGGCAACTTCTGTTACAACATTTGAAGAAGATTTTCTTGATCTCGCTTTAAGATCAATCATGCACTCTTCAACTAATATCCAAAATGTGCTCGGAAATATAAATGGAAATTTTTAACAAATTTCATCTTTACTAAAAATCGGGGTATATTTCCTATAATATGACAAAGGAAAAATTGTGAATAAATCATAGTTTGGAGATAAAAAAAATCAGTTGAAATTGGGAAAAATAAAGAATGAAGATATTTATGTATGCTATGATAAAATTCCAGATGAAAAGAAGGAAACAACATAATAAATCTAAAAAGAGTAAGAAAAGATAGATAAGAATTTTTTGTCAGTTAGTCCTAAAACAACAAAAACTTTAAAGGCTATCGGTTCACCTTTAATAAATAAAAATGATTCAGATGTAAAATCTCGTAAGAGCTTTGACGAAAAATCCTAGAGATCATATCGAGGAGAGCCATCTATTATCAATAAAATACCCGTTCCAAATAATTCAATAAAAAAAAGAAATCTAAGAATCATTGAAGCTCTACTTAGATAATACAATAACAATACACTGAAACTATCAGATTTATAAGGATTAGACAGTGAAGAAAGTAAAGATACAAAGATTAAAAAAATGCTAGAAAATCGGAGAAATACATTAGTATAATGAACGAAAAATTAAATGAGGATTCCTAAAAATCATTTATTCACTTTTTGTTATATTTGATCTTGATAACATTGTTTTTATCAAATTATAATAAAGATCATATTTAATATTAAAAACTAATAAGGATGATTCAAAGGATAACAAACAAGTCAATTAAAAATTGTATATATAACAATTTCTCCTCGACAAATTACAGTAACTAAAAAAGATTAATAGCAAAAACTCTTTATCCGATGTTTGGTAATGTCCTTCATAAAATGACTATTTCAAAAACATTTAGGCTTTTTCCTTCATTCTTCAAACCAGAAACAGTAGCTGATATGCTCAAATCCTCGTTCATAGATTAATATTGCGAACATATTTCATTGGGGAAGTTCGTGAAAAGAAAAAATGATTCGTCTCAATAACTTACTTATTTACGAAATAAATTAAATTTAGAAACTGAACAGCAAGTTAGAGTTCTTTAAGTTTATATTAATTACATCAAAAGAACAGAGGATCTATCATAGAATTAAGTTTTAATGGAAATATTGGACATCAGAAACCCTGAAAATTGGTTTAGAAGTGCTGATAAGGGTTAAAGAAAATTTATTTATCATCATGGTCCAACAAATTCAGGGAAAACTTTTAATGCTATTAATGAGCTAAAAAATTTAAAAGATAATCAAAGAGGGATTTATATGGCACCTTTGCGACTATTGGCATGGTAAACTCAACAAAAGTTAGGTAAATGTAATTTAGTAACTGGTCAATAAAAAGATTTTCAAAACTCTCACTTGACGAGTTGTACGATATAAGCAGCAAATCTCGATGAATTTTATGATCTCGCAATAATTGACGAAATACAAATGATTGGAGATGAAAATAGAGGATGGTCATGGACAACACCATTAATCGGAATCAAAGCAGATAAAGTCCATTTGTGTGGTGATGAAAGAGCACTCCATCTTGTGTCAAGGATTCTAGAAAAGAGCTAAAGTTCTTTATAATAAAAAAAGTATGTGAGATTAAGTAAACTTTAACTCTTAAAAAATGATTTTCAATTTGAAGATTTGAAACCTGGAGATTGCATTATTGACTTTTCTTATAAGAAACTCTATTAACATAGAGCAAAGATTAATAAATTTAAGGGCACATCAGAATAACCCAACAAAACAGCAATTATCTATGGAAAAATGCCACCTAATTGCAGAAAAATCCAAGCCTAAAAATTTAACAGTGGTTAACTACCCTATTTAGTGGCTTCAGATGCGATAGGAATGGGTTTGAACTTAAATATTAGACGGATAATATTTGTTAATATTATGAAAAAATCTAATGATGGCAATACAAAGTATCTATAGGATCATGCAATAAGACAGATAGCAGGAAGAGCAGGGAGGGGTTACGGGCAAGGGTATGTACAATGCCTGAATTATAAAATAAGATAAAGACTTAAAAAAGCACTGAAAAGTGTAAATGTGACCTTATAATAAAATAAATAATAAAATAGGGATGCATCACCTTAAAAAGAGTAAAATGTCATAATAAATCCTCCTATTGAAGCAAAAATCTAGAATCCACCAAATAAAATAACTTATATCGATTAAAATTCATAATTCTATAACTCATTTTTAAAAAGATAACTAAAATAAGACTAAAGAAGAATTTAAAAAGCAGGCATTTTCTTCCCACTTCCAATAATATAAAGAATAAAAATAAAAATGTAAAGGTTACTAAATAGAAATTTAAGAACCTCAGAAACTATCCGTTTGATCATCAACTTATCAAAATAAAATCAATAATTATATTTTGTCGAGAGTAATAGATAATTACTATAACTCTCTGATAGTCTTGAGAGTCTAGCCTTACCATTTTTTACTCATTTTAGATTTGCTAATGTTCCCATACCAAATAATTCAAAATCAATTAAAAAGTGCATGATTAATTATGCATGGGAGTATAAAAATAAAGGAGTTGTTAATCTTCCTGAGAAAATATAGACTTAGTATTTAAATAGATTTGAATAATATAAATAGAGTAAGCACATAGCTGTTCTATAAGAATATTTTGCAACCTTAGAGTGTTATACATGGCTATGGAATAATTTCTAATTGAATTTCCCCTATAATGAGAGAGGAAATGAGATAAAATAGTTCATCTGTCAAAAAATAAGTTAGATTTTAAGTAAAAATTAATAAAATCCAATCCAAAAACCTCATGAGTAGATAACTTTGATTAAACCTGAAATAATAAATGAAGCTTGATATTACTTAATTTATCCTACATTTTATTTGTCTAAATATTTTATGAAATAATCAATAATAGCTTAAATCAACTTTAAATCCACATACTGGTGAATCTCCTGCATATTGTTTTAAAGTAGGAACTGTCCATCCTCCAAATTTATTCGTTGCCCAATCGTCAAAGTTTTGTACTTTATCGTAATGAGCATACCAAATGGGAATTGTTGTGAATATGTTACATTTATCAACTGCTCCTAATATTTGTAACCACATATAATGTGATGCGTATATTCCTACGCTTCTTCCTCTGGCTTGGATCTCATCCACTAATTTTTTTATAAATTGACAGTTAGTCTCATTATTGCCCTGTGTCCAAGAACAGCCAGTACTTGGATTTGTTTCGATGTCTAACCAGATTGTTCCTGTTGTATAAGCAAATGGTGATTGCTAATCTTTCATCGAATCAAGATAATCAATTAAATCTTTGACTTGGACAGATGGATCTTTACCACGACAAGGGAACATGTAGACATCAGTTGCCAAACCTGCTGCATTTGCTTCGAAAATATTTAATTTAGCATCTGTATCTATAGCTCCGTAGCTATGGTATGCCCTGATTATTACTTGAGAGACTCCACTATCCTTAAAGCAAGTATAATTAGAAAATCTTCCAGCCATATCGATTACAGTGGCACTTTGACTGAGAGAGAACAAGACCATAAGGAGAAAAACAAATCTCATTGTCATTATTTCACTTATTATATAAAATCATACAAAAGGTAATGAAGATATAATTAAAACTTTAAGATTTATAAATAACTGATTTATTTTTCAAAGCAAAATTTAACCAAAATAAGATTTAATTCATCATACGGCTTGAGATTCTTGACCTGAGCTTTCTTTTCCAGGGGCTGGGCCTGAGATGTTGGGTAGGACACCACCTTAGGCAATAGTAGCATTGCTAAGGAGTTTGTTAAGTTCTTAATCGTTTCTAATTGCAAGAAGAATGTGTCTTGGGACGATTCTGGTCTTTTTATTATCTTTAGCAGCATTTCCAGCAAGTTCGAGAACTTCAGCAGCCAAATATTCGAGTACTGCAGCTAGATAGACAGGTGCTCCAGCTCCAACTCTTTCAGTGTAGTGAGCGTGTCTGAGGAGTCTACCGACTCTACCGACTGGGAATTGAAGACCAGCTCTTGATGACTTAGAAACGGCCTTTGATGATGTAGTTTTAGCCTTTCCACTTTTTCCTTTTCCTCCTTGTGCCATTTTCGTATAAAGTATTATATGGCGCTCGTAAAGATTTAAAATTAATAGTCGGAACTATCCATAAATTAAGAAAATAAACCAATCAAATTTTTTCATAAAATATA
>ERZ724506.637-NODE-637-length-12255-cov-4.522705_pt1 | contig 12255 bp, 10 predicted proteins | sample MGYA00376039_ERZ724506 | MGnify/ENA primary metagenome ERZ724506 (study PRJEB28724, sample SAMN07190887) | wastewater metagenome | isolation source: effluent of sewage treatment plant in Hong Hong | place: USA: Christiansburg, Virginia | collected 2016-03-01 ... | reverse complement strand
GTCTATTATGATAACTTTCAAATGGGTTGTGATAGTTATAGTGATACTTGATACTTGATATTTGATGGTATGATGATATGATAGGGCGGTGGGAAGTGAATCTGAGCAAAAACAGGATCATTTCTTTTTGCGGCGAGGGTAGCCTAGCCGTTCCCAGTCGTAGGGTGCGTTTTCTTCTCTGCGTTTGATGAGGACTTAGCGGAAGAGTTTGCGGAGGTAGTCGTACTGTGGTTCTTATTCGAATTTTAGTCCTTTGACGTATTCGAAGAAGCGGTAGAGTACGAGGGCGTCTTAGCCGCAGGGTTTGACTAGTTCGTCGATGGCTGCGTTTTTTTTGAGGCGGCCGATTTCGGCGTACTTTTATGTTTTGGAGTGGATTTGGATACCTTGCCAGGGCAGCTTACCGATCAGGAAGTAGAGTAGGAGGTAGCCTAGACTTTAGAGGTCATCGCGGCGGCATTGCTCGAAACCTTCGTGGGATGCGATGCTGGCGTAGCGTGCGGTTCCTACTAAGCTTTTGCCTCCTTTGATGGCGATATGGTGTCCGGTTTTGAGGTCTCGATATCTTTTGGCTAATCCGAAATCGATGATGTATATGATTTTTTTTTCCTCTCCGCATCCGGTCATGAAGTTGTTGGCTTTGATATCTCTATGGACGAATCCTTTGCGGTGTATGTGTTCTAGGCGGGTGATGATTTGTATGCCGATGGCGAGAGTGGTGGTGAGGGAGAAGCCTTTGGAGCTGGGTGTTGTGTGTGTTACCAGATTTGGAAGAGGTCTTCGAGTGAGAGTTCGAAGAGTTCGATGACCATGAAGATACGATCGTGATCGGGGTCGGAGCCGTAGTCGATGAGGCGGCTGACACCGGCTGTGTGTTGGTGTTGGGTACTGATGCCTTGAAAGAGTTGGTAGAGTTTGATTTCGTATTGGAGTTGTCCGTCTCCTTTTCCTTTTTTTTCCTGGGTGGGGGGATGGGTACGAGTTTGACTGCGAAGCGTTCGTGGGTGTCGAGGTGTTCGCCTGGATGCTGGGATGGGTACCGACGTAGATGGCGCCGAAGGAGCCTGAGCCAATCTTCTAGAGAAGACGGTACTTCTTCATCAGCACCAGGGATTACTCCATTATTATTCTTTGAATATACAAACTGGATGGGGATATACTACGGGGTTGGGGGTGGGCGGATAAAACAGGCGGTTTGGGGCGGTTTGGAGGGTGAATGAGGGAAATTAAGGGAAAAGATAGGGATAAGTGTGGTTCAAAGGAGATTGGATGGAGGAAGGGTTAGATTAAAGAATTGAGTATCTTTGAGTGATTTGATGAGATATTAAATGGTTTACTTTTTTATGATAGGTTTAGAAGATGGATATAAAGCTGATTGAATTGTTAATCATCATTAACTAACAAGAATCTTCAATATACGAAGCTGACTATGATTTTAATTGTTTCGAGCAGTGTTAAATACTTGTTTTTTATCCTAATTTGTTTTAAGGTTCAGAAATTAGCTAGTTAAATATAACAGAACAATCATGACTTCTTTGAGGTGGCTTTGCTGAGCCAGGAGAAGCCCTCATGGAGGCCGTCTCCGGTGAGGGCGCATGTGCCCTGGATGTTCCACTCTCTTCCTCTGAGGGTGTGGAGTCCGAGTTTCTCAACAACTTCTGAGACGCTCATGACGCACATATCTTGTTTGTTGGCGAGGACGAGTAGGACTGCGTCCTTGAGTTCGTCTTCTGAGAGCATTTTTTGTAGTTCTTCTCTGGCGATTTCAACTCTTTCTTTATCTGAGGAGTCGACGACATAGATGAGGGCTTGTGTGTTTTGATAGTAGTGTTTCCAGAGCTGTCTGATCTTATCTTGTCCTCCGACATCCCACACTGTGAATTTAACCTTCTCGAACTCAACTGTTTCAACGTTGAATCCAATGGTTGGAACGGATGAAACAACTTCTCCAAGTTTGAGCTTGTAGAGGATTGTGGTCTTACCAGCAGCATCAAGACCTAACATAAGAGCTCTGAGCTCTTTCTTGCCGAATAGTTCACTGAATATTTTAGTAAAGTTCAGACCCATTTATTTATTTTTATGAATTAATCAACATTTTTTATATTTAAATAGGGATTCTAAAAAATCTGAGTCAGAAAATATTTGGGTGATTTTTAGAATTTTTTCAGAATTTTTTTTCTTCATCCTTTTTAATTAAAATTCAAATAATACTTCATTCTTTACTCATATCATGGTCTTTTATCAAATTTTAATGTCTTTTATTCAATTTAATATTCATTGGTTTTATTATTAAAATTCTTTACAAATATTCTATAAGCATATCAATAAAAATAATAAGATCTTGTTAAAAGATATCAAAAAATACCAATGGGCCTTATTATTATCGCTTTATTATCATTTGCTAAGTCTACGATCAAATATTTTTATCCAACTCCTTTATTAGCTTCTTTGCTTTAAATTAAGACAGCATTGTACCCCATTATTTTTAGAGAATTGTTTATGCTTTATAAAGCATCTTCAACGTATATTTTAGTTGAAAACTCATCCTAAATTAAAGTTAATCCTTTTTCTAATTAATAATCTGTTAAACCTTTGTAATCTCTAATTAAATTTCCTTTAAACCAATTTCCTGATTTTTTTTCTCCATTCGACAGGGTCAGTGTCCCATACCCATGTGGCTGTCCAAATTTAAAATTTCCTTCATATTTTTTTCTACCATTTTATGAAATCATTGATCCTTAACCCTCGAGTAGTCCATTTTTGACTGAACCTCTGTATTAGAAATTTTTGCTTTTGATAATAGCATTTTAAATATCTTTCAGACCCTTAAAAATTCCACTTATTGATCTATCTTGAGTTTTTGTTAAAACTCCCGATCCTTTTATTTAGTCATCTTAAAATTATCCAGAGTATTCGATAAACTAAGGGTGATTCTTCCATCGATATATTCCTTTCCCTTTTTTAACACCTTCTACATACTAACCCTTATAGTAATCTCCATTTGCGAACTATTACCGACCAAATCCATGAGGAACATTTTGACTCCAATCACCATCGTAATTATGACCATTCTGCTATCGATAAACTCCTTTTCCAGAAAATTTATTTTATTGGATATTTCCTCTATAGTAAGACCCATCTTGCATGACTAAAATGCAATCTGAACCTCTTGTTTGACCGTTTAAAAATGTTCCTTTCAAGATGGAACCATTTTAAAAAACAGCACTACCGACACCATGTGGCCTACCCTTTTTCCATTCTCCCGTATAATAAATTCCATAAGGAACTAAAAAATACGAATTATTATAATTCTTGCCTCTCTCAATATTCTATGGAATGTCTTAATCAATGTAAAAGTACTTAAGGGAAGTATTTCACTCAAGACGTGAGAAACATTGCATGGAGATTAATATTTAACTGTTTCCGGAAAAGCATACGTTCTTTCAGGCTCGTCAGGGTCATTTGTATCTCCTAAGATAACAGGTTAAATATTATTTGATCCTTCGACTGTCCTACATTAAGAAAAGATTCCATTTCCCATTTTTAATGAACTAATTTTTATTAACTTAATTAGTTCATAAATGAAATTTTATAAAAAAAAGTCTTGCTTGACATAATAATTAACAAATTTAGTTTCAAAAGTAAGAGATGAGTTCAAATATAAAGTTTTTAGACTAGCCCATCTAGTTAGTAATTGCTTAGCATGATCAGTAATTAACCCCAATAATGGCGAAACCCAAAATAATACCGATTAGGTCAGGCATTTCCATGAAAATAGAATAAAAAGAAAAGAAATTGTTAATGGAAGAGACTAAAAAATCCAAAGAAACAGCCAATGACCAATGAACAAATAAAGGGAACTATGATTAACAATTAAATAAAATATCATTTAACATGATTAGATTTTGCATATTTTAATTCCCGATAATTTGACGAGGGATACTAATTTAAATAAATAGGTATAAGTCTTATATATTTTAGTGTTGATAAATTATATATAAGAACTAAGAAGATGAGTGAAATCAACAACAACGCAGACGGGTATATATATCTTCTAACTTAGAGCAGCTGCAAACTATTCTCGTTTTCTACCTATAGCTAATATTGGCAGAATAATGAAAAAAGCACTACCTGAAAATGCCAAGATTGCTAAGGATGCCAAATAGACAGTACAAGAGTGTGTTTCTTAATTCATTTCTTTTATCACAAGCGAGGCCTGTTAAAAATGCAAAATAGAAAAACGAAAAACAATTAATGGATAGGATCTACTGGCATCTATAGATGTGTTAGGATTTTAGGAGTACGGGCATCTTCTAAAACTGTACCTCAAAAGATATAGAGAAGTCGCCAAAAACTAAAAAGGAGATGATAAATAAGGAGACAACGAAGAAGAAGATGAATAAGAACCAGCTTAAAAGTAAGAAGAGGCATGACTAATATAATGATTATTTGGCACTTTAATTTAAAACATGTCTATTTGTTAATTTAACAAAATAAAAGTAATAACCTTTAATCACTCTTTGATTTCCTACTCATCCATGTTTTCTTATTCAATCCACTCTTCTTCATCGGAATTTTATTCCGAACCCATTAAATTTTGACTAATTAACGAGTGAATTCCTGCATTATTATTCTGATTTGTCTCCTCTTATTATAATTAATTCAGTCTCTTTATCATTTTTTCATAAAGTTTCTCTGATTCTTCAATTATTGTGTTCTTATAATCACTTGCCCCAATATGTTTTTAAAGTTAGTCAATATGTGCATTCTAAGAATTTTTCTTCTCTTATAACTTTTCTGGACTTTTATGAACCAGATTTTTTCCAATTTTAACACTAAAGAACCCTGACAACTAAAATATCTTTTTCACAAAATCGTTCTATTTCATTTGATCAATTTACTTTCTTCTTTCTTATAATGTCTGGATAATTTATTATTCCTTGGTCAATTCTCTATTGATCTAATCTTCTTCTTCCTCGTCGTCATAGAATTATTATTAAGCCTAGACTCCTTTTGTTAAGATGATGATATAGAACATGTTCAAAGTTTTACTATTTTTTGCTATACTGATAATATCTTTGAAATTGATACTGATCTACATTGATAGATTTAACAAAGTCAAGGAAATTGAATTATGGTTAAAAACTATCTGAACATTGTCATTTTGAAACAGTTTATCTTTGAATTGAATTTAAATAGCATCGAATCTACAAACTTATTATTTTACTAGGGGATCATTGCAATGTGAATCCATTCTTCAATTTATACTATTATAAAATAAGGATAAGTTAATAAATAATCTGAATGATTGGTTTATTTATTTCTTTAGTTATTGATTAAAATTTAAAAGAATGACATCATAAGATTTTATAAAAATAAAATGGATCGGCTTTTAGACATCAGCAAAAACTTAGTTGCCAAAAGGTAAACAAACTTTAATTTAGTGAGAACAAAGTTGCTATTGTAACAGGATCTCTCAGTGGAATCGGACTTGGGATTTCCCATTCACTCGCAAAAAGAGGTTTTAATATTATCTTGAATGGTCTTGCCAATCAAGCAGAAATTGATAGAGTCTCTGCTGATTTTAAAACCAAATATCCCAAAATTTAAGCATTCTATATCTATGCCGACTTAACTAAACCAGTTGACTGCAAAAATCTAGTTAATCAAACCTTAGCAAAATTCGGAAGAGTCGATGTTGTCGTTAATAACGCAGGAATTCAACACATTGATGAATGCCAAAACTTCCCTGAGCATAAATGGGAGGAGGTCATTGCTCTTAATTTGAGCTCTGCCTTCTATGTGACTAAATATGCTCTTCCATCAATGATCGCATCAGGATGGGGAAGAATAGTTAATATTTCATCAGTCCATGGTCTTGTTGCTTCAGTAAACAAATCAGCATATGTTTCATCAAAGCACGGAATTGTTGGATTTACAAAAGCAGTTGCTCTTGAATGTGCAAAAAAAGGAATCACAAGCAATGCTGTATGTCCAGGATGGGTTTTCACTCCACTCATTTAAAAACAAGTTCAAATTATCGCCCAAAGAGATAAAGTTAGTTTTGACGAAGCATATGTTAAGCTAGTATCTGAAAAACAACCTTCAGGAAAAGCAAGCACAACTGAAGATCTAGGCTAATTAGTTGGCTTCCTAGTCAGCGACAATGCTAAGCAAGTTAATGGTGCAACATGGACAATGGATGGAGGATGGACTGCTCAATGATTCGACTTTGTCTAAATATTGAAATATTTATCCAAATAAAGTATAAAAAGATAATATCTTTTAAAAAGATATAATTTTTAATTTATATTCAACAATGTCTGACTAAAGAACATACATCATGGTCAAGCCCGACGGAGTCCAAAGAGGACTTGTTGGTTAAATCATCGGCCGATTTGAGAAAAGAGGATTTGTCTTGAGAGCCCTTAAACAAGCATCTCCATCAAAAGAGCTTCTCGAACAACATTATTCTGATCTTGCAGCAAAACCATTCTTCCCTAAGCTTCTTGCATATATGCTTATGGGTCCAGTTGTTTGTATGGTCTGGTAAGGTAAAGGCGTTGTCGCCACCGGAAGAAAAATGCTCGGTGAGACCAATCCTTTACACTCTGCCCCTGGAACAATCAGAGGAGACTTCTGTATTGATGTTGGAAGAAATATCATCCATGGATCTGACTCCGTTGAATCAGCTAAAAAATAAATTGCCCTTTGGTTCAAACCAGAAGAAGTCCACGAATGGAAATCTCACTCTCACGATTGGATCTACGAATGATTTGTCTATAAAAACTCTATGTATAAGTTATTTTTTCTCGTTTTCCTTTATCTAATGCTCAAAATCCACTAACGATTATTTCTAGGTAAATTTTTCTTATTATTAATTTATTTGTACTTAAATTTATCTAATACCAACTGAATTACTATTTTGAAGAACATAAATGTCTAGTCAATTTGATAAGGCCAAACAACTTCAATCAAAAAGAAGTAATGCACTTGGCTCCAATTCTAGAACTGACTTTAACAATTCAAATGACCAATCTGACTTTTAAATTGTGATATAGTTCGAACTCAGACGATAAAGATAAAAAACTAGAATTCTATAAGAAAGACTGCACAATAAATAAGTTTTCATTCAACAAATGAAATAATATCAAGATTAATTAACTCTTGCCTATGAAAAATGCCAGGAGTAATTAATTGTTGCTAAAAAGGCATTAGATCAATATCACATAATCGAAAGAAATTACCAAGTGGAGATTGATTAATTAAAGCATCTTATCATTCGATTAGAAGATTAAATTAATCTTCGTTAGAAAGATTTAAATAAAAGGCATTATAGCTCAGTTAAGCAATAAAATAATAATTCCCCTTTTAAGAAAAAATAAATCAGGTCAAAGACCCTCATGAATGGGCAAGAGGACTCTCCTAAAGGGATCTCTGATTTCCTGGAAGAAGAAATAATTAAATAATCAAGAAAAATAGGAAAATTCATCCGACAGTTTTTGATGATGACAAATTGTTTTTGCTCTCAGGTCTAGGAAAGGAGCCTTAAAAACAAACTAAAAGTAGCTTGGAAGTGGATCAAATAAGTCGTGAAATAATGGAATGATCTGAGGAATTAGAAGCTCGTTTGGGACAATTTTCTAAGAACAGCAAAAGAAAAAATAAAATTTTCACGTTAACTAAGTTTTTAATAAATTTTAACCAAAATCCTCATACTGATTCAGTCAAGATGATTTTTATTTTTTATTTTGTTGCTATAGATGTTGAAGAATAAATAAATAAATGTGCATTCGAATATATAACTGATTTAGATGATACTTTTTATTCTATGGACAGAAGTGAAGTCAAAAATAATAATGAGTCATGGCGAATGGATAATATGAAAAAAAGATAAGCAATGAGCAGGTTTTTGTTGATTTCGGAGTGAAGCCGAGGATATTGCGAGAAAAAAAGTTAGTTTATTATTATTAATTATTTGAATCATGCGATCCAATCAGATTAAATATTAGGATTGGGTAGATTTTTGCATATTTAAATAAATTAAACATCATCTATTTATAATATTAGTATTTTCAAATAATGGCAGGAGGAGCTGGACAAGGAAAAGGAGGTAAAGGTGTCGGTGGTAAAGGAAAAGTCGGAACAAAAAGAATCACCCAAAAGAGAAGCAACAAGGCTTCAATTGAAGGCATCACTAAACCCGCCATCAGAAGACTTGCTCGAAGAGGAGGTGTAAAAAGAATTTCATCATTCGTCTATGATGATACTAGACAAGTTCTTAAAGGATTCCTTGAAGGAATTGTCAGAGATGCTGTCACATACACTGAACACGCTAGAAGAAAAACAGTTACAGCAATGGATGTTGTATACGCTCTTAAAAGACAAGGAAGAACTATCTATGGTTTTGGCGGTTGATAATTCATTCAAATTCTATGTTTTAATATTCAATTTAAATATTTTCCATTCCTTTCCATCTTCATTTTCATTTTTCTAGAAGTAATTTTTTGCAAATATGATATAGACTCAATGGAATCAGATTTAGTAGCGAGGGCGTATAGCATAGTGGTAGTGCATGGGATTTCGGGTCCTAAGACTTGGGTTCGATTCCCAATATGCTCGGTTTTTTTTATTCTTTTACCCATTCAAAAAATTATCAAAACTATTAAAATATATTAAAGGTATCTAAATTTTATGAGCATTGGGAAAATCTAAGTTAAAAAAATCATGATGTGCATATTTATTTGGAGGTTCAATTGTTCTGTTCAGTGTCAAAATAGATTTAGACATTCCTAACCAAAAGATGAGCATAATCTTTGAGAAAATTCTAATATTATTTAGAGATAAGAACATCTTAACAAAATCTCTGCTTCATAGGATCTTTATTTTTCAACTGATATCTATCCGAATAGGAAAATATTTGCCCATTCGAATTGGATTCCCTTGCCGGTAATTCAGATTTCTTTGCATCAAAAGTCTACAGTTTTTGTATGTGACTTGAAAAAACAGAAAAGATTTTATTTTCAATATGTTTTGTATTCTCGTTCATTTTAAAAATCAATATGATAATTAGTTTATATTCAATTATTAAATTCTGAATATGTTCTAACTAGCCACCCCTGAATACCCATTAAATTTATTAATAGTTTATGCGAATACTATCATAATTCACTTTATAACTTAACTCTTATATTTAAATAATGATGCAAAAGCCAAAGGCAGCCAAAAGAGGTCGACCAGCAAACAAAAAAGATGATATGTAAGAAGAGTAAAGCTAAGAATATTCACATGTAGTACAGTTTATAATATTTAGCTTCCGAAGAAAAAATCAATGAGCAAGAAGTCTGATATAAAGAAGGAGTTAAAAACAAAAAAATAAAAATCAAGGGTTGAATTATCAAGCGTAGATTCATTTTCAGACTCTGAGGCAGGGGAGAAAAAAACATTTAAAGTACCTGTTGATATTTTCCATTCGGACAAAGTGTACAATGATATTTTAGTCAAGGCCAATAAATAGCCAGAGTTTTTGATCATGTTGAAAAACTTATTAAGCGGATGCTCGAGACTGAGGGAAGATAAAAAATCTCAGTACCGTAAGAAATGGAAGCTGTTGAGAAATAGTAACTACACTCAAAACTAATATTTAAGCCGCCAAAACTAATTAAAGCGAATGGAGACATAAGAAATAAGGGAAATCGAAGACGACATTATATCAAAGCTTGCATTGGCGAATATAAGAGGTTTTGAAACAAAAGAGGAGATCGTAAATAACTACAAATTAAGTCAACAGAACATTAATTAAAATATTGAGTATGCAATCGATGAAGGGCAATGGAACAAATATCGATAAGAACAAAAAAAACTATTGTAAATTTTAATGAATTAGAATGACTTCGTCTCTCAAGATTATAAAATGATTAATGTAAATGCAAAATATACGAATTAAACACAGCCGAACAACACAGGAAATAAGGAAGAGGAAAATTAAATGGAAGTAAAGTTCAACAACTTGGAGACTGAGGAGAATCAAGAGAGTATTCAGTTTTTATTTTGCAAAAATTATAATAATATCAACTATGATAAAGTTTTTGATGTGTCCTTTCCCTTCAAGATATCAGAAGATTAGAAATACATGATAGACTCAAAGGCAATGTCATGGCTTCTCGAATCTAAATGTGACTAAATCTATACGAATGAGCAATTTCAGAAAGAAACTTATGCCCAATATTCAAAAATCCTCATAGATATGTATAACAACCCCTAAAAATATTCAGATACCGAAATAATGAACAACGTCCTCGAAGCAGGAGCTTACATTTTGAACAGTGTCCACTACTATCAAAAGTTTAAACTGAAATGTGATTTACTTCATCCATTAGACTTACTTTTAGTTGCAGAGAAAATAACAGGTGAAAGAAATAAACGATTCAATACAAAATAAAATATGTAGCCTGAGTACATGATCAATGAAAACGAAAGAAAATAAAGTAATGCCATGATTGACTAGAAGTATTAGCAAAGCTATTGATTAATTTCAAAAATATTTGTTCACTTATCTCTTTCTATTTCATATGTGGCACTTAAATTTTTATAATTCCTACTCTACTACTAATTATATTATGACTGACAATAATCAATACGATATCACACCTTGGTAACAAGACCAACTCCAGTATATTTTTACTCTCAGGTATGATTAAACGCAAACAAATATGAATAAAAAACTAAAAGGAATTATATCAAATCAAAATATTTCGGGTCCTACTGCCCGAAAAAATATGTTTAACTATAACCCATAATTACCAGCCAATACTGAAAAAAAAGGAACTTTGAAAACATTGAGTAAAAAATAACTGAGAAACAGATCCTATGAAGAACTAATAAATTTTCACACTGATCGTAAATCGTAGCGAATGAAGTAGAAAAAACATATATTAAAAAATAAATCAGCCATGATAGAAAGAACATCTCCATTAAAGGAAGACGAAACAATAATTTCGAATTTTTCCGTGAAGAAAATATGTAGAATCAAAAGATTCGCCAAATTCTCAGTCAGAGATATAAAAAATGAAGAAATTTTTACTAAACTTCATAATATTCAGAACCCCCTCCATCGACAAAACATAAACCTGCCTAAAATATAAATAAAGATATGATTTGATATTTTTTGTAATAATTTTTCTCAACAATTAACTCAACATATAAAATAATTTCAACAACAGAGTAATTTCAGTTTTTTATAACATTTCATGTATCAAAGTGAGCTGAATTATATATCATCATAAAATTACTCTAAATATGTTCATTATTTTTGTTTATAATCAAATAAGAATTCATTGAGGCAACTCATGGGTCTCAATTTTTTATCTCTCCTGTACTTTATCCAGACCTTTAATTATGCTTATTTATTATCCATTTTCTTCATATTGCAAGCTGGATAAACACCTATTATTAATTTAAGAATAATCGTTGGAGGGGTAAAATAAAAATCTCATCATCATCACCATGAAGGAACAAACTAAATTAACATATGGGTTAAAAAATGCTTCGGCCTTTTTGCAAAAGCTCAAAAGAGAAAAGGAATGTGAGCATAACTTCTCGAATGATACAGCAAATGAGAAAGAACAGACTTTTGATGAGTGTTAAATTCCTAGTAGTAGAGAGAGCCCCTAATAAAGAAATAAGTCTAAATAGATGTTTGACAATGCTGAAAAAAGAAAGAAAGAAGATAAAAATTCTACGCCTAATCAAATATAAAAAGTAGGATTGGCGGATATGATTATACGAGAGCATTTGAAGAGTACTCTGTAAATTTATAACAATGACTTACTCCAACTCTAATAAAACAGAGATAATCTCGTTTTTGTTATATAAGAGATTTGTAGCAAATTAAAAGCATTGACAGATCAGCAAAACAAGAATCAAATGATGGAACTTTAAAATTTTAAGAAAAAAAAGGAAATACAGTTTTTGCTTCGACAGTATCATTAATCAAAGTTGAATTTAGAGAGAAAAAAAGTACAAATTTCTGAAAATTTCATCAAGAAGAAAGAAAAAATAAAAACCTTACTAGATCTTTACCAAACAGATAGTTAGTACATTGTCTAAGTAGACTCCTGGAAATTCTACCATCATTCTCTATTATAAAATAAGAACATAAATGCCTAAATCTCTGACGAACAGAAAGTTTTAGATGTGATATGTCCTAAAATTGAGGAAACTTCGATTTAAAATAATAAAAAGAAATAAAAATCA
>ERZ724506.634-NODE-634-length-12290-cov-5.911810_pt1 | contig 12290 bp, 7 predicted proteins | sample MGYA00376039_ERZ724506 | MGnify/ENA primary metagenome ERZ724506 (study PRJEB28724, sample SAMN07190887) | wastewater metagenome | isolation source: effluent of sewage treatment plant in Hong Hong | place: USA: Christiansburg, Virginia | collected 2016-03-01 ... | reverse complement strand
ACCGAGCCATTGGCGTTGGGCAATGCGCCAAGCGTCGGTAGAGGTAAGCCGCGGAATCTCGTCGAGTTCAAAAATCCGATCACCGGACCATCCGGCGCAAAGCTCACCGCCTATCAGTGGCAATACCGCTTGGAAGAAGGCGTTGACAAGCGCGGCGAGGATTCAGCCGTCCGGGTTTCGGATTGGGAGAAATCCGCCACCAATCAGGAAACCGGCCGCGAGGTGGTTCACCAGTTCCATGTCGATACCCCAGATGGGAAGGGACAGGTTGTGAGCCTTGAATCCGCGCTTCAACTGCTGGGTTACACCGAGAAGAACAGCGCATCAACCGGACGCATCAAGTCGCTGGCATCCGCCCTCAAGACGAGAGCCAAGAACCTGATGGAATTGGACCGCCTCGAAGCCGAGAACGCAGTGTTTCAGGAATGGCAGAAGCGATATGACTTCGCCTTTTCCCGGGTGGACATGGCCAAGATGCCGCCGCTCACAAGCGAATACAAAGAACCGATTCGGACGTGGAAGCGTGGCGACTATCAGGAAACCCGGTTTGGCGCATGGATGAAAGATCCAAAGCCGGAGGATGTGACTCGCATTGCCCATGAAACCGCGAACGGATGGAAAGAAGCCGAGGCGATCAAGGAAGTCGGCAAAAGCCCGAAAACAACCAGCGACATCGGCGCGAAGATCAAGGATCTGAAACGGCGAATCAAACTGTTGGACGCCAAGATCGAGAACGACACGAAGGCCGAAGTGTCTGCCGCAGCTCCGCAATCCGCGATGGACCGCAAGAACTCGGATTCCAAGCAACTCTTCGCCGATGACGGCGGGTTCCAGTTGGCCGCGCAGTCCACACAGGACGGCGACAAGATCGCGGCTGACAAGAAGGCCAAGGAGGAAGCAGAGGCAGCGCAGGACGCGGCGCAGACGAAGCTGTTTGCATCCCCCACTCAGCAAGCGCCCGCGTTCTACTCGCAGCTTTCCCGCACGCTCGAAGCCAAGATGCCGAAGTCGGCACCGCCGCAACAGGTGATCCAGATCGCCGCGTCCGGAGCCAAAGCCGAGGAAATCAAATGGAGCGGACTGGTTCCGAAGCTGCAAAGCATGGGGCCGAAGGTGGACAAGGCGGAACTTCTCGCATGGCTCGCTGATGAGGGGAGCGTGAGGTTTGAGGAGGTTTCGACAGGAACACCGAAAGAAAACAGAGACAAACTTAGCGCGTTCCGCCGTCGCATGCGTGCAGGAGAGGCATTGCAAGGAGACGAACAACGTGAGTATGACCGACTCGCAGCATTTGATGACAACGGCGGAGATTCTACCAAGTTCTCGCAATACACGCTCCACGGCGGCAGCAACTACCACGAGGTCGTGCTCGCGATGCCGAATGTGGGTTTCGAGGAGTGGACGAAAAATCGTGGCGTTTCAGATTTCTCGAAGCTGGAAGCTGGCAAGCAAAAGGCCATGATCGACCAGTTCTCACGCGAGAAGGGACTTGGCTACACCTCCAGCCACTTCCCCGACGTTCCGAACTACGTCGCGCACATGCGCTTGAACGAGCGATCTGATGCCGCTGGCAAGCCGGGGCTGTTCATCGAGGAACTCCAATCGGATCGCCATCAGGCTGGAAGGAAGCAAGGATACAAAGGCGAGACTCCAACCGACGAAGAAGTCCGCCGTTTCTTCCAACTGAAAGAGGACGCGGACCCGGCGGACTACCGCGAGGAGATGATGCAACATCGCGACTACCGCAAGAACGCGGTGGCCGACGCCCCGTTCCGCAACGACTGGCCGCTCGCTCTCTTCAAACGCGCCCTCCGCGATGCCGTGGCGGGCGGGAAGACGTGGATAGGGTGGACGACGGGCGAGACGCAGAATGATCGGTTTGATCTGAGTAAGACGCTTGAGTCCGTGGAAGTCACTCGTGAAGGCGAAAAGTTCCGCGTGTTTTACCGCACACATGAAGGCGCAAGCTCCGACGCCGGGGTGTTCCCGGCACAAGAACTGCCTGATGTGATCGGCAAAGAACTCGCTGACAAAGTTGTATCCGACTTCAGCGGAGGTGATCCAGCCCGCAAAGGGGAACTGAAATCACAGATGGAGCAAGCTCGTCGTGATATGCAGGCATATGGGTATGATGATCCGAAAGGCGAAGAAGCATTTGACCGATACAAAGCACTGCAATCTGAGTATCAAGCGAGCAACCCGAGTACCAAAAAATATGAAGGTCTCGACCTCAAAGTCGGTGGCTCCGGCATGAAGGGCTTCTACGACAACATGCTTCCGAAGGAGATCGGCAAGTATGTGAAGCAGTGGGGCGGGAGCGTTCAAAAATCCTCGCTTGGTGGAGAGACAAGGCCATACGACATTCGGCAAGTGCCTGCTGGTTGGGCTGTTTCTGGAAGCGAAGGAACCAACGCCTTCACGACTGAGGGAGAAGCCAAAGAATTTGCCGCCGAGAAGTATGGAGCGCCAACCCCCATCCACCGCATCGACATCACCCCGGCCATGCGCAGCGGAGTTCAGCAAGGCCAGGCTTTGTTCTCCTCCCCATCCCGCCGCGACACCTCCACGCCCGATCTGTTCGCCGCCGCACAGGCACCGGACGCCAAGGCAAAGCTCGGAGACGTGAAGGTCGGAAAGGTCCACGCGCTCAACGCCTATCGCGCCCTCACGGCCAAGAAGGCCAAGGTGGGACTCAATGCCGCCGAGGAGCAGCAGCTTCTCGACGTGGAGCAGGCGCTTGGGCAGAAGCTGGCGTTCGACATGGAAGGCGTGAGGGGCGAGGCTCCGGCAGTTGTTAAGGAATCCTCAACAACTCAACCCGCACCGAAGGCGATCAGCGGCAGCATCGGCGGACAGCAAGACTTGCTGATGGGCGGCGAGACGCTAAAAGGCGGGCAGATGACGCTGTTCTCGTCTCCGACACCCGAGCAAGACCGCGCCTATCTGGCAGCCGTGGAAGCTGGCGACATGGAGACGGCGCAGCGGATGGTGGATGAAGCGGCGAAGAAGGCCGGATATGATCGAAAAGCCTACCATGGAACGCCCGTGGCAGGATTTACCGTGTTTGCCGAGCGTCCAACCTACTTCGCCGACGACAAGGAAATGAAGCGTCTTGGTTTAGACGCTCGGGCCGCTGCTGACGTGTTTCAAAGCTCATCCGCATCCTCCATCCGATCTTCCAAATTGCCCGATACAGGAAGCCCCAAAACTCTCACCGTTTACCTGCGAACTACACGCCTATTTGATACCCGCAAGCCAGCCAATCGCCGCCAGTTCAATGAGCAGTTTCTCAACCAGGGAGGTGAAGAATGGAGCAGCAACGGCACTCCATTGACTTCCCGACAATTACCTGACTGGACCGATGGCCGCGATCTGGTGGATTGGATTCAGGAAACGCGCCAACCCTACGATGCTTTGATCTTGGATGAAGGCTCCTTGCCTCAAATGGACGGCTCCGTCAAATGGCGCGGACCTTCCATCGTTGTTTGGAATCCATCCCAAATCAAATTGGCCGATCCCGTCACCCGTGACGCCTCCGGCAACGTGATCCCGCTTTCGCAACGCTTCAACCCGGCGAGCGACAGCATCCTCTATTCGTCCCCCTCCGGAGGAAAGCGCGTCGATCCGCTCTTGGCTGAGATCAAGAAGCTCATCACCGAACCGGAGAAGAAGGCCGAGATGTGGGCTCGGGCAAACAACTTGGTGAACGGGGTTCGCCGTCGCTTCGACTCGAACCGCTTGAAGAAAGAGTTCACGGCCAAGGGAGTCGATGCCGCCCGCTACACCCAGATCCGCGACGTGGCGATCCTCGAAGCCGTGGCCAAGGCCCTGCCACCGGAGATCCGCGGCAAGCTGATCGGCAGTTTCCGCAGGCTGGAAGAACTCAAGACCGAGCGGGGCCGCGAGCAATACCTCTTGAAGATGCTGCCGAAGATCGAGCAGGCGCTTGAGAAGCACCTTCAGAAGCTCTACCGCAAGGACATCCGCAAGTGGGTGGACCGCAGCAAGCCGCAGAAGAACGACAGCCGGAACCTCCGTGGCAAGATCGGCGGCATCGGACACGCGGTTTCACGCGAAGCCGTCGAGGCCATGACCCGCACCGCCGAGCAAGCGGACGCCATCGCCCTGGCCTACCGGGAGCAGATCGAGGAAGCGGAAACCATGGACATCGAGGAAATGGACGAACTCGAAGGCAAGGCCATCGCCAACGAGCTTTTCCACGACTACGAGAACGCCGGTAGCGCTAGACTCGAAAAGGCACTGGAATTCCTCAAGGATGCCTATCAGGCCGGACGCGAGGAATGGATCGGCGAACTCACCGCCCGCAAGGAGCAACGCGAGGCCGACATCGAGACGCTTCGCGAAACTCTGGGAGCCCCGGACTTCATCACCGAGCAGATGCTTGAGGAGGCGAGAAACGCCGCTTCCGGCATCGCCCGCAAGACCGGAGATTCCATCCTCCATTGGGTGTCATCCGCCTATCAGTTCTTCGACACGCTCAAGGAGAAGACCAGCGATCCGAAAGCCATCGCCTGGGTGGATTCCCAGCAGCAAAAACTCATGGACGCCCGCGGTGCCTACGACGACGCGCTGGAAGGCGACCGATTGGCGCTTGAGCAGGCAATGGAGCGGATCTTCAAAACCAAAGCCGGATGGGCCGGGAAGTTCCAACTCGACCCGATCCTTCACGACCTGTCCCACCGCGTGGACGATCACGGCGTGACGGTGCTTGAAGGTGTGAGCCGTGAGGAAATCCCGGTTCCGATCACAGTCGCCGAGGCATTGGTTCGCCGGGAAGTCTCAGGATACGACCACGCGGGCAAGCGATACGAGATCACCGCTCAGGATCTGCCGGCGCTCGAAGAGGCGTGGGAGAAGTTCAACGACCTGCCCGAGGAAGCGCAGGCGAAGAAACGCGTGATCCGCTTCGACCGCGTGAACTCCACCGGCAAGCGCAACAGCATGGGCAAGAAGTCCCAGCTTGAGGGCTTGAAGGAATGGCTCGGAATGCGCCAACCCGATCTGTTTGACAAATACGAGGCCCGCGGATGGGACACCACCACCTTGGAAGAACTCGACCGCTGGCTGAAACCGGAAGTCAAGGAACTCGGGTTGTGGATGGTGGATCACCTCCAATCCCAGCAACGCGAACTCGACCAGAAACACCGCAGCGAGTTCGGCATCGGCATGGACCTCGTGGAAAACTACTTCCCTGCCCTGTTCGAAAGCGACAAGGATACCGATTCCAACGTCACGCCGGATGGCAACAACGTGGTGACCCGCCCGAAAGGAGCAAGCGCCTTGAAATCCCGCGTGGCACACCGGGCCCGTCCCAAGCCGATGAACGCGCTTTCCGTGTTCCTCTCGAACCGTGCGCAGATTCATTTCTTCATGACACATGCGACACCGCTTCGGGAACTCATGAGCGTGTTCCGTTCCATGCCGGCACGGAACGCCATGCGGGTGACTCTGGGTGACAACTTCGCCAAGGCGCTGGTCGATGAACTCCAGATCATCGAAGCCAACGGCCAGACCGCGGCACAGGGCGTGCTCGAAGCCGAGAAGCTGATCCGCAAGTTCATGAGCGGATACGCACTCGGGGTGCTTGGCTTGAAGCTCTCGACGCTGGCGATCAACACCACCGCCGTTCTCAACACCGCGCTCGGGGTTCCGGTCGGCAAGCTTCTCAAGGGACTACATCCGGAGTACATCAAGGACGTTCGTTCGTTCTTCAACACCCCGGCGATTCTCCGCAGGCTCCATCACGGAAGCTCGCACGAGATCCGCCTAGCCTCACAAGGTGGCATCGGTGGACACCCGGTTGCCGCTGGAAGCCGTCGCATCGCCCAGGGTTCCATGCAGGGGCTCAACTGGTGGGACACCTTCAGCAACTCCCTGCTCGGGGCGCTGGCCTATCGGTCGAAGCTCGAAGAAGCCCGCAAGGCCGGACTGCCGGAGAAAGAGGCGCGGAGACAAGCGGACGCCGAGATCGATCGTCTCTCAACCACCGTCATGCAACCGAACAACCTGCTTTCCCGCTCGGTCGGAGAAGTGCGGTTGACCAGCAACCCCATGGGCCAACTCCTCTTCATGTTCGCTACTGAGCAGCGGAAGAACTTCGCCATCGGACTCTACGCGCTCCGCAAGGTCACCACCGGAAAAGGCGCGGTGTCCTACGGCATGGCCGCGCAACAACTGGTCACGCTCGGGTTGTTCTACTCCGCATTGGGTTACCTGATCCGCAGCGCCTACCAAGCGGCATTCAACGCCGAGGACGACGAGCCGGAGGAATTCGCCGAACGCTTCGGCAAGCGCATGGGTGATGCGAAACAGTGGACCTACGCGCTCTCGACCGAACACCTCAAGGGAGTCCCGCTGATCGGTGAAGCGATGGCCCGCTTTGCCGCCTCGACCGTGAACGCCGCGCCGATCCCCGGGGAGAAGGTCCGGGTGATGGAGTCGTCACCGAACCCGATCAACAAGATGGTCGCCGGTGCCTGGAAGTCCGCGGAACAGCTTGGGGAGAAACAAACACCCGAGCAACGCGCGGAAACCACCATCTCCCTGATCCAGAGCGCCACCAACCTGACCCCGGAAACCGCGCTGGTTTCGCAACTCGGAAACGTCGCCAAAGACGCGCTCGGGCTGCTCACGAGCAACGGCATGGAACTGAGCGACGAAGAGAAGTTCCGCCGGATGAAGAAGCGCCTCACGGGATTCATGACCGAGTGGACGAAACAAAACGGCAAGGTCGGAGATGACATGATGCTTCGCGAGAAGCGGAACGCCGAGATCGGGGAGTTCGTGAAGGACCAACTCCGGACACTCCAACCCGCTGCCAAGAAAGCCTACTTCGAAGCCATCCAGAAGAAGATGAGTCAGGATGTTCAGGAGATGGTTTCTCCGTGACAGCGTGACATCGCGTGATAGCTTGGCGGCATGGATTCGCACCAAGAAGCAGCCGACCAAGCTATCAAGTCTTCGATTGATGGTTTTCTCGCGGAGATCAAACGCCGCATCCTAAGTGGGGAGATCGAAGCCCAAGAGAAAGACTATGGGTGTTCCCGGGGCTACGGAGTGAACATCGGAATCGGACACGGTGAATATGCGATCACGGCAAGGTTTTCAATCAAGGCCGACACGAAACCAGTTCCGTTCGCCTAACTCACCCCTCGAACATCCGCACAAACTTCTTTGCGATCTCGCTTTCCTTCGAGACAAGCCGAAGAACCTCCAGGCTTGCCGTGACCTGTCCGCTTGCCGCCGATCTCCGAAGCCCGCACCCGCCGCAAATCCACGCCGAACGCCCATGCCACTTGGCAGCGTTTCATGCCCAGCGTGTCCACCATCTCGCGCATCACCCAGCGCCGCGCATCGGGAGCGCCGTTCGCCCGGATGTGGCTGGTGATGTGAGCCGGGGGGATGTTCCACTTGTTGGACGCCTCCATCACGAGGTTGAGGCATGCACGACGCGTGACGGGATCTGGCCGTTTGACGTATGGAGCCGGGGAATACATGCGCGACGGTTAGCATTCCCGAAGGATCGTGACAAACGGAATTGACAGAATGTGACGGCGGGTGTATCTCGCGCTTGCCATGTTGCAGACAAGCACCGGGAAACCGGGCGCGGTGCAAGCCCCGGCATGGCTCCACTTTCGACCATAGGGGAATCCCCCGAAACATTTTTGAGCGGCGGCGAAAGCCAAGAAGAAAGGTGTGTGGGGGCGAAGCGTTCCGGTGCCTGTCGAGAATGGGTAAGCGCACGATCTCCATCATATCGCCGGACCGAAACCGGGCCGCTCAAACCCTTTCGAGACGCGGCGTTGAAGGAAACGCCTACGCACAGCATGGTTCCGAGGTGCCGTGGATGGCATACAGAAGCGCGATCCTCTACCGCAAATCCATGCGGCAAGATACGATCCATGGAGCAGGTTTCGAGTCCTGCCGTCTCGATCAACTTTTGCAGGACAGCCGAACGCTTGGTCCGTCGTTCGGAAATGCTTGGCAAGACGATCTGAATCCAAATCAGAACGAGTGACCGGGCCGTCACTGCCAGCCATTCCGCCCGTTATCCTCGCCCCGTCACGGTGGCACGCTTCGCCGCATGATCATTGTCGGCGAACAGTCCAAGGCGTCCAACGCCCCTGCATCTCTCTACAAGCGCGGAGAAACCGCGCTCGGCAAGCAGCTTTCCGAGATCCATACCAACTGGCTCTTGATGTACTGCATCCACCTCTGGCAGCGGCATTACAGCGAATGCTCGACGTGGAGAACCAAGCTCGCCGAATACGAGAAACGCGCCGATGACGATTACAGCACCCGCAAGAGCCAAGTGGACACCGAGCGCACCGACGCCCCACGCCCGATCTTCGAACGCGAGAACAACACGCTGGGGATCGTTTCCAGCGCCGTCGATCAGGTGTTCGCCAAGGGCAAGAGCGAGATCTTCGGAACCAAGCCCTGGCTTGCCGCCACACCGCAGCAGCCGACCGACAGGCAGTTAGCCGAAGACATCACCCGTCACAGCCAGTGGAAGGCCGATCAATCGAACTTCGAGCCGACCTTGACCGATGCCATCAAACTGGCGCTCGACCTCGGGACCGTGTTCGTCAAATGCCGCTGGCTTCGCGAGGAAGAAACCTACGTCACCAAGAAACCCGCCGCGTTCTCCAAGAGCCGCAATGCCCCACTCAAGCGCGAGGACGGCGAGAACGTCCACACCGATGAGGACATGCCGGCGGAAGCGATGGCCATGGGTGGCGATGTCGAATGGAGGGACATGGACGTTGAGGAAACGCGGATCTTCTTCAACAACATCGAAGCATCGAACCTCGACTTCAAGGACGTGGCGTTCGACCCCGCCGCCCCGGAGCTCGACCTCCGATACACCCCGTTCTTCTGCCGCTTCAAGATGGGCGTGCATGATCTCGTGAGCAGCCTCAACCTCGACGACGACCAAAAACGCGAACTGGTCGAACGGGCGATGGCGATCAACGAAGACCTGAATCCCAGGGCACACCGCGGCGAGCACAGCAACCGCAACACCTTCGACCTCGACCCCGAGGCCAATCCCCAGATCACGCTGATTGAGGGATTCGTTCGCTGCGATCCCATGTCCACCGGGAAACCCATCCGCCTACGGGTCGTGTTCTCGCCGGACATGAATGTCCTGCTCCACGCCGAATACCTTTCAGCCATCACCCCGGACGGCACGCTTCCCATCTTCCCCGTGCGTTGCTTCAAGGTGCCCCGCCGGATCATCGGCAAGGGATACCGCGAACGCTTCGAGAAGGCCGAGGATTGCGTTGACGGGATGTACAACGCCATCGTGGTCCGCCAGCGGGAAAGCGCCGACGTTTACACCGGATTCAATGGCAAGGGACTGAAGGACGGGCAGGAGGGCAAGGACGTGGTGAACAGCCCAACGAAGATCTTCGAACTCGCCGAGGACGTGGACGACATCGCCAAGGTCTTCACGTTTGCCGTGAAGCCGGACAACAGCGAGCGAACGGACTTGCTCCTCCAGCAGATGAACCAGATGCTCCAGCTTCGGCTTGGAACCATCAGCGCCAGCCAAGGCGGCATGACCGGCATCCCCTCGAACGACACCGCCACCGGATCGAAGCTGATCCACAATCAGGTTGATACCGTCACCGGTTGCCAGATTGACCAGATCATGAAGGACCTTGAGAAGCCGGTTCAGTTCTTCGTCATCCTCAACTACGCGAACCAGGACTTCGATGAAACGTTCATGTGGGGCGAGGGCAAGGACGCGGTTCCGGTGGTCATCACCGCCAAGGACGTTCAGGGACTCAAGGCGAATGTCTCCCTCACACTCACGCAATCGCAGAACCTTCAAAAGCTCGAAGCCGCGAAAGCCGCCATCGACATCGGCATGAAATACGCCGGACTTCCCGAGGACCAGAAAGCCGGACAGCGGTTGCTGTTCGTTCAGGCGCTCAAGGGCCTTGGCTTCGACGACGCCGACAAGATCGTCCGGGAGGCGGTCATGGACGTGGCAGGGATCGGCGCGATGCTGCCTGAGAACGTCCGGCCCGCGTTCGAGCAATGGCTCGCGACCCAAGGGATGGGAGCGGCACCGGAAGACTCACAGGGACCGCAGGCGCTTCCTGATCCTCAAGCCGGTCCGCAAGCCATTCCCGCCTGATTCTCACAAATCAACCTATCACCATATCATGATCGGATTGCTCATCGCCGCCCACGCCTTTGGAGACTTCCCGCTTCAAAACGACTGGATGCAGTCCAAGAGCCGCAATTCGTGGGTCTGCACGGTGCATGTCGCCGCCTACTCGCTGCCGTTCCTTGTGCTCGTTCAGTTCGCCGGTCTGCCGTGGTGGGCGCTGGCGGCAATCGTCGTCGAGCATTGGCTTCAAGATCGGTTCGCGCTTCATCTCAAATGGATGCGCTTCTACAAGCAAACGCCGCCTGACAAGTGGCCGGTCGGCCCGCTCTGCATGGATCAAGCGTGGCACATTTCGTTTCTCGGGCTGATTTCACTTCTGATCCCATGAGTGAGGGCGAACAAATCCAGGCTTTTGCAAACGACCTCGACCGGCTCGTTGATCGGTATCGCGACGAATTCGAACTCACGTTCGCGGCCGTCGTTGGAACGCTCCATATGAAAGCGCATTTGCTGTGCGTCGAGGCAGGCCAAAAAGGAAACGAAGAGGAAGAATGAAGCCAACAGAAACGCTGATTGGACATCTTGAGTCCAATATTTTCCCTTTCTCGGTGGTAGTGGCCATTGGGGATTTCAACGGGAAAGCCGTATTCGAAAAGCTTAATGCTCTCTATCGAGGAAGCTCTCCCGTGACATTGGATGAGTGCGTCGAGAAAGAACGCGAGATCAACAATCACTCAAGCGCCTACGGGCATCACTGGTGCATCTCCCCGGTAACGAGCGTTCTTTGGATCTGCAATCCATCAGAGGTTGACGGGATAGCGCACGAAACATTCCACGCCGTTTACTGGCTGCTTTCAAATCAGGGAATTCAACTCACCCCGGAAACCAATGAGGTTTACGCCTACATGATGGGATGGATCGTCAAAGGGATAAGAGATGGGGTCATGGAATACTGGAAAAACAATCCATGAAGCGCCGTTCGTTCAACGGATAGGACCGCAGGTTTCTACCCTGCCAATGAAGGTTCGATTCCTTCACGGCGCACCATCCGCCTGAGATTTCCGCCCGTTATCCGAAGACGTGGACAGTGGCACTCTCCGGCCATGTCCACACCATCCAACTACCACGCATTCCCGCTTCCGCATGTTTCGGTCGTGGGCCAGTCCGAAGTTTCCAGCAACGACAAACCCGCTATCAAGGCGTGGAAGCGCAAAGGAACCGCTCTCGAAACTTCTCCCTCCAACCTCTCTCGCTCGGCGCTCCGCGTGATCGACCGCAGCAACGGCAAGGAATACTCTCTCGACGAGCTCGGCATCGGTGAACGCAACATCACACTTCCCATCGCCCTGATCGATCTCAAGCAGGAGAACGCTTGGAAAGATGCGCTTCCGGATACCCCGGACGGCAACGGCGGAACCCTTGGACTCGCCGACACCATCGGCGCAGTGGTCACCGGCACCTCGACCAACAACACCAGCGCCACCGAGAAGGCCGGGCTCCTCTTCCGCGTTCCCGACAACTACCGCGTGGGAACCAACCTCACGCTCCGCGTCCGCCACAAGTTCAGTGTCGCGAGAACCGCCGCATCCGCCCTGGACGCCGTGGTCAAGCGCATCACCGCGGACGGCGCTCTGGATGCCACCGATCTGGTGACCACCTCGCCGATCGATTGCAAAACCGCCACCGACTACACCAACCGGGATTTCACCATCAACGGCAACGCCAGCGGCGACCAGCTCGCAGCCGGAACCCTGCTCTGGGTGGAGATCTCGCAGGCGAACATCGACACCGGCGGATCTGTCGGAGGCGTCGGCACCATCGCCGCGGTTTCCGTCATCGTTCCGAGCCTCGGGTAATCCCCGGGGCTTCCCCATTTCACCGTTGTTCATCCACTTCCCAACTATCCGCCCGCCATGTCTGATCCGCTCAATACCGAACGAAACAAACTCGTCAAACCAGCAACCGCCTTCCAAGGCCCGTCCAATGCCGATGGAGGCGTGTTCGCGAAGATCGCCAAACTCTGGCGTCCAAAGGATGCGCCGGCCAGTGAGGGGCTGACCGCCACGGCCGCAAGGTATGCGGGCAGACTGGTGGATCTGGTGACAGGCTTGGCCTACTCCGCGGATGAGTTTTACACCTACGCCGC
>ERZ724506.633-NODE-633-length-12306-cov-4.433189_pt1 | contig 12306 bp, 6 predicted proteins | sample MGYA00376039_ERZ724506 | MGnify/ENA primary metagenome ERZ724506 (study PRJEB28724, sample SAMN07190887) | wastewater metagenome | isolation source: effluent of sewage treatment plant in Hong Hong | place: USA: Christiansburg, Virginia | collected 2016-03-01 ... | reverse complement strand
TGTTAGTAAACTTTTTTAGAATATTTACAATATCTCTAGATATCATCTTATATTTTGTATTATAATCTATTAACTATTTCTTTATGAATAAACATTTTAGTAAATAGCACCAAGGGTACCAGTATTCCCCCGTACTATTTTTTATTTTGTATTTTTAGTCATTAAGGAGTGTAGAACACAATTTGTTATATATTATTAACCCATACAGCCAACTATACAGTTTTTATGTTTTTTCTTTCTCTAATTTCTAATCATTTAATTCAAGTAAATTTTCTTTCACATATTCATCATAAATTTATTTAATTTTTTAAGGTGGTAAATATCCCCAAACCCAATCCACACAAGCATTCGACTAACTTTGATACTAAAAGTTCAACAAATCGACAGCAAACTCAAATCCAAAATCAAATATTTTGATTTAAAGGTTGTCATTGATGAAAATATTAAAATATGTGGTAAATAATTGAATTGACTACAAATATTAAAAAGCGGATAAAATTTGTTTCGATACAATTGTTATCAGATTGACAGGGTGTAATTCTTTCAACTCTAATGGGATAAACTTATCGAAATATTAGGAAATAATATATAAGTTAGACTATGCCAAATTATAGAAATAGCCGTAGCACTTGAGTATGCAACTGGGGATGTTGGTTGAGTCTCTTATTTTTTATATTATATTCAGTTATTTTTTTACATTATCGAGTGTCTTTTATGAGATCATGCTGTATTTTGTTATTAATATTTTCTATTCTACGTGATCAGTTAATCTCTTTCTCATGCCCTAATGTATTTCGCCTAATCTGAATTTTGCCTTGGGTTTGGAAGAGTTCAAGAAATAGCGATACCCCGCTTCATCTTTGATGAAAATCATTTCTATTATTTCAGCCAATGAAAATATTAATATCGAAATCAAATATATAATAAAGAGACACAAATTTAAGAGTATAAATTATTTTCAATTCACTGACTTTAAATCAAGATCAATGGAAGGAATGAATGAAATGATTGTTAGGCTCGTATCTGTCCACCTTACTACTTATGTTAGGTAGTCAACTAAAGCCTATGATTATTCTCTGAAAAGTTTAATTGGGGCTCCTATATTTTTCAAAGCCTCATAGCCAACTCTTCAATTTCTATCCTACTCTCATATAAATTGAGTCTCATCCACCAATATTTGTTTCAAAGCATAGTGCTAAGACTCTAAAAATGTTAATTTGATTGAATATTTTATAGATTAATAAATGATATGAAAATAAAATAAAAAATAAATAGAGCCGATGATAATAAATTTGTAAAATATTTACAGCTGATGTATAGTCATGCCTGTATAGCTTAGTTGGTAGAGCACTTGCCTAGTAAGCAAGAGGTCTCCGGTTCGACTCCGGATACAGGCTCTTTTTTATATACTATTTTCTATTTTTCTCTCACTTCACTATTACCATATATTTTCCAATGACTAATATTACCTGTCTGGTTAGGACATGTTAAATTTAATTATTTTGTCAACTACATTTAATAATATCAATATATTTAGAATAGATTTGACTATATCATAGTTACCTAATTAGGCTAAATCCATGGGAGGACAAGAGCTAATATAAGTTCTAGGGCAAGTTATCAGTCTTTAAGATTCGATATTGCTTGGCGAACTGAATATTAAGAGGAAATTTCAAATTTACTTTGTTATGGATGCAATAACTGTTCAATTTTTACTACTCGCAGAGATTTGCAAGTTCTACATTCTTTTTCTCAGTATTTTATATCGGTTTTATCACTTCCTACTTTTTGTTTTGATCTTTGTTTCTTTTGTTCCATAGATATTTGTAGACTTGGCTTGGTCTAAGTTTTGTTAAATTGCTTAACTTCTTAATGTCTCTGTTTTGCCATTGGTCCTTTTGCTCTTCGTAGTACTTGTCTAAGATTATTCTCTATCGAGATGATTTAATCCGTAATTTTGAGGCTTTTGATTTCAGTGACTTTTCTTTCGAATCTGAAACATTCTCAGAAGATTCAACGTAGATAGAGGATGATCCACCTTATTTCATGAATATACTGTTTATAAATTAATTATTATACTAAGAAAGAGTCAAAGTTAATTAAAAGAAATAAAATAAAATAGGCATATTCGTCTTTATCAGTTAATCTTATATTAAATTTAGTTCAATTATAAAATAAGTAATAATGAAAAAGTATAATCAAGATCCTTCAAGTAAATATTTTAAGAGATAGAAGGCAGCAATTACGATCATTAGTCCAAAGAATAAGATCATCCAAACTCAAATGCTCACTCTGAACCTAATACAGATGGATTTTTTCGCTATATGTTCTAAAACTATTTCAATCCTCCCAATCACCTTTCTTCTCCTAAAATGCCCCTCAATAATCATAACGATGGTCAAAGTTTGAGATGCTCTAATGGCATGATAGGAAGTTTACTACATATTGTTTAATCTCAAACACAATCTCTCGACAGTCTCAACCATAGAGTTTAGGAGATTGTTGGACGAAATAAAGAACTTCTAATCAAGATTAGATAATTGGAAAGGGAAAATGAATTGCTTAAGTCTGGAGAGAAAAAGAGAGATTAACAATAGAAAGGCTGGAAAGAACCTATAAATGAAATTAAAATTGAGGGCGAATCCGTCAACAAGTAGACTTTACTCTAGATTTTGTTTGGGAAACAGAAATATTAATATGAGCTAAGACTTGTTTAACCTATAGACCGACCCCTTTATAGATAAAGAAACTTTAAGTATGTTTTATCTCAATTTTAGTATAATAATGGAGCTTCTTGATAAAGATGGAAATCAAGTATCAAATAGCAATAAAATTCCCATGAGTCTTGCACTCTATACTTGTTAAAATCCTCCCAAGTTCATTGAAAAGAATACTTCAGGTCAAAAAATGTTGAAAGGATATGTTGATCAAGCTCTTATTTCTGGAGTCTGCCATTTTGAGAAAGTTCAAATAAGGTAAGTGACATCTCATTATCGAAATGGATGCATATTTTTTGTAGCAATCCCTTGCATGACTCCTCTTGGTGCGAACAAAACATAAAATTTTGTGGACTTTACAAAAATAAAACCTCTCGTGATCGATTAAGTAATTGTTAAAGCAAAGAAGCCAAAAAAGAAAGACTAAAAAAAAGAATAAAGTGAAGATTGAATAATTTTTTTATGATTTGATGCACAATCAATATCAAATTGGTAACGAAAAGTTGTTTAAATATTTACGTTTTTTAATATTATTATTTTAGCGAGCGCATTCGTTTAAATTATAGAAATTAATAAAAAGAAAAATGATTTAAGGATCTATCTCTCAATACTAATAGTCTACTTACTGCCAAAGTCTATTCTCTTAACTCTTCATTGTCCAGGATCTGGATTCATGCAGCTAAGTCGTGCAGAAAAGAGCGAAAGAAAATAGTGAAAGGTTATTGAGAAATTAATATTAAATTTTAAAGAAACTCCAGAATAAAGAAGGATTCCCTCGACTAGGTTCGTGCGAATACGATTAGTTTGGATAGATTAAAACAATTACAATTCAAAAACTAAGCATTTCTCTCAAAACCCTCATCAGCAATTGTAATGCCACAGGGACTCAACTGCCAATTGATTTTATAATAAATATTAGTCTCCAAATGTTAGAAAGGATCTAGAGCTTGCATTAAACTGGTTATCTCCACATAGATTTGAAGCCTGAACATTTTTTATTTTAAAGTAATGACCCTGAAAGTTGTCTTTACTTAATTGATTTTGGACTTTCTGCTAAAATCAACTAAATTTAGGAAAAGAGTTCAGAATAATCTCTGAGAAAAGAGTGCTTTCGTGGAAATATCACTTATTCATCCCTAAACCGGATGAAGTGCGAAAAATAATCCATTCTGGATGATCTAGAGTCCCTTTTGTACATAATAGGCTAAATAATGGAGGGATAACTTCCTTGGAAGCCCAAAGACAGCAATATCAAAGAAAAAAGAAATTGGAAGATCTTGTTTTCAAAAGTTTTATCAAAGAAAACAAGAAGGAATGGTTGGAATAAATATGGAGTTTGGATTAACGAAACTTTGAATAAAATAAGATTAAAATAGGATCCTTACTATTAACTTCGATCAAGCATATGTAAATTAGCTGAGTTGGATCTCTGACTTTAATTTTTCGTGATATTTATTTAAATCTGTTTTCCATAAGATTTTTAAAAATAAGATAATAAATAATTAAGAATAATTATTGATTAAATCATTATAAGGATGCTAAAATTTGAAGGCTTTGAGGAAGTCGATAAAAGTATTACGGGATTCAAATTTTAGCAGTTGTACCTGGTGAATTGCAACTCAGCTCAGGAAATGTACAGCGACTAGAAAGGGAACCGCATATCAATTATATAATACGATTCTATTTAAGAAGTCAGGATTATTGACACTCTATTCAAGTCTGGTGTTTTACTCAATTATTGCGGGTGCCTTCAAAAAGAAAAGGAAAAATAGCGAAAGTATTTCATTTTTTATTATGCTGGGCTTTATATCGATATTGGTACATTTTCCGAAAAGATGCTGGTTAACAACGATAGAGTTGATGAGAGATTCTGCGTTTAATATTTTTAATCATTCGTTTATATCTTAACTTAAATACAAAAGCTAGGGCAATTCATAAAAATATTGAGTCCAGTTTCTATTGGCTTGCGAAACCCATAGAGTCAAAGTAATACAGGATTTGGCTTACTCCTTCCTTTTGGCTTTAAATTTTTCAATTGCATCCTAAAAGAATAATATGAACTAAATATAAAGTTCATCGCTCCCTAAATAATTCGATATTTTGTTGCCAATCCCAATGAATAAATTTGCCATAAAGAATACAGAAAGGCTGGGCTATATTCCATTGGTTTGATATTGTTGTCTTGCTTTGGCTACAGCTTCACCACGAAGCAGAGGATTTAGTCTTCCAGAAATGATAAATAATTCAGAAATATCTTCAAGAAAATAAGGAAAGAAATAAAAATTCTACACACAGGAAAGTTTGTGTCCAAGACTCTGAAGTTGTTACTCTAAGACTGCTAAAAATCCAGATAAATAATTGAGACATTTGGAATAAAAATTCGTTCGCCTCAATTTTCAAGCTTAAAAATCTGCAAGAATACGAGCATAAACGATTATAAATTTATTTCAACAATATCAGATTCAAATAAAAGTGAAATGACATAAAAAATCCAGAAAACAATAAACATCGAGATAAACTCTAACACCAGCCCTCTCACTATTACTCCTACTTCGAACTTTACTCAAAATTCTCAAAAAATTAAAAATTCTATTTAATAATACCCCTAGAACTCTCCCATAAATATCGAGATAAGCTACGAAGACGAGACTCCAACCTAAATAGATCGATAAAGATTATATCAAAATTCTATTTAAATGGGACAGTAGGTAAAAAAAGTATCAAAAAATGAATAAGCACCAAGTGAGTAATACCTAAAAATGGAGGAGGAAGAAATCATAGAATAAAAAATGATTAAAAGAACTCAGAAACCCTAATTTACTGAGTAGCAATAAGTATACAGCTACAATGTCAACTAATTAAAATTCGGGGATATCTAATCAAACATGAAGGGTGAAAGAGAGGAAAAAAATATGGCGAGCTCCATATTCATGGATTAGTTTCAACTCATAGATCATGAATCTTATGATTAGAAATCGATATTAAGGAGGAGGTTTGAAAATGAGACGAAGATAATCATGGCTCTTGTTTTGGTATCTTTTTTTATCTATGGAATTATAGGATACGCTAGACAGAATTCTTGATAAACTTATTCTATTTCAATATCATTAGAAATTATTAAAATTAGATTAAAATCAGCACCATTTTCTTCCTGTGCCTTTTTCCTTTTCCTCATATTCAATGTCATAAGAAAAAGGATTAGTTCTGGCAAAAGAACAAAATTATTTGGTATTCCCTTAAGTTTAATCGACATTCAAGTTATAAACTTGCTTGATTCTGTCTGTGTTATCAGTAATTTCCGTTTATAAAGGCTATATTGTCCTTTTTAAGGGCTTGAATTTGGGCTGTTTCATCATATTCGTATTCTGTTGGTAATGATCTATTGAATTAGATCTATTATTTTGATATGTTAAATTGGCTAAATTGGTTTGCTGATTAGGATTTTGTTGTAAAGGCTTATAACTGTTAGATCCATTACGAAGAATAGTCGACCCACCTCCATATCCCATGCTTTTATCATTGTTTTGCCTATACCCGTTCTGAGTTACAATTGGAGCAGTTGGTTGCGTATAAAATTTTTGGTGTTGCAATTGATAGGGCTGATAGGGGGTTGAGATATTATACATTTTTGAATGACAACACAGTTATTTGTTATAAATTTTATTATATTAGTTAGGAAATAGTTAAAATATGAGATAAATAACAGATTTATGAACTTCATGGCCATACAAAGATGATGAGAAATATTGCTACAATTTCTAATACTATGACAGTGATAAGACAGCAATTACTACTTTCTTCCAATAATTTAGTCATGTTTCTTCTCACCCTGCCCATATTCTTCATGTTCTCATCCATCCCATCATCTAATTACTATATAAAATAATTTGTACATTAATGATGCCATCCTGTTCTTTTAATTACTGACCAATTGCCTTATTTCCTTGCTTTGTATTCTTCACTAAGCCGATCAATTCATCTATGGCCTGATCTTGCTGCTCCTCCTGGCGCTGTTTATGATCTACTAACTGCTTTGTATTCATTTTCTGGTAATCCGGCTTGGTTATGCCTGGCTATGAGTTGCCAAGTAAATCCTTGGAGGATTTTTTTTGGAAATATGAATCATACTGCCTTCGTAGATTGACTCGCTATTTGGATAGCTATTAATATTGCTGTTGTCTTTTTTATACCTATTTGTTGGTAAATCCAAAATCTTTGGGATTGGCCCTGAAATTATTAAATATCTTCTAGACTCTATCGACTACTTCATCCTGGATAAGAAATCAAGTACCAATTGATTGAAAGATCCTTTGATTTCAGCATCGAGAGAATAAGTGGTTTATCCTCGCTTCTATTGTTCTTATCGGTAGCGTAGATCCTTCTTGATAGATGCCACTAGCTTTTTGCCCTCATCCAGCTTCCGATTGTATTAATCTGTTGACATTATTTATATTTTTATAAATCATACCAGAAGATATATCAATTATTTCCTATTTAATTACCCCTTACTATACAATAAAAGTTTATATCATAAATCAATTTGCATCACATCATAGACATCTCTATGCATATTCGGCATTATTTGTTTTACTCTTTCTAGTTACGTTTATTTTATTATCATCCTTATTGCTCCTATTTTTAAATCACTATTCTGATATAAAAATTTCGTGAATGAATCTAGTGCTCGATGGGCTTTTTCGACATTGGGAATTGATTTAAATAAGTTTATATATACTATTAGTCCAAATCTCCAGTCAGAAAACTCGTAAAAGTACTAACACTTCCCTATTAATTATTTGTCCTCGTAACAATACAAACTTTTGTTCTTTGAACCTGCTCCTGACACAAATTACAGATTATTTTATTATCCCTTGAGCTATTATCCCCTCACTATTCCGATATTCTATGATATTTTACTTTTTAGATTATCCAGAACATTGGATTCTCCATAGACAAGCTCATAACCATAAAACTAGTTTCCATTGCAGTACATGCCTAACTTCTAGTAGGTTTTCTTCGCAGCTTTATTTTATTTCTCGACGTATAGCTGGATACTTTTAGATTCTTTGCTCTTCCCACTCTCAACAGCTGCCTTGAACATGGAGGTAAATACTCCTTTCCTTCGATGTTCTTCCTGGACATAGACGGATTGTATCCACCACGAGTACTGATTTTAATAAGTTATTAATAAAGAACTGCAAGCTTGATGAGGGTGTGAGGGGAGGATGGAAATAAAATAGTTCCCATATTCATGATGTGAAATCAGATACTTAACTGCATCAAATACAAGTTATTTATCTAGTTTCAGTTTTTAGGTTTCCATTGCCATGTTGCATTGAAAGTTAGCGATGTCTTGAGCGTGGGTTTATTGAGCGTTTACTATTTGTAGCATGGATTAACGCAGATATTATAGGTGAATAAATTGAAGGAAAATATTTAATTAAATAGCATCATTTGTGAGCAACTGAAATCACAGTCATTATTTAAATACAGAGTGGTAAAAAGCTATTGTTAGGGGAAGAGTACCTGCATATGGCCCATATTGCCCATATTTAGGAGAACTGCCACTGCTGATATACATAAGCGCTCCATAGAATAGCTCCTAAATAATGTAGACTTGCATCTTTTATATTTAAATATTTACTTATAAAATTAACTCTCTCTCTGAACAAGTTAGTCCCCACGAACAATATTACTATTTAAAACAACAAAAATATTAGTGTCAGGGAATTGCAAGCCAGGAAAGATACCCTTCCCCCAACGTAAAAAGTGTCTGTCTTGGCAGTAATGCTTGGATAAGCTGCGATAACATTGTCATGCTGATATAGAGAAGGACATACATATGAAAAATACGCCATTGTGACTATGAGGAGATGTAAAGTCAATGAGATGAACTTGGCTGGAATTATTATGGTCTCATTTGATTATTTGGTCATGCGTGCGGATAATATAAATTTTAAATTAGTTTTTAAATTGATAACTATATTATATTAACTTTTTCTATTTATTCTTAAAACGCTCTACATTATATCAGGAAATTACTTTATTAACGCTTCTCTTTCTCAGTCTCCTCTTTGTTTCTTATTAATTCCTTCCACGTTCGGTCTCCCAACTATGAAACTATCGATACTTTTTATATATTTCTTTTCTGTAAGATTTTGATTGCTGAAATCATCTTGAATCTTCAGGATAGCTTAAGTTAAGGTCTTTTTATCGCATACTGTTATTTTTAATCAGGATTTTCAACTAATCAAATCTTATAATAAAATAAATAGATTTAAGTATTAACTTCACAAGGCAGAAGATCTTCGGACATAAAACCACAGATAAAATGAAAAAAGAACAAAATATAATGAAGAGTACCCTAAATCTATTGAATTTTCTTCCTATGTTTGCCATGTGGCATAATTAAATTATTTAGGAGAATAGACGAAAAAAAAATGTAGCTTCTCCAATAATATAAATTCCTGATGCAGATCCTGATTACTATAATTAAATTGAACATAATTAAAAGCTAGAAAAGACATGAAGAACATGAAAAAACTGACGGATGTATTGCCGAGGAGGGAGAGAATATATAATAGCGCATATCATAGAATGCCACATTATGTTTATCCAGAGGGAGCAACTCAGTAAATAAAAGTAGAACACACAGAACCAGCTAACTTTAAGGATAAATTAGCTTATAAGAGTATCCGTTTCATCAGGAGGAGCTATGATTATATTACGTCATATGATTCGAAGCAAATGACGATCGGAAAGTGGATCCAAAGATGCTTAATTTTAGAAACTACAGCTGGAGTACCTGGAATGGTAGGTGGTATGGCTAGACATTTAAAGAGTCTAAGGCTTCTGCAAAGAGATAAAGGATGGATCCATCATTTATTATAAGAGGCAGATAATGAACGTTTCCATCTGTTTATTTTCTTGGACCTCAAAAAACCTGGCTGGCTCGAGAGAACATTTATTATTGGCCTGCAAGGAATATTTTTCAATATGTTTTTCGTCAGTTACCTATTGAATCCAACATTTAGTCACAGATTTGTTGGATATTTAGAAGAAGAAGCGGTCAAGACTTATACTGCCATGCTTGAGGACATTAGTAATCCTAATGGTGTACTGAAATCATGGAACAATATTATTCCGTCACAAGAAGTGCGAGATTACTACCAACTTCCAGAAACTGCCACGATGAAAGATATTATCGCTTGCATCCGAGCTGATGAAGCCTGCCATCGAGCTACAAATCACTATCTAGCAACAGTTAGCCAGGACATATAAATTCCTTAATAATTTACAAAAGTAATAAACGAATAGACCCCAAAAAAATCAGATTCCTCGCCAAATCAGCTATTCAAATGAGCTAATTTGATTTATATATTCTAAATTTAAGTTAAAGACTGATTGATAAAAAAAATATATAGTTCTGCGCATATTCTAATACTGAATTGGATCCGAATAGTAAAATATTGATTTTCAAATTAAACTGAATAATTTAGAGTTAAAAAATATTGTAAAGAGTTTTGAAGTTATTAAGATCCTTTTTTATTTCTTGAATATATCTTTTACTAATTTTTATTTTATTTTTATAGTTTTTATTCTTGATCCTTTTAGGTAAGTCCGAGTATAAATTAATATCACTTCAAACTATTTATATTCAAATCATAGTTTTACATAACCATACTTAAAATATCAATACAGAATTACTCTTCGCTTTTTCATTCGGTTTTATTTAGAATTTCTTACTCGAAAGTGCACATATTATTGCGAAACGAACTCAAATCTAATGGACTCTCTTCGTCTAGCTCGTCTTCTCGCAAATCCACCGGGATAACTTTTTCTAAATCGGGTTCGCACCAAAACTTTGAATTCTCTAGGTCTTATTACATATTTATTTATTATTAGGGCTCCATTTTGGCCTACGATAGCGCGCATCTTGCCTCAGCCCTTATATCTTCCTATTCGAGAATACCTTGCACTTCGATATTTTCAGTCATTTTTCTTTGCTTTTTCGAGACGAGATCCATAGGCGTCTCGGATAGTTTACGAATGCGATGCTTTTTAGAAACTTTAGATGATTTGGTAGAGACTGAGCGATAGTTAAAAACGATATTAAAGGGAGAGTTATCCTCAAGAGTATTTTTTTTGTTTTCAAACATGAATAAATATATCAAAAGAAAGAATTAAACCTTCAATTTATTAGTCAAAGAGAAATGTGATTGTTTAACTAAGACAAGTACGAATTGATACTCATAAATACATATCAGTCCGATTGCGCCTTCTCTTAATTCGAAATATAATTAATGCACAGGCAGGATATTACTAGTGACATTCTACCGTTTTCTCAACCAAACTCAACTGAAAAAGTAAAAAAAAATTATAGTGGGCTCGAGAATAAAAAAACAGATAAAAAATATTGATAAAAATATTTTTACTGACGATCTTCATTTTATTTTTCTGCTTTCCGCATTATTTATCGAATGCTTTAGTATATCTTATCTCTTTGGCGCTCTCCATCTGTAGGTTGATTTAAATTCATTTTTTAGATGTTGCTCGACTGTCTTATCAAATACTGATGGCTTCTAAATGGCAAAGGGTGAATTATAAACTCCAGGGATATTTTTTGTTGATGTTAGATGATGCAGGTTGCGAGCCAAAGATCTAAACTACGCTTTCGCTTGCTATTTTTGATACTATTAACTTTAAGCAGCTTGAGCCTTACCAAACTACTCTAACTATTTTCTAAACTAATCATTTTTTTTAGATAGAGCTTGCAGTTCTTCTTTTCTCAGGTAGAAATTATGTACGCATTTTCGAATAAAATATCCTCGGAATATTTTTTGAATCAAGACAGCTTGCTTAGCAAAGTATAACAAATTCTTACGATTATCTTATTGCATTTTTTTTATTTTAAACTGTTTTCTCGCATTGAAACTTCTAAAAAGAGTCTGTATTCTTATCGTTGCTTCTTTTTTACCTAGAAATAATTTTCTCTTCGTGAACATTCTAAACTTAGATTGAATTTTAAGTGCTGCTTTGTTGTCTCGTGCCCAGTACTTCTCGGTCTGATTTGCTGTGTGGTAGTATAATTATGTGAAGTAGTCCCTAAAGTTTTTTTATTGTGCGATTAGTTACATTTATTTTCAATTGCGAATATAAAATATATGTTAGAATATTATAAACTTTTTTCACAAACTAAAATAAAAATCAACTATATCACTAGAATTCTTGATTATAACTTATTGTAGATCCACCCTCGCTACTCTGCTCTCGTATAGTTGATAAAGTCAGAGAGTATTTATTTCTAGGGTTTATGGACTGATTTGAAACAGATGACCCATTTGAATCATTTTTGACCATCGTAAAATTCTTTAATGTTGATGCAAATAGCTACTTGACACATTTTTTCTATTGTTATCTGATATCTATTTACTTGTCTTCTTCGTAGGACTCGAAATCAGCTTCGTAGTCTTCATCGAGGGAATCTTTTTATCCTTATGAGCTCTTTAGTGATGGCTACTTTAATGATGTTGATTTAATAGTTTAACTTAGTGGTTTTTTTGAACTAGATGATAAACTTAATGTATCT
>ERZ724506.632-NODE-632-length-12310-cov-3.708364_pt1 | contig 12310 bp, 3 predicted proteins | sample MGYA00376039_ERZ724506 | MGnify/ENA primary metagenome ERZ724506 (study PRJEB28724, sample SAMN07190887) | wastewater metagenome | isolation source: effluent of sewage treatment plant in Hong Hong | place: USA: Christiansburg, Virginia | collected 2016-03-01 ... | reverse complement strand
CCAAACTGAGACAACTCAGGACGAGTTTGAACATACATGGGGAAACTATCCTGATCAATAATATGCCAATGCAAAACATTCATTTTATTATACATCAGCCCATCAATAATCTTCGTAATCTGAGAGACAGGCAAATAGTGCCTCGAAGTATCAATCATCAATCCACGCCATCTATAATCAGGCTCATCATCAATGAGGACAGGTCTATTTCTGATAACATATCTGCCATTTGATTGTTTTTACAAAAGCTGAGAGAAAGTTTAAAATCCTCTCACAAATCCTGGAAAGTAATCGCAAATTAGCTCCCATTTTTAATTTTGCCTTATCGTCAACTGAAATTTTTAATGTTAAGTCGATTATGGTAGAACTTGTTTGGAGTTCTTAACTACGATGCTGAATGTGATGGGATTCCCATTTCTAAAGGATGAATTTCTTTGCGTTTGAGGATTGATCTTAAATACATTAAGAATGTAGTGATTGACTATATTTTGAACATTATCACTCAACGATTAGATCTTAAATGAAATATCAGTGATATCAAATTCAAGTAATTATGATGATGTATTTCCAGAGAATCTTTTCGGTAATGGCCAAAGTCTCTAAGTCGTATTTATTATGTCTTTGAGATCTTATTGAGAGTCTTCTTCAGAGATAGATTAGATTTATTCAATGTACTATTAGGCAGTTAAAATTTCAAATGAATATATGTTATTCGTCACCAAGAGTAACACTATGATAGTTGCGAAGCTATACCCCATGCAAAAAAGTGTATAATGATATTATATAAGCAAGTATAAAGAAAATAAGAGTCACTGATAAATAAAAGATCTAATTTAATATTAAATGGGTAAAAAATAAAATAAAAAATAAAATCATGATGGAGAAATAAAATCAATGAATAGATGGATAGTATGGAGATGAAGTATAAGCTACAATAAATTGAAATAAATGCAATACATATGCATCATTTTTAATATATTTATTTTGATTGCAATAAATAAAAATATGTTATCTTAACCTGCGCACAAAACTTAGTGTCCAACCAAGCCACAATATCTCATCAAATTTAAAAACAATAATAAAAGATACATGAGACTTGATGAAATTAGTCCTTCTATTCGCTATAAGCTTCCCTTTGTAAGTTCTGCGAACACTCAAGAACACACTTATGGTTACGCAGAGACTAATTTCGGTCCCAGGTCCAAAACGGAAGGGATCGAGAGAGTTTCGCAAAGTGAGGATCAAATCTACAGTTTGAGATAATCTTCAGATATATTAAGTAATGTGTAGAATAGCAGCGAAGATCGGGACAAAGTGTGCAAGATAAGAATTAAAAAGCAACTGAGAATAAGAAAATTGGATTTCATACAAAAGAATATATTTAAAAATTTCGAATCCTGCAATCTCAATGCCGTCGACCAGGATGATATAAAAATCCAAAAAAGAGGCAAAATAGCTGAAAATTAGTTCTTACCTCCTATCTCATCATCTCGAATAAATACGATAACAAAATAAGCAGCCTCACCATCAAATCAAACCCGTATGGTATAATGCATGGATGGCATGATAACATTCTCCCCAAAGAAGAAACACACCCAAAACTTCCAAACAATTCACAACAGCATGAATAACATTATATCAAGCCCAAATGTATAACAAAATATAAACCAAGTTAGCATGAACAACATAGGGATAAAATTAGAGAATTGAAAAAATTAATATGAATTATATTATATCCAAGAATAACTAATTTATTAGTTATGGGTGTGATTTATTGATTCTTTTCCAATTACAAATATATTTATCTTATATTGTACAAATTTTAACTGATCATCTGGTTCATATTGGAAGTGAAAGATGTTTAGATTATTTAAAACTGCTTTTTCTCTATCTTTTAATATTAGCGGATATGTCGAACAGCTTTCTGCATTGTTCCATGAATTTTTTATTCTTTACTTTGTATGGGTCCATTTACATCATTTAGAATTCTTAGATCAATTATTTTTCTGTTATTATCTGCTTTAGCCGAGGGATTTTACTCTTACTTTCTTTATCCTTATGTTATTTTATTTCTTTTTATGTTTTGCTATATAAGAGTATTTTTTCATCTCTTTCATTCTTTTCTTTCAATAGTTTTTTCTTTTCCCCAAAGAATTTTTCTGCTTAGTAGTTGTAAATCCATTAATTCCTAAAAAATTTAAAATCAATAAAACTTAGCTCAACATTGAGCTCTTATTCAACTTTAAATTTAAAGATTATTGCAACTAAGACAGGAATAATAAAGAAGAAGGAAGTTATAGATAGGGTAATTAAGAAGAAAATATTTGTGTAAGCATTAAATTAATAATCTTCTCCTTTATTACGTATAAACCAACTTTAGGCTAAGAATAGTAGAGATCCAAATATCTGGAATAAGATTGATATCTAAACAAAACTAAATGAAGAAGTTTTCGGAATTTGCTCTCTCACGACTTATATGATGGGGATGAATGCTAAAGTTAGTGCAGCAACTGCACCTACTCTTTCAGTATAATCGTTTTTCATGTAGAACATGCACAAAGTAATAAAAGACAAGATCCATATTGGAAGGTATATTGTGAGAAAGCTTGTCCAAGGTTTTTTGTACATAGGAAAATGAAAATTACAAAATTGAAAGTTCTTATTCTAAAAATATTTTATGCATTATGCTTAGAATTATTAATCTTTACTATTTAGATACTTTGTTTACGAATTATTTATTTCCTTCATTGATACTTGTTTGATTTTATCCTTTTAAATTACAATTTTCTTTTTGAAGAAAGGAAATAGTTCATTGAATTTATTACCAAAATCCAAAATTTGGAAAATTAATTTAGGTTTAAAGAAATCTCCTAAATTTTTATTAGATCTCTGATAAGTATTTTCAGCCAATAAAAGAGCTTCCGCAAGATCATATTAACCATAAGAACCCATCTAACTAAAATTGATGCACTTTGACCTATCTTCCTCTTTTTCGGAATTTGTGCTCATCAAGTTTAGTTTAACTTAGATATTTTTACCATCGATTTTGACTTCACATTTCCTAATTTATATTCCTAGAACTAAATCATGAATTTAAAAAGGAGTTAAAAAGCAATAAGGTGTTAGATTCGTCTCAAATGTTTTTCTGATCATAAAGGTTTGGATTTTCAAATTCTAATTAAACTATTTTTCTTAAATGTTGGCAGGCTCATCCTCAGATTAATTATCATCACTGTCTTCATCAAAAACCTATTAATTAAGTTATTAGTTATGCTATATCTTCTTCTCGTCAGTTTTTCTCAAATCAAACTCCTAATCTCTTGCAAAGCTCAATTTTAATTGGTTGCATACTTGATTTACAAAGTCTTTGCTCAAATCCCCAAAATATATGGAGAACATAAGCATCAAGTTGAGCTTGGCTAGATTTTATTCAATCACAATGGTTTCGATATTGTTTATTTTCACAGAGAGATAGGCTGGTAAGTACACTATTGGAGTAGACTACTCTATACAAATTATTATTTGATTTGCTTCATTCTCCTTGAAAGATGAGATATTCTATATTTTTTTATTTAAATCAGGCACTCTTTGGAATAATTGATAAGAATTTCCCTGACCCATTCTATATTTTGTAAGACAAAAAAAATATTATAAATTTTATAATGTACTTTGGTGACTAAAAACTTTGCTTAACTTCAAATAATAAATAGAATTGGAATTGACGGAAAGATATAAGTTTTGTATGATTTTAAAATTTATTATAAGATAAGTCTAATTAGCATAGAGGATTAAATAAAATATTAATATGAGGCACAATAATTTAATCAAGGCATAACATATATTTATATTTTTATAAAAAATAATGAAAGCCTAATCGATATAAAAAGATAATACTGAGGCGGAGAGGAAAAAAAGTTCACTCTAAGATGGTTTTTCTAGCTAGGAATAGCCTTAATAAGAAATTCTCTATTCTATGCCCGAACGCCCTGACGATTTTATGAATGTTAATAACGATTAGATAAAGTCTAAGCCACAGTAGTCATCATCCGTACGCGATGTCATATCGAAAAGGTATTCGCTTGAGCCTGATATGGCTACAGGGTATTTTTATTCTAATTTTAGATGGGCACCTAAAATGCCATTTGCGAAACCTATCCCTCTCACCTTTGTGAACTATTAGTTTGACGAGATGATAGAAAAGTTTTTTAATAGCTATAAGTTTAAAATTGTATAGAATTAACAATAAAAAATAAGAATTTGTTACTTAGGACCCAGATATTAGACGACTTATTATGCTTGGTATGATAAATAGTTTTAATTTCCTTATCAACACCTCAGTGCGCCCAAGAATATTGCGCTTACTGATAGATTTTTCGTAGGACAGCATTGGGATGCAGAGAAAAATAAAAGCATTCTTCGATTTGATTCGTTGTTCGAATGTGGAAATTTAGATTGTGTCATAAAAGTTGGATAAAATTAATATGATTTGTTTATCCGGGTCGATAGTAATACGAAAGGCCATCTACAGTGGTATAATTATAAAATTAAAAATATGTCGCCAGGGATTTCCTATAAATTTAATATTTGTAACTTTCAAAAAGGAAAAAATCTCTACTCCAGAGGAATGAGGCCTTACTGTTTTTCAAAAAAAAGATATGAAATAGAAAATGTTGGATGGCATCAAATAGATGGCTAACCCAAATACCGAAAGAAGGTTAGTAAATCTTAGAAAATACTCTAATTTGACTCAGAATAAAAATATTTTCAATTAAGTTTCGAATATAACACAAAGTATGAAGAGGACGAATTACAATTCGCTTACTGTATACCTTATTCGTACTCAAAAATGAAAAATTACATAAAATCATTGATCAGTAATAATGAATCACGAAAAATTATATCAGTAAAGAGCTTGTGTACAAGTTTAGGAGGCAATTCCATTGATTAATTAACTATCACATAGAATGTGTAATAAGAATAAAAAGCATATAAAAATAAAGTGAAGCTAAAGAAAAAAGTAATATTTGTCACTGGAAGATGTCATCCTGGAGAAACTAATGGGTCATGGATGGTTGAGGGATTCATTGATTTTTTGTGTGGATCCACTTAAATGGCTTATCTTCTGAGAGAAAATATTATTTTTAAAATTGTCCCTATGTTAAATCCAGATGGAGTCATTATTGGAAACTATCGTACAGGAGTTTTTGGAAAAGATTTTAATAGATAATTCCACAGCCCTGACAAAGATGTATTTCCTGAAGTATACTATCTAAAAGAGATGTTTTGGAGCTACAAACAAATCTATAATTAGAGTGCCTTCATATATTTAGATTTTCATGGTCATTCAGTAAAGAAAAATGTGTTTGCTTATGGTCCTGAATACCCAATAATTCATAAAAATTATTATGAATCTAGAATGATTCCGAAATTAATCTCATCGAAAAGTAAAATGTTTAGATATCACTCCTGCATCTTTAAAATTTCAGAATCAAAATAATCGACAGGGAGAGCAATTTTCTTAAAGAGCCATAAAATACCATTTACTTATACAATTTAAGCTTCAAATGGATCATACTATGACCAGTAAGAAATGATAAGCTATGATTTTAATTAGTATCGATATAAATAAGTTGGTCAGAAAGTGCTTTAAGGAATCTATGACTATTTCAAATTAATGATAGAGTTATAAAGAATTCGAGAGAAAAAACTCAGATAACGCAAAGAACTTATCATGAAAAACCGAGAAAAAGTTAAAATCAAAAAAAATCAAAAAGTAGGATATTACACATCTATAGGATTTAGAAAAAACAAATCTATAAATCGCTAATAAGATGAAATTCAAAATTTAGGAATGGGAAATGTTGGCCTATTTCTATAGGACATGTTATAGAATATAAAATAGATATAAGGAAATAACAAAATTAGCTCACTTTTAGAAGAGATAAAGAAATAATAAAACCCCTCATTTTCAAACGAGTTCAATGAGAAAATTGATAAAAAAGCCCATAGTGAGGATGAAATCAGCTAAGGTAAGTCAGACAGTTAAACTTCGAAAGATGATTTAGATTAAAATTTAAAATTCGAACTGTTGGCAATCATAAAGAAAAAGAAAAAAAGGACGAAAACAAAACTATAGAAAATATCAATAACAAATGGAAATAACCCTCAAAAAAATCCCTAAAATGCTGAGAGTATTAAAGTCTAGATGGAAGAATAATAAAAAACAGAGAAATCGAATATGAAGAAGAATTCTAAGTAACTTTTGATGAAAAAATATCTGTGGAAAAAGAAAAGCAGCGTATTTTCAAGTCTCTCTCCTAAGAAATAAGAGGGACCTGTTGTGGCTAAAATTGTCAATTTTAATTTCTCTTTAAATCCTGTAGAGTGCAGCATGAAACACAATATTACAGTGAATTAAAATAATAATATTCAATATAATCCAAACAGCTTCTACAATTCAACCTATTATACATCGAAATCAAGCAGCAATTGCCTAAGCTCCAAAAATTAATAGAAGAATATAAAAATGAATGAAAACGAACAAAATAAAAAGTTTGGAGTGAGAAGCTTTTAATATTCTGATGCATTCAAGAAAACTTTCATGAGTGTTCAAAAATAAATATTAAGAAGAGACAGCCAAAAGAGATATTTAGTTGCTTTAAATAACTATTCTCAGCAAACTAAAATAAAATAGGAAGGAGGCTGCTTGATGGGTAATATACAAGGGCGTAGAATAGGTCACTCAGTTGACCAAAAGTCAAAATCAGATCGTTTAAGTTTTAGAGAGGAAGCAATTTAAAAGTAAAAAACCAAATATTAGATATTCCCTCCCACAAAAAAATAGATTAGAATACCCAGATAGAGATCGTCAAAGGATAACAAATACTTAAAAAAATCCCCACAAAAATAACTTATCGTGATCGAAAACACTCCTCATTTTTATGGGTAATAATAGTACTTTACAACAAACTTACATGATTTGGATCATCAATACAATAAGACATTTATGATTACTGAAGGAGCCTACAATAAAGAAGAAAATTTTTGAGTTTTCTCATTGGTTAATAAATATTTTATGGATTTCGATTGTTCTGTTCTCAATTATATCTTTATTTTTAAACAAATTTATTCAATTAAAACTTATTAATATAAAACTAGATATGATCAAGATCTTTTAACTATTTTTCCTTTCTATTTCTCTCTTTATTTCTCTCTTTATTTCTACTTCTACTTTTATTTCTCTTTCTCTCGGTGGTTGAATTTTGGTTTTTGAATATAATTCTCGATGACTTCTTCGATTACTTTTCTCAAGTACTCTTAGCTTTACTATGATATTTATTGAGATTTTTCATAAATGGCTTTACATATCCTCAACTACAAATTTTCTCTCAGACTATAGCTTAACCTACTTTTTAAATTTCTCATAATCTTCTTGACATAATTGTTTTAAGACTATGTATCATAAGTATCGTAGTCGACAATCTTACCTTAGATTCCCATCCTCAATTGTCCAAAAAGTTCCTTCAGTTAAGCCTCATGATTATCGATGTAGTCTGAATAACTTGGCTAATATTTAAAAATCTAAATAAAGGGTTGATTACTTGCATTTGAAGCATTTTCGGGTAATCTATTGATGTAAGGGATTAGATTTAGCTTATCAGATTAGATATAGTTGATTTTATTTGATTAACGATGTTGTCTGCGAATTTAAATATATTTGTGTGAGGACTTATTGAATGAAGTTACAGCGTGATGTTTTTTTGGAGATTTTGCAGGCTATTGTGGGAGTATGGACTCTTATTACTTAAACCTGATTATTTTTCTATATTCTTGCCTACTGTATTATGATCCTTTATGTCATTATATGAATGTATCTAATCATTTCGACTTCTAAAAACTTCTAAAGCTTATTCATAGGTGATCTCGCCACTCTTCCATAATTATTTAGTCCTTATAATTTTTTTAATATGAATATTTAAAAATTACAGTTATTCTGTAAATTTTGCACAATTTTTGCATTTAGCCACTTAATTAAATTATATGTACCAGTGGTCGAGTCACGACTCCTTTGCCTTTGTTCGTATCTCTACGCATATTATTAGGTTTCTCCTCCATAATTGTGCATATTTTTACTAGTGTATATCTTCTATCTAGATTTTGATTGTGAGTTCTGTCTCAAATTCAAGCGAATCTGATGAGATGGCTAAGCAGCCTATGTCTAAATCTTCTTATTTTTTATAGCAAGAGAAGAGTTAAAGATATTACTTTGAGCTAGATGCATAACTCTATCTTCTACTGGTTAAGTAACGATCCTAAACTTATTATGTTGTGCACTTTATGATTAGAGATAGTTCGATATTCTTTTCTTCTCAGCTTTTCCATAAGTATCAAATTATTTAATATTTTTTTGGTATGGTGAGCTTGTAATGATTTTTTTCTTAGCTGATTTCGGATTGCTGTTCGAGTGTTGCGGAATTTGTTGATTTGTAGAACCTAACAGTGGAGATATTGATCTTTTGTTAGAATTTGAATTTTGGTATTATTTGAAACTTTTACTGTTTATATTCTTCATTTTATAAATTATGACTAAGATTAAACAAAAAGACAGGCATTTTAAGCAACGGCATAAAAATAAAAATAAAGGGCTATCCCCAGTATATAATATAATAGACGAAGATGAAATTTAATAAGAAAATAAAAATAAACAGCTATAACTATAAAATTTTATTAATAATTCCTTTATGTTTCAAATCAGTATCCCAGATCAATCTCTCAAAAAGACTAGATCTAATTCGAAGAAGTTTATTGAGCCTACTCCACAAAAAAATGCGATGTCTTATATCAGTAGCTCCAGGAGGAATGCTTCTAGTCGATCCGAATTTACTAAGAAAAATTTAAGTTATGTTACACTTGATAGTGTTGGCGCTGTATATCCTGGACATGCTCCTAGGTTGAAAAACTACTCGAACCTGTCTCGGAACTATTTTTCAAATTTAGACAATCCATCATTTGTGGTTAGTAATAATAACAAAATACAAGATAAGTAAGGAGAGTAAAATAAAAAGAAGAAGAAAGTGATTTCACACTCAATAGGACAACTTAAAATCGAAAAAGGAAAGAAAAAATAATAGCAAAATCAAAAAAAGTCTACAGCTGATAACACAGTCACAAATGCGGGTGTAAAAAATAAATAAACAAAGACTGTTAAAAAATAGATAAAAAAATAGCCAATAAAGAAAAGTAAAAAGAATTCATAATCAATAACAAACACAAGTACAATAGTACAAAAGAAGGGAAGAAACAGCAAAAAATTCATCGAGCCTAATAACACTTAAAAAATACATGCAGAATAAGCTAAAATATTTTACAAATATTCATAACCGAACTCATTAAAGAAATAGTTTAAGCCATTCATACAGGCAGAATAAATTTAATAGTATCTAGAATAGAGTTCAAATATGATGGCTAACAAGCAAATGAGCAGTAAAAACAGTAGAAGAAGTCGTAAAAGTAAACGAAGCAGAAGTAAAATAAAAATTGATAGTCAAGTCTTCGATTAATCATAATTTCTCAGAAGATAGCCGACTATCTAATAAATGGAGTAAAAAGTTAAACTTGGACAACAAAAAAAGTAACTATAGGAATTAAAACAAAGACAATAACAATAAAAAGCAACTAATATGAAATTATTATCAGAGTTGTTGGAAAAGAACAAAAAGATTGCCTAACTTTCGGAATGCTATAAAAATTACTAAGAATCCAAATACTCACATCAGTTGTAATTGAAGGAATTATCAGCTATTCATCTAAAATAAAAATAACAAGCGAATAAGGAAATAACTGAAGGTTTTCAAAAATTACAGAAGATCCAAAAATAATGCCAGGAATTATAAGAATAAAGAAACATTTTAATCCAAAAGCTGAACTCAGAACAAACCCATCACTCAATCTAGTATGATAAACTGCTAAAACAGCTATCAAATTTAGAATAGAAATATTCATCATTACAGAATTCTATTCGAAAGTTATAGATGTAAAATGAATAACTGAGATCTCAAACATATAAGTTTGGTACTGAGAAGTAGAAGTATGAGAGGACATTGAAGAAATATTAGAATTAGATTAATTAGTTATAGAATAAGCTTCAAATGGAAATCAAGAAGAATAAGAGTCAGCAGAATATGATAGAAACATTAAGGAAAGAAAAAATAAGTTTGAAGTAGAACTCTGAACTTGTGCTTGAGATCATTCGTAATTAAATCAAGTAATGTTCGATATAGTATGCCTAATACGAAAGAAATACTTCGAAGGTTTAAAATAATGAAAATATTGGAGATCTAGGAAAGAAAATGTAAAACAAAAATGAAATTAATCCGCAAAAACATCGCATACTTCAGAATTATAATTTTTGATCTAAGAGTAATCACTATCATTTTTCATTTAATTTTTATACTATATAAAATATAGATTATCTATTCATTTTTAATCATTTTCCTCAATCAGTTTACTCTGTAGAGTCTAGAACTGACTAATTTCTCGCCATCTGCCTCAACTTGAAGGATTCTTATTGTGTCTTTTTGTGCAAATCCATACTTATGGCCATGGCCTTTCAAGAAAGTCTCTGCTTTTTAATCTTACCCTCTTTTATAGCAATAAACTCCAAATCTGATTGCAACTGCTCCTTTAACTTCGGGCTTATCAGTAAATACAATAATAAATGCTTTGGGTCTGAGTGAAGATATTTTTCCTATCAAATTCACGTTATCTGTCACAACAAATATAAATTGACACTCAAGTTCAAATGCTAAAGCAATTGCTCCAACAATTTATCGATTTTCACGATACTTTATCATATATTTTCTGTGTTCGAAAATCTTTTTATAATCAATCGCAGCTTCTGCTTACTGTGCAACTGATTTCAAAACCTCTGCTGTTTATATAGGGAACAATCCAATGCTTGTCTCTCCTGATGTCATATTGGCATCAGTGAAATCAAACACTGAGTTAGTTACATCTGATATTTATGCTCGTGTTGGTCTTGGCTTGCTCTCCATGGATTATAACATTTGTGTGGCAGTAATGACAAACTTTCCTGCATTAATTGTTTTAGCAGCCACAAACTTTTGTAAAATAACGACTTTTTAAACAGGCACTTCCATGCCAAGGTCTCCTCTTGCTACCATGATTCCATCGGATGCCTAAACAAGCTCATCAATATTCTTGATAGCCTAATGGCTCTCAATTTTACTGATGATTTGAATTTTAGGTCCATATTATGGATCGTTTTTAATGAGAAGTTGACGCAAGTAATCAACATCTTTCTTTGTTCTTGCGAATGAAATAGCCATATAATTGACTCTATGCTTGAGACCAAAGTTAATTGCATCATTTTAATCGGTCTTAGTTATTGTGGGTAAATTTATTACTGCTCCAGGTAAGCACATGTTTTTTCTGCTACCTATTTTACCGTCGTTTAGGACTTAAACAGTCACTATTTCTCCTTAAATCTTCACAATTCTTGTACTAATTCCTCCATCTGCGAGTAGTATCTTGCGACCAACTTCACTTGATCTAGGCAAGTCTTTATACGAACAAGCTATCCTCTTCTAATTGCCCTTGTGTTCGTAGTCAGTAGCTATATTATTAATTAAATACTGAACTAAAGTAATTGCCCTTTCTTAAGCGTTATTAGACTTTTTGGATCTAGGTTGTACCCTGTCCTAATTGTTGGCCCTTTCAAGTCTACAAGAATCGAAACATGTCCTGACGACCTAACTTTTAGTGCCTATCTAACATTATCCACGATATTTTTCTGGGCTACATGATCTCCATGATTAAAATTAAGCCTAGCAACACTAAGCCCATTATCAATAAGTTTAATGATGGTCTAGATATTATTGGTACTGGGCCTGATATATTAGAAAATAGATACCCAATAGTACAAACAGTTTTAGTTCTCTTTCTAGGCTTGAGAGTCTAGCTGAGAAGTTGATCAGAAGTTAATGATTAATCGAACTCATCAGATGAGAACATGCGTGCTCGATTTAGAAGAGTTAATCGTTTAAATGTTCTTTGGATATTGAATAACATAAGAAATTACTTGTATTTTATTGTATCAATAATATTTTTTAATATGACTGTTAATATTATAATAAATTTGTAATTCAAATAGTTCATCAAACCAATTCTATAAAAACTATGATCCAATCCAATAAACAAAGTAGCCATAAAAAATAATCTAATAAATCTTCATAGATAAAATCTAACCCTTACAATAATAGCAACTCTAAGTTTGTGTATGATAATGAAT
>ERZ724506.631-NODE-631-length-12319-cov-4.743151_pt1 | contig 12319 bp, 9 predicted proteins | sample MGYA00376039_ERZ724506 | MGnify/ENA primary metagenome ERZ724506 (study PRJEB28724, sample SAMN07190887) | wastewater metagenome | isolation source: effluent of sewage treatment plant in Hong Hong | place: USA: Christiansburg, Virginia | collected 2016-03-01 ... | reverse complement strand
CAAGAGAATAGTTTTTATCTGTGAACAAATAAAAATGGTTTTTATGAGAACCTAACTACTGAGATCAATGAGATAGTCTTATTTCGATCAGATAATAGAAGAAGTGAGGAGAAAAGCAGTTTTTTGGAAAGGATAAAGGTCGTAGAAAATTAAGAGTAAAATATTTATAATCAATATATTTTTCTTCTATATAGCTTTTATTAAATTTACAAATATATTATCTATTGGAATAAGATGTTCGGCAGAAGAATGTTCAGAGAGAAGGGTGAGCACGCTGCAGGTTGTAAGCAATAAGGCTGCTCTGTTTCGACCTAAGAATCATATTCGCCCGAAAACACTCCAAAAAACAATTTTCTTAACAAAGAAAAATCTGAGCTCTGCCGAAAATATATGTAATTCGGATATTGCCCATACCAAAAGAATTGTAAGTTTGCCCACGGTTCCCACGAATTAAAAAAGAACAACAATCTCAATTCCAAATACAAAACGAAGGAATGTGGCACATTTTTTGACGAGTGCCATTGCCGTTTCGGGGACAGGTGCAACTTTATCCATCATATTAAAAAAAATGAACAGATCAGCACTTTGCCTGATTGGGCAACCGTCACCAATTAATATCGCGAATTGTTTTATAATGCAAAGTCTTAGTCTAAATTAAGAAAAATATTTTAATGATATTTAAATAGAAATCTATTTATAATTTTATTTTATCTTTTGCTTTATCTTCTCAGATGTATTTCTAGGATTGTATTTTTCTTGATTAGATATCGAGCAATTCGGGCTACTTTCTGAATATAATCGAAGAAGACTCGGGCACAAAGTACAAAGGGAGCAAAAAAACAAGCATTGCAACTCCCATAGTTGAAATTTTCGAGAATCCATTGTTGATCGAAAAAGCATTTAGCATCGGAGCAATGAATGATCCAAGCTGTGCAAAAGCTTAAATGGAGCCAGCGCCTAGTGATTGGATCTAGAGAGGAAATGACTAAGTTTAGATCATAACTATCATAAAGTACCCAATAGCTGAATATTATCTTAAATACTTGTTAAAATTCTCATTACTCCTATCAAAAATGTGGACAGAAATTTTGAAGATCCTACAAAATCTGAAGCAAATAGCATAGTAATGACAGGGGTTAACCCAAACACTAATCCTAATGTCTTTTTTCGTTACAATTTTGTCACATATTGGCCAACGAATAGAGTTGTCAATATCTAAGATACGCCAATCACTAAGCTATTGATTCCAAAACTATATCCGATGTTATTTATTGCATATTGAACACCATAAAAGCAAAGATTTCCCCCACTTTACACAAAAGCCATGCATATCATGATCTTCAAGTATTTCCATTTTGATAAGGATCGAAAAATATTTGGTTGGACATTGACTGGAAGATTAGAAAATAATTTTTTTTATAGTTTTTTGATATAGAACTTTATCTTTTAGGCATCACTGTAAGTCTTCTTGTTTATTTTCGCAATATTCATTAAACTTATTGTGCATTTTTCAACGTTTCTCTATTGAAAAATAAAGTAATTAGGCGATTATTAAAGGAAAAAATAGCAGAGGAGAGTGATGCCTCCCAATGGAAGAAGCATAAAAAGAATGACAATATCCTCCCAAAAATTGAGCCACTTAAATAGAACAAAAAACATGCACATGCCAATAGACATGGACATATTAATATAAACACTACTCTTTTGCCTGAGAGATTCCTCACAGATATCTCCAAGCATGATATAACTGATAATCATGAGAGAATAACCACAAAAACCATTCAATATGGAGCTGAAGACGAGAATTACTGTGCTTTATAGTATGGCTCCAAGATATATAACTAAATTATAATAAATTTACACAATGCACTCAAAGTTGCGAGTAAAAGATCGATGACGAGGGCGAACTTTCTTCCTTTTAGATCACTTAACGCATTCATAATAATCAAACCCAGGAGAGAACCGATAGCTGAAGAAGATTGGATGAGACTTCTCTTATATTGTTGGTCACAATAGAGCTACATTTTGAAGACAATGGTAAAATTGTTAACTTGATAAAAAAAAATTTTACTGACTTTGCATTCGTAAAGTCGAGAACAGGCATAATCTTATTCATAGACTAAATCAGAGCCTGCACAGGAAAAAACAGGATCCATGTAGTAAATGCTAGAGCCCGCGACGAGAAAAATATTAAGAAAAAAAATGACGCACAGCAAGGACACGACTATATACTGATATCGATCTTGATTACCAGCAGCTTTCAATGCTCTATTAAGATCTTTCTCAAGCCATTTAAAGCCCATACAAGTAGTAAATATTATAAAATGGATGAAAGAAGTGAGATTAGATTTTTTTTTAATAGATATTAAAAATTAATAAGGATCAATGATAAAAGACAGAAAAAACAAAAAAAATAGAATTCAAGCCAGAGACTCTTGACAAAAAGTTTAATACAACGAAGGGTTACTCACTTTAATTGCTCCCTGTTTGATCTTTTTACTTGATGCAGCTGAATATTTCGAATTTGAAAGAATAGAGTTATGCTCACTGCTGAATATTGTCTTGTATCTGATATTGTTCCTAATTGATGGGATCTTCTAGGAATGTTATATCTAATCTGTTGTGTGGTTCCGATTTCGGTTATTTTCCAAGAAGAATTATTACGACTTGTAGCTGCTTATTCTATTGACGACATTCACGTTGTCTGTCTAGGTGGTCAGTTTCACAGGCTTAAATCTAAACTATTTGAATTTCTTATTAGCTATTTCGTTTTTGAATTCGGAAAGAGTTATTTTGTGTTTCAATGGCTTTGATTTACAAAAGTTAGAGTAAGTTTCTTTTATTGATATTCCTTCCGAAACATCCTCATCATGAGAAAGACTATTCGCTAGCATTGAAGCCAAGCTTTATTTGTACAGTTTTTTATTGTTCTAATTTTATAACTATTGAGTAACTAGTTTTCTGTGCCTTTCTTCTATCTTGTCATTTACTATGGAAGTGAATAGGGGCTTCATTTTCTATTTCTTAGCGTTTTTAGGTGTTTATTTTTAAAATTAAGATTTAATTTTGGCAGCAGATCCTAAAGTATTTTATGGATTAGAGAGTTTACTCGCAAAAAATTCACCATCATAATCATAAGTAAATCTTTGAACTTGTTTTTGTTTTTTTAGAAGGACCTATTTTCTTTATAAATTTTTCACTTGATTAGTTTGGAGCTAAGTTTCTTATTTTTTCTTCAGTTCTTCTGTATAAACAATCTTAGTTCGAAGTGCCTCTATCCTTCTATTAGTTTCTTAATTTTTGTTGACGCCATTATTACTGACCCTTATATCCAAAGTATCAAGACTAATAAATTTATTATTATTTTTTTAATCTTTTGTCCTTTGTGATGTTACTTTTGACTGATTCCCCGAAGGTTGATTGTCAGTGAAGACATTCTTTGTAGTCCTTTTGCTATCTTTGTATTTGCTGAGCTTTGACTTCATGCCAGATATATTTGGAAGCTGATTCAGCTTATCCAATTTGGATAGTTTCCTTTACACTTTTTGATAATGATTCAAGTAGTTATCTTTTTGTATGCATGATTTTTATTCAACTTGATTGAATCCATCTCTGTCTTGTAAGAACTAGGAATGAAGTTAAGCAATTGATTGGAAAGTATGCACATTCATCAATTATACGTTTTTGGGAGCCATTTTTTCGATGTTCTTCTCCGCTACCTTCACCCATACATTAATTATTATTTCTTGGATAGAGTAATTCGCCACATTTTCTGATTCTACAAGCATAACCTTTATATTTTTATTTGATAATTCCTAAAAATATAATAATTATGAGCAACACTCATAATAATTTATTTTCAAAATCGTTATTTCATTTCATTTTTTCTTTCCTTTCTTTTTTTGGCGATTTTGCCTCTATTTTTTAGTACTGTAAAATTGCGTAAAATTGCGGTTAATTTATAATAATAACTAAATGATAAGCTAAAGTGTTCCAGTTAAATAGGTTAAATAGAAGCCTATCCCTATCCTCATTAAAGCCTCTCTCAAAAACCATTCTCCAGATGAAATTTATGACTTCCTCTTTCGCAATGTTGGTAAACCTGGAATTAAAATCAAAAAGAAACAAGCCCTCATAGGATTTGAGCAACAAAAATATTTTGACAAAGTCATTAGAGAATTCAAGGTGGTCAATCTTCATGGGAAAAAGCTTTAGTTTTCTAGTATCCCAATGGCTGAGTAAAACTTTTTGCAAGAGGAGGAATAGTAAGTAGTTGATATCGAGAAAAAATAAGATATACTGAACTCTAAATACGCAATCCCTGAATTTAAAGCTAAAAATCACCTTTAGTCAAAAGCCAACAGGTACCGATTCGATATGCATGTTAAAGTTTAAGAGCAATTTACAAATACTGTTATTTCTGCCCGCCAAAGATTGGAACAACTCAAATTGGAAATAAAAGAATAGGGGCCTCGGCAAAGGGAAATTAAATCATTAGAGGCTCTGATTGAAAATAAACTAAAAGCAATTGAAAGTAAGTATGAAACAGATATAAATAAATTGAACAAATCCATCATATAGTTCTCAATGAAGGCTAATAACATAGATGTTGAACCTACTTTCGCCTTTGAGGAAAATTGGTAGTTCCCTCGAATTACTGAGAGAAACATGAAATTTGAAGAGGCGGCATTTTTCAAAAACTCTAATCAGTTTCCTTGTAAGAGACTTTGCGCTATAAATGGAAATTAGTTTGCAGTAACAATGTATAACAGTAAGAATCCTCAAGGTCCTCAAGGAAGAGTTAGACTTTATGATGTGAACTGTTCAGACTTCAAAAAAAGTATTAATATTGATCCTGGAGCTTATGGAATTTGCAGAATAAAAAATTATATGATTATGGGCGCTTCAGATTCAACTCTTAGATATCTTGATTTAGAGGACAGTTAATTAACATTAAATTCTACGAGAAAGCTGTTGGATACTCCTCATGGGAACTTCTTTGACATTAAAGTTCTAAAGCACTCTGAAGAAAAACCAGAAATTTTGACTATCAGCGGAGACAATAATCTGAGAAAATATTAAATATCAATTGATGACATGGGACATGGGCTAAAAGATTTGTCTTTTGAGGAAAAATAATTGATCATTGCGTAAAATTGTTGTACTTTTGATATAATTAGCCCAGTCATCATTTTATATGGGTTTCACCTGTCACTTCGAAAATATCATTTAGAAAAAAAAATCGTCAAAGATATTAGAGTAGGCGGTAAACCTTTGAAAATTAAGAAATTTAATCAGAACCTTTTTGCAGTTTCTACAAGTAGCTCCTTAGAACTTGTGGATATGAGAACCTAAACGGTGGTCCAGAGATTTTTCCATATGCCCAAATAGTTAATATCCTTAGAAGTTATAGGTGATCATTCTATTATGTATGGAGGTCTTTGTGAAATTGGCATGGTTGATGATCGCAAAGAGAATATTTTGCCCTGGAAATCAGAAGCCCATCATAAAGACGTAGTTTACGATATCCTGAAACTGAAGAATATTGTAATTTCATGTGATAAGAAGGGGTTGATCTATGGATGGAAACTAGCTGCGTAGAGGCCAATGGAGCCCATAGTTGTTGAATTATGCTGAGTTTTGTATGATTTTGGTTAAAATTGTTAATTAATGTAATTAATGTAAAGAAAAATATAAAATCACTTTGCTTTCGAAATAATCATATTTGAACATGATCAGAGATAGAACGATCAGTTATTTAATTTTTGTTAAAGTAATCATAGTTTAGCTTGAGTTCTTCAACTAAAATTTCAGCAATTTTATGCTCCTACTCATAAAGATGCGAATTTTTATTCTCTATTTCCATTTCCTCTCTGTTTTCATTCAATACTTCATGATTTAAGTGATTAGTATGCTCTGTACTTTTCATGTAAGTCGTATTAACTTGGTCCATTGTCATATACTCTGTTTAGGTATGGCTCAACATTTGCGTATTGTTTGAAGTTGTAGTTTGGCCTTAACTTGACGAATAATATCTCTTAGGTTTGTTCAGAAGAGATAAATACTTTTCAGATAGTTTTTATTTCAGTTGGATCGGTCTTTCAATCTTTGGTGATATTTAACATCTTTAAAGGGTATTTTTACTATAATTGTAAGTATTTGTCATTCTATTTTTGCTTTAAATTTGCTCTTTGATGGGGCTCTTAATTTAGCCGTTCGAGCTATTCTGACTGTTCAAACTGCTTAATCTTTTAATTCCTGGCTTTTTCATTCTTAATATTTCAGGTTTCCTTGGTTATCCGAATGTAAACGCTGAAGATTTAGATGCCAAAATTTCTTATATTTCTCCAGTGGATGAGTTATTTTGAACATTAACATCTTTTACATGACAAATAACAGGAGGAGGACTGATAAATCGAACAATCGAACGATTATTGATATCCGTTCTCATAATTGGAGGTGAAGTAGGCCTGCTAAATACTACTGGATGTGGCTGTCTGACTAAAATTTGATGAGGGCTTGTAGTTCGAATTTAGGGTTTAAGCAAATGGAATTTTTGTTGGCTGCTACTACTGCTCGATCCTTTGCTGATGTTTACTTGAGTAGGTCGATTGTAATATATATTATTTTGATTATATGCGGATACTTTTTTATAGTAATTGTTCTCGACGTTGATAGGCTTAGAAATTAGAGGAGAATATAAAAGGGGTGGCTATATCTTTGTCATATTTTTTGATGGAGATGCATAATTGATATTGATACTGGGTCTAGGACTAGGATGGGTTTGATGATAATATTTAGGTGGAGAGCATTTGCAGTGCGGGCATTGATGACTTTGATAAGAAGAGTTATTTTGAATATTTATTGGAGAAAAAGGTCTCAAATTACAGAAATTCGAATTCATTTTGCTGGAAATTTTCTAATCTTTAATTTTTAAATAATTAAATTATCAATCATCACTTATAATATTTTTGTTTTTTCTGCAAAATTAAAAGGTAACTATTTTTAAGTCGAATATTATTATAAATATATAAGATATGGGCAAGCCATCGAAAAAAGTATAAAATTCCACTGATAAAAAAGGAAAACCTATCAAGAAAGACAGTATTATATAAAATTATATTTAGGATCAGTTGATTAGGCTCAAAAATAAGAAAAACCCTCAAAAAATGATAGCAATGCCAAAGTTGGCCTTGATCTCTTATCACTAACAAACAGTATCAAGGGTAAAATTGAGTAGGTCACGAATATTTATGGACTTCTTAGGGAAAGAGGTATGGACTCAGATCGAAGTCAAAATAAGAGTTAAGAAGTGAGGTTTTTAGGTTAGATTTGCTAAAAAGCTGGTAAGGAGCAAATGAACTCTTTAATTGTTGACGCTCAAGAATAGATCAATGAAATACAAAGGGGAATATTTAAAAACATTAATAAATTGGAGGATTCTTATACAGAATTGAAAAATGTTCTTGAAGACACAAAAAGTCTTAACGATATCTAGATAAGCAGCATCCTTGAAGTGGTCTAAAATAAAATTAAAGACAAGAAAAATGAAATAGAAGATTTAAATAAAATCTTGAAAAAAGGAGACCTTGCACTGAATCATGGAACAAAGAATGGCTAATGATAGTAATTATAATTAAATCAAACCTAAAACTAAATGTAACTCATCAGATTAAAAAGGATGTGGATCATATAATAAATTAATATGGAATAAATAGAAAATATTAGTTTTAAAGTATGAGAAGATTGGTTGATTTGCCCTTCATTTTTATGGTGAATTACTCTTTGTAGTCTATAACAGAGGGATTGCTCGATAAAAATTATAAAGCCAATTGCTTCCATTTCTAATCATATAATTTGTGATGGGGATTCCAAACTCAGTCTTAAATACTCCATGTTTGAGTTTAATCACTAGAAATTTCTCATGGATATCGAATCTGGTCCAAATATATTTTATATTCGAGTTATTTATGTAAAAGCTATGAGTGTCCTAGGATTTGCAATCTTTATAAGAGTAGATTCCATCCTTTTTAATTACTACAAATCTAGTTTCCCAATTTCCTAATACTTGAGATTTCTTTAGGATATTCCCATAAATGAAGCTATCATCAGTGGCGCTTTTCAACACATGTTCAGATTTTTACCATGTGCCACTCATTTTTTCTCTTGATAATTTCTTTGAGATCAGTTTTGCGAAGATATGATAAGCAGTCGGAACGTCATATAATTTTTTATCTAGGCTTAATGATATCAAATGAATTTGATTCCGAGCTTGTATCTTGATCATATTCTAGTTTTTTGTGTTGCTTGAGTTAGTCGAAGGGAGAATTTTTATTTTTTGTAGTTCAGAAAGAAAAAAACCGCATTCAAAAAATGCAACTCGATTTGAAAGTATCATTATCTTAGTTTTAGACCATCCTCCATCTTTGTATATTTTACAGTCTTCTTCTCCTTATTTTTATTCAAGAATCGTTTTTTTTCTAGACAATTATAAGTTAGGTTTTCCGACAGAGCTAAATATCTTTTCATTTTATAATTTAAGCTTTCCTGATTACCTCGCAGATATAGACTGACTTCTTGAATTTTTCCTTCCCATACCTGGTTACTAGTTATAAAAAATAAGCTAGATCTATTTACTTGACTTTTTTCTTAAAAGTCTTTATCTTTTTGGGGTTTAATAATTCCCTTAAGAGCTATTAGAGCTCTTTTAATAAATATTCCTAGCTTAAAATGACACTTATTGATTCTAATTATCGCTTAGCACTTTTTCATTACTCCTATGAAAAAATGAAAATTTTTAATGTAAACTTAAAATAAAATTTGTCGTGGCCTCGGTCTTGTCTTGATTTGTCGAAGCTCTCCCTTCTTTTTATGTTAACATTTGATATATTTTTATAATTTATCTCTTAGCATCTGACATAATATATACGCACTAAGTTTAAAAAAAATAAATGGATATTAAAGATAAATGAAAAACAAGAGTGTCGTGAGAAATAAGCTTTACCTGAGTTATAGTCCTTCTTACTCTCTTTCACATATGTATTTCTTTTATCATTTTGTAAATATTGTATTCATTATATTGTTTCTTCAAGCCTTGCATCTTCAAAGAATTTATCGAACTTTTCTGAGAGAAGGTCTTGAACTGTGAGTCTGTGGTAAGGATTTACTTGCAAGAGGTTCTAGATTAGCTTTTTACTCTGTTCGCTCAAATCATTATGAATATATTCAAATTTTCCCTTTCGAATTCTCTCGAATAAGTCCTATTAATTTCTAGATCTAAAAGGATAGTTTCCTTGAAGCATAACATAATATAAAATTCCTATCGACCACATATCTGTATAGATCGGGACATGATCGACTTTGGAAACTATTTCGGGAGCCATATAAGTTGGAGTGCCACAAAAAGTATCAATTGTGCTAGGAGGAACCGATTGGATACTAAAACCAAAATCAATCAATTTCAGTTATTTATATCGATTGATCAGGATGTTTTCTGCTTTAATATCTCGATGAACGATGTTTTTGTGGTGGAGATACCCGACTGTTTGAGCGATGATATGAAGGAATTTTTTCGCTTCATATTCTTTTAGTCGGTGCTAGTGCTTTGAAAGTAAGTAATTATAAAGGGAATTTGCCCCTCCATACTCTAAGATAAGGTAAATATCATTCGGAGTCTCGATAGCCTAAAGGAGCTTCGCAATAATAGGATGATCTAGATCTGATAAAATGTTGATTTACCTCTCTAGATTTTTAAGTCTATTCATTTCATCTAGATGTTTTTTCGGATAATATTTAATCGCAACCTTCATGCCAGATTTTTTGTTGACTCCCATTCGAACAACCCCATAAGCACCTTTTCCTAGTTCTCCATAAATTTCATATTAATTTAAAGCTTCAGGACCTTTGATGCTTATGTCTAGATTTAAGAGATGAGATTTGCCGATTTATTTATTCTTTCGCTTCTATTTATTATTGATATCCTTCTCATTTTTTTGTAATTTTAATTTATGAATAAAATGCTGAGTTTGAGTATGCTTAGTTAAATCAGCCAATAAGTCTATATTCATCATCTTGGCTCTTTGCTATTATTTTTCCAAAGAATCCTCATCCCTCTTAGAATTTGATCTGCTTTGAGGTCGAAAGATAATTTTTCCTGACCCAGAGCTCTTTTTTCTAGTTAAAGATTGATCGTTATTATTATTTTTTCGTCCGATTCCAATATAAACATTGTTCTATCTATTCGTCTTTTATTTTTTTCCTGGATTAGAGTTTGTCCTGCGGGAATCTTCAGTTGGATTCGTATGGTCAAACGTATTATTGATGGGAACAATTTTTATTGGTTAGTGGTAATCAGATACTTTGTTTTTCGGGACTAGGCTGTTTTCTAAATAAAAATATGGATACTTAATTTACTAAGATGGAGGACTCTTCTCTAGTAAGCTTCAAAGCTGCATTTGCTATTTTTAGAATTGCTTCGGTCAGTCCGAGATGGTTGATTGTTGTCCTATGATTTTTACTTGATGGTATTTTTTTGCCCATTTTTCCCTACTTTCGGACGGGAATTACTTTTCATAATGACAAAACTAGGTGTAATATTTCGCTGAGCTGGTTTTTACTTCGAGACCACTTGCATTTGTTTTTCAGCTAAATCTTTTTAATTTATATAAATATATTAACTATCTTCAAAATATGAGCAAATTCCTTCATAAAATAGGTCCTGTTCAAGAAATAAGCAAGAGAATTCAAAAAATCTACATTTTTCTATATTTTAATTTTTTAAAAAGTTATTATTTATTATTTAAAATGATCAGTCATCATCATCATCATCATCATCAATCTCATGAATATAATGCTTTTGGTTTCCCCATGCATTAAAAATCATTTTTTGGCCTTGACCTGGATATGCTTTTGTGAACACTGGAGTTGGAGCTTTCTTCTATTATTTTTCACTATTGATGAGCAGTTTTTTACTAAATTAATTCAAAATTAAGTAAGCTTCAGCATATATCTTCCAAACTCGATCCTCAAAAAGTTACTTTTATTCGTTTCCTTATGATTCCATTTTCAATTAATTTTGATTAATAGAGTGATTTGGTTTTGCTTGGCTAAGAATTTATTTGAACTCACTTTTCATTATTATTTTCACAAATGTAGTCAGCATATCCACATAGTTTTTAAATAGGATGTCATTTTTTCTTTAATTTGGGTCCATCTCTTATAGCATCTAAGTAAATTTCTCCATCTCTTGTTTAAATACCAAAATAAATTTTTCTATCACGTGATAAAAACTATCTTTTCTTTGATGAGGTAGAATAAAATCTGAGGGAATAAAGTAATTTCTTGATTCTTAAATCTCGACTTGGGATTTCAAAGCTTGACTTGCTTTAAATTTGAGGAGAAATTGCTATAAATAATTCTCATTAAAATTTCGATAGAAGTGGTAGAACTATCTCCACTCATCTATAAAATTTTTATACGCATCTATCTTTTAATTCGGATTCCTAATAAGACTTTTATATTGGTTTGTACTTTCGGCTATGATGGATAAAAGGTGTTAGCCTTCAGTTTCGTATTAACTTCCAATAATATAGCAATCGTTAGCAAAAACGTTAATTTTCCTCACATCTCCGATCAGTTTACTATTTATTAAGATTTGCAAGCGCTAGTAAGGCTTTAGTATGGTAATGTTCTCCAGGTAATCAAACAGGTTGTAAGGATTTTTATTTATGAGTAGTTTCAATATTTTTATTGATATTTCAGGGCTGTACTGGAATTTTGTTGGCAATTCTTTGAGTTATCCTTTCTCATATAGGCTCAGTAGCTCGTCATCACTGTAGAAAACGCGGTTGAAGGGTTATTAGATTGGGTTTTGATTTGTTTTTATGCTCATATAGATTTTTTTCGACAAGTTCTTCTCTTGGTCCTGCGGGAATAAAAGTTTATGAATCACATAGATATAGGACAGCATCAGCATTCTATTGCTATCCTTATAATCTAGATTTTGATCATAATCTAAGAGATAATATGATGTTTAAGGTATTAATAAACCATCCTATACAGCTGCATTAAATTAATTAATTTTTATCTCCAGATCTGTTTTCGTTTACTCAGCGAAAGTATTCGAATTACTATTTGTAATTTAATAAAACAATTTTTCAATCGCTTAAATGATAATATCTTCAAATTTATTAGGTTTGAAATGCGAAAGGATTTGAAGATTTGATGGTTGGGCCTTCGACAAATAAAACTAAAGTCCATCTTGTACAAAACTCTTATAATTCTAGAACCAAAACTTTAGCCTATCTAGCAATTATTGATT